>QWCI01001191.1_pt1 | contig 10410 bp, 9 predicted proteins | sample 1972541 | NCBI WGS metagenome assembly QWCI01 (sample SAMN09866712, study PRJNA288562) | Human oral metagenome isolate term3_saliva, whole genome shotgun sequencing... | isolation source: mouth | host: Homo sapiens | place: USA: California | reverse complement strand
TGTTGCTTTTCATTGCGAATCGTCGCTGTTGATAAAAGCTGTTACTTTGAGCCTTGCTAATTCCCTTATTTATGGACGCAGTTGCCAGCCTGCAGCTTTCGCAATTAGGCGGGGAATTTCTGTATTGTCTATTTGTCCCTGGAAAGCTTCAGCCCCTACGCCGATAGCATAAGCGCCTACGAAACCATTAGAATGGCCGCCGCTTTGCCAACCAACCAGAGAAACCTCATCCATTGTCAGCCCGGCTGTATAGGTGATAGGATCCTTTTTGCTATACATGTCCTCTTTGCCTGCTGCTACGCCGGTCATAAGCTCCTCGTATGCCTTCTTAAGACGTGCCGTTTGCTGCTCTGTCAATTCTATTTTATCCCAAAAGCCGAAGTTAGTTTGCAAATCTGCTTTGACAACGTCCCAGGTGAAGTTTTTTTTCAATGATTCGTGTAGTGCTTTCAAGTGGCGTGTGTATTCGGCCAAACTTGTTTTCTGATAGGCTAAGCGATCGAGGTGCAATTCATATGGGCCACGTCCAAGAGATAGTCCGCCCGTTTCGTGATCTGCAGAAATAACGATTAGCGTGGAGTCGGGGTGTTGCTTATAAAATTCGTAAGCAATTTGCACGCATTTGTCCATATCAATTAACTCGTTGACGTATGACGCTGCGTCGTTGCCGTGGCAGGCCCAATCAATCATACCGCCCTCAACCATAAAGAAGAAACCATCTTTTTTTTGCTTCGTGAGAAAGCTAATGCCGGCTTGGGTGATCTGCTCTAAAGAAAGATTGCCCGGCTTGCGGTCGAGTTTGTAAGGAATAGAATAACGAAAGGCTTTACTATCGGTTTCCGGTTGGAATAAAATCATCTTCTTTGCCTTGGCGGCTTTCTGCGTAAAGTCAGCATAGCCCCGAGCGATCGTGTAGCCGTTATTCTTAGCTTGTTGATATAGATCCGGTTCTGAATTTTTCTTCTCTTTGTTTGCCGGCGAATGGAAGTCAGAGCCGCCAAAAAAGTCAAAGTTGGACGTTGTCAGTTGCTTGCCTATTTCATAATACATTTTTCGATGTTCAGCGTGGGCATAAAAAACGGCCGGTGTGGCGTGGTCTACTGTCACCGAGGTAGAGATGCCTACGGCGGCGCCACCGCGTTGAGCAGCTTCCGCAACGCTGTAAACCGGCGTCTGGAGGTCTTTTAACACACTAATAGCGCCGTTTTTCGTTTTGTGGCCGGTTGCTAACGCCGTTCCGCCGGCTGCAGAGTCGGTTACACCGTTGGTGGCGGAGTAAGTCGTGACGAATGCGGCATAAGGAAATTGCGTAAAGCACAAAGACTTAACTCCTATATGGCCTTCTAGAGCTGCCAAGTAAGTTTCTGCGCCATTGACTTGATTAACACCCATTCCATCGCCGATGAAATAAAAGACGTATTTTGCCCGAGGCTGTGCAAAAGCTGCACAAGTCAGTGTGAGGGAAAGAATTAGTAAGTAAAACTTTTTCATATTATTGAATCGTGATGTCCTCAATGCGATATGCTTTCTCAACATTGTTGAGTTTTTGGAGATTAGTAATAATGCGCTTGAGGTCTTGTGTGTCGTTGACTAAGAATTCTAGTTTACCTTCGAAAATGCCATCATTGGTGTCAAGCGTAATACGCTTTAAAATGTAGCTTTTCTCACTGCTTAGCGTGTCGGCTATCGTATGTAATACGCCCTGACTATCTACGCCACGAATGTAAACAGCTGCCGGAAATTGTTGGGCTTTGTGTGTATCCCATTTTGTCGCGACAATATTATTGCCAAAGCGCGTTTTGAGCTTAGTAGCAACGGGGCAGTTGCGTAAGTGTATTTCTAAGGTCTTTTGTGGTGTGATATATCCTAAGACGTCATCGCCGGGAATAGGGTGGCAACAAGTAGCCATCGTACTCTTAGAAAGAATTTCATCAGTGATGGTTAGAATCTTTTTGTGGTTTATGCCTTCCAAGAAATTGCTATCTTTAAGGACGGGGGCTTGAGGCGCTTTCTTGCTCATAAAAGGTACATATCTGCGCCAACCAGATGCGCCGGTCTTACCATATAGAGTGTTGAGATCTCTATCGCTTAAGGTAAGTTTTTCATTTCCTATAGCATAGAGGAACTCATCCTTGTTCATGTAGCCACGGCTACTGGTAAGTTTGTCTAGATTGCTAGCAGAAAGCTCTAAATTGGCCTTCTTTAAGAAAGCCTTTAGTTTTGCTTCTCCCTCTCTGATGACTTCTCTCTTTTCGTGTCGGAGAATTGCTTGGATTTTTCCTCGCGCCTTGGCCGTCGTAGCGAAGTTTAGCCATTCGGGTTGTACGTGTTGTGTGTTGGAGGTTAGAATTTCAACTTGATCGCCGCTTTTCAATCGATAGCTTAGCGGGACAAGCTTATGATTAACCTTTGCGCCAAAGCAGTGAGATCCTAAGAAAGTATGGATTGAAAAGGCGAAATCGAGAACAGTTGCGTTGTTGGGCATCGTTTTAATTTCACCTTTTGGTGTAAATACCAAAATTTCTTTTGAAAACAAGTTTAGTTTGATAGTATCCAAGAGATCTAACGTGTCCGGTTGCGGATCGTCTAAGATCTCTTTGATAGAATCAAGCCATTTGTCCAGCTCGCTTTCGTCGTGTTCCGCTTCTTTGTCTTTATACTTCCAATGGGCAGCAAATCCTTGCTCAGCGATATCGTCCATACGATCAGAGCGGATTTGTACTTCTATCCACTTTCCGTCGTTACTCATAAATGTGTTGTGCAACGCTTGGTAACCATTGGCCTTGGGCGTGCTCAACCAATCACGAAAACGTGTGGGGTGGGGTTTGTAGATTTGGGTTAAGGCTCCATATATGCTGAAGCACTCATCAATTTCTTTTGAGCGATCTAAAGGAGTATAGATAATACGAATAGCTAAAATGTCGTATATTTCTTTGAATACTATGTGCTTATTTTGCATCTTGCACCAAATGGAATAGGGGGATTTGATGCGTTGTAGAATAACGTACTTGAAGCCCATTTTGTCTAATGCGGAGCGAATAGGGCTAACGAAACTATCGAAAATTGTTCGCCGTTCTTCTTGCGTGTTAGCAAGGAGTTGGGTGATCTTTTCATATTCTTCTGGCAGCTCGTAGCGGAAACTCAGGTCTTCAAGTTCTGTTTTAATCTTATTCAACCCTAAACGATCAGCCAGAGGAGCGTATATATATAATGTCTCTCCTGCAATCTTATATTGCCGACTTTTAGCCATTGAAGCTAAAGTTCGCATGTTGTGGAGCCGGTCAGAAATCTTAATGAGTATGACGCGTATATCGTCGCTCATTGTTAGTAGTAGCTTTTTGAAGGTTTCGGCTTGTAGAGAGTCGCGATCACCAAATACGCCACGATTAATTTTCGTTAGTCCTTCAACAATATCTGCTACTTTCGGCCCAAACAAGTTTGCAATATCTTCGTTCGTGTAGTCTGTGTCTTCTTCTACGTCATGCAAAAGGGCCGCACAAATTGAGGTCGAACCCAAGCCGATCTCTTCGCAGGCTATTTGAGCTACGGCAATGGGGTGGAGGATGTATGGCTCCCCAGAAAGCCTGCGTACGCCTTTGTGAGCTTGCTTTGCAAAGTTGAACGCTTTAGTTATGATCTCCACTTTTTTTCTGTGGGTCGTAGCTAAATAGGTGCCCAACAAATGTTGGAAAGCGGCTTGTATAAGCTCCTCGTCTTTTTGTTCTTGAGGCGTTAGTGTAGGTTGTCGATCTTCCATAATTTATGCTCCTTTGAAATTAGAGTTGATTACATTGTCAACGACGTTTCTTCCCCTTCTTATTGCTCTTGCTGTTGTGCTTTGAAGGTTTTGACTCATTTTTTTTAGAAGAATTCTTCTTAGAGTTTTTAGCATGTTTCTGTGAAGAAGACTTCTTTTTATCTCGTTTTGAGCTGGAGTCCTTATGTCTTGCTTTTTCTCTTTGCCTTTCTTTTTTACTGAGGTGTCGGCTATTATTTTTGCTTTTGCTAGATCTCGTGTACGTACTACTATATCGCTGTCTTTCTACAGGTATTTCCGTTTCGTCGGCTTCTACTTCATAGCGTTTCTTTTGATAAATTTCGGTCTTATAGTTGTAAATGGAATCGCCTAAATCTAAAAAGCGATTTAATTCTTTTTGTGGCAGACATAACGAACTTGGCTTCGAGTAGCCTGGAATAATGTCTGTTTTATATTGAGGGTTTAATGTGCGGATAAGATCTGCGTCAATATTACATAACTCTACGATCTGCTGTATGTTTAAGTCCTTTGTGATCATTACCGTATCCGTTACTATGGGATACTCTGACTCTGTCTTCATTGGGCAGATATTATGGTCGCAGTAATAATTCATAATGTAGTTAGCCGCAATAAAGGCTGGTACATAGCCACGAGTCTCTTTAGGAAGATAGGGATATATTTTCCAATAATCGCGTTCTCCTTTGCTGCGATGGATTGCTTTGTTGATCTGGCCTGGGCCACAGTTATAGGCTGCAATTACTAAATTCCAATCTTTGTATATCTTATACAGGTCTCTTAAATACCTTGCCGCCGCCCAAGTTGACTTGTATGGATCACAACGCTCGTCAATCAAGCTGTTTACTTCCAAGTCATAGCGTTTAGCTGTTGGAAGCATAAATTGCCATAAGCCTGTTGCCCCAACTCGACTTTTTGCGGTAGGGTTGAGAGCAGATTCTATGACCGGAAGATATTTTAGTTCTAAAGGAAGGTTATAATGGTCTAATGCTTCTTCAAAGAGAGGCATATAAAAATTGCCGGCTCCCAACATAATAGAAACAGAACGCCGCAACCTATTACTATATTGGTCAATAAATTTTTGCACGATTTGATTGTAGGGCATTTCCATTACAGTCAAGAGGCGCCGTAACCGATCTCGATAAACGTCAACTGCATATGTTGGATTAAAATTTGGATTTTCGCACGTTGTATCTGGATAAAGGTAAGTCTTATTTTGCCATTGGCGCAACAAGGAATCCTCTGCGAAAGTCATGCCTTCGGGAAGGTCAAACTCCTCATCTGAGTTAGTGATAGAATCGTGGACTGTTATTATATCTTGTGCGGATGTTTGTGCACAAAAAAGTAGATTTCCTACTATACAAGCAGTGATGGCTAGAGTCTTTATATTCATATTGATGATGGTGATTCTTAAAAAGACAAACTACAACCTACTCCAAATGTAGATTGTGTTCGAAAGTTTTGCGTGTTACTGATAACTGCGGGAACTATGCGTAAGCTCAAATCTTTTGAAATGTCAAAGACAGATAATTGAGCATCAACGTAAGCATCCACAACCGAAAGAAGATATACGCCAATAAAGCTGAATATGCTTAAGTCTCGATAACGGCGATAGAAGTCTTTCTTATTTTTGAAAATCTTCTTAAATTGATCTTCCTTGCCAGTTATATCATAGTTGGGCGGAAGTAAATCTAAGTAGCTTTTCGTATTAGGATCGTTGTCCATTATATCAAGATAGGCCTGTGAATAGTCTTTATACATTTGCTGATTCCAAAGAAACGCATAAGTGCAACCCAATAAGCCTCCATATAAAATGGGCAATTTCCAATATTTCCTATTATAAATCTGGCCGGCACCAGGGCAAACCAAAGCAAGCCAAAGTGCCCGCTGAGGATTGGGGGTAAACTTTTTCTTCTTTAAGTTTTTGATGTACTTTTGGTCTTGTGCGCCGATCGAATCCCCTAGTTCTTTAAGTAGCGAATCTTTCTGGAATACACTTTTGCGTTCGTTAGATGGCTGAGAAGGTTCAAAAACTTTTTCCGGCATCGTTCGTATAGAGTCTGATGTTTGCGCTTTAAGTGAAAAGCAATTCACAAAAAGCACAAAAGTTACGAAACCAAACAGCCAAGAACTATACTTCACGATTATCTCATTTTATCAAACAGCGCAATAATGTGTTCCAATTCGCGCTCGTTCGCAAACGGGATCGTTATCTTACCCTTTCCTTCCTGTGAGCAAGTCATTTGCACCTTCGTTTGGAAGAAATTTGAGAGACTTTCCTTCAACTCATTATATTCCGCTGATAAGCCAACCTTTCTGTTCCTTATTGTGTGTCGTCCACTATTTACAGTTTCGCCATTGTTTATCTTTTTGACAATTTCCTCCACTTGGCGTACGGAGTAGCCTTGCTCATTGATCTCTTTAAAAAGTTTGAGTTGTAGCGAAGGCTCAGACAGGCCTAAGATTGCTCTCGCATGTCCTTGACTTAAAGTCTTGTTTTGAAGGGACATCTGGACCGTTGCGGGCAATTTTAATAGGCGCAACGAGTTGGCTACTGTTGCTCTATTCTTTCCAACTTTTGCACTCAGTTCTTCCTGCGTCCAACTATATTGCTCTATAAACTTTTGGTATGCTAACGCTATTTCGATTGCATTCAAGTCTTCTCGCTGAATATTCTCAACGAGCGCCATTTGCATCATATTTTCATCGTTAGCCGTCCGAATATATGCAGGAATAGTTTTAAGGCCAGCCAGTTTTGAAGCCCTCCAGCGGCGTTCGCCTGCGATAATCTGATAGCTCCCATCCTCCATTTGGCGTAGCGTGATGGGTTGTACGATTCCAATTTGCTTAATGCTTTCAGCAAGCTCAGATAATGCCGCCGTATCAAACTCATGTCGAGGTTGGTCAGGGTTGGGGTTGATAAGGTTAACGGCCACCTCATTAATCGATGAAGATCCACTAGTGTGAATCTCTTCATCTCTATCAATCAGTGCGTCTAAACCTCGCCCGAGTGCAGGATATTTTTTATGAACTGCCATAATTTCTATTGTTTGGGAGTCGTTTCTCGCTGGATGATTTCTTTAGCTAAAGCCATATGATTCTTTGAGCCCGTTGAGTCTGCGTCATAAAGAATTGCAGGTAACCCATGACTGGGAGCCTCTGACAATTTTACATTACGTTGGATCACCGTCTTAAAGACGAGCTCTTGGAAGTGGCGCTTCACCTCATCATAGATCTGGTTGGCAAGCCTTAAGCGGCTGTCGTACATCGTCAGCAAAAAGCCCTCAATTTCCAATGCCGGATTCAATTTCTTTTTGATGATCTTAATCGTATTCAAAAGTTTGCTTATGCCTTCCAGTGCGAAGTATTCACATTGCACCGGTATGATTACAGAATCAGCAGCCGTGAGGCTGTTCACTGTTATCAAGCCTAATGAAGGTGAGCAGTCAATCAAAATATAATCATACTCATCCCGAATAGGAGAGAGTAGCTCCTTCAAAATAAATTCTCTTTTTTTCAAGTTGAGCATCTCAACCTCTGCACCGACCAAGTTAATATGAGAGGGCACGACGTCGAAGCCTTCGATGTCTGTCGTGTAGATGGCTTCCTTAATGTTTCCCTGATTGATGATGCATTCATAAAGCGTAGAATCAACTTCATTTAGGTCTACGCCTAAGCCTGAAGAGGCATTGGCCTGTGGGTCTGCATCTACCAGAAGCACTCTCTTTTCTAATGTGGCCAATGATGCAGCCAAGTTCATCGTAGTGGTCGTTTTTCCGACGCCACCTTTTTGGTTTGCTAATGCAATTATTTTACCCATTTACGGATTCGTCTTAGTTAAGAACGCCAAATGTTGTGTCGGCGCCTTTTTATAGATGGCAAAGGTAGCAAAAATATGGCTATTTAGAAAGCGGTCTCCCTTTTTTTCGTAATTTTGCCGACCTACGAAAGCAAGGGAATCGCACGATTTTCCATCTCTAACAACAAAGAAGATAAATAGATTATGATGAAGAGACAGAGACCCTATATATTGATCTCCAATGATGATGGTTTTTTTGCAAAAGGCATTAATTTCCTCATCGACACACTAAAAGATGAAGCTGATATAATTGTTGTGGCGCCTGATAGTGCGCGCTCCGGCTATGGTTTGGCTATTACTTCTATGCTGCCTATTCAAGCAGAATTGCTCAAAGATGAGGATCACTTGAAGGTCTATGCTTGCGCGGGGACGCCGGGCGATTGCATAAAGTTGGCTTTGAATCGTTTGGTAGAGCGAAAACCAGATCTGATTATCTCCGGCATCAATCATGGTGACAATTCGAGTGTGAATAGCCATTATTCCGGTACGATGGGGGCGGCCAGTGAGGGGGCTTTGCAGGGGATTCCGGCGATTGCCTTTTCGTTGTGTGACCATCGAGATGATGCCAACTTTCAGCCGTTAAAGACGTATATCTTGGATTTTTATCGGAAGGCGCTGACTTGGAGCTTCCCGCCTTTTACTTGTTTGAACATCAACTTTCCCAGGACCGATACGTTCAAAGGAATCCGCATTTGTCGAATGGCACGCAGCCGCTGGATTAACGAAATAGAAGATTGCGAACGGCAAGGTTATACGACCAAGTACTACTGGCTGTCAGGAAGTCGGCAGAGTCTGGAGCCGGAGGCTGAGGATACGGATATTTGGGCCTTGTCGCACGATTATGTTGCCGTGACGCCAACTACTATGGATAATACAGCCTACGATTTTGTCGAGCTGTTGCGTCAAGACTACTAAGTTCCTCTCTTTTAAATCCCTTTTGTGATATGAAATACTTTTTGATTGCCGGAGAGGCCAGTGGCGATTTGCATGCGGCTGATGTGATGCGGGCCTTGCAGCGTAAGGATCCCGAGGCTGAATTTCGGTTTATCGGAGGGGATTTAATGTGCGCGGTAGGCGGGCAACTGCTTTACCATTATCGCCGTTTGGCTTATATGGGCATCATAGCTGTTGCGCTACATCTGCCTGCCATCTTGAAAGGGTTGCGGAGGTGCAAAAAGGAGATAAAGGATTGGCGCCCCGACTGTGTGATCTTGATTGACTATCCGGGTTTCAATATGAAAATGGCCAAGTATGTACATAGGCAAAACATTTGTCCTGTCTACTACTATATCGCGCCTAAAATCTGGGCGTGGAAGGAGTATCGCATTAAAAGCATAAGGCGCTACGTTGATCGTCTGTTTTCGATTTTACCTTTTGAGGTCGAATTTTTTGAGCAGAAGCATCATTACCCAATCAGCTATGTGGGCAATCCGTCTGTTGAAGAGGTGGTTCGCTTCAAATCATCCTATAAAATAACTTTTGCAGACTTTTCCGAGCAGCACGGGTTAGAGAAAAATCGCAAGATTATCGCCTTGTTGGCAGGTAGTAGGGCTTCTGAAATAGAGCGCAACTTGATAAAGATGATTCGAGCGGCTCATCCTTTATTGCAAAAGACCTATCAATTAGTGATAGCGTGCGCTCCCGCCGTAAATCCGGCCTTTTATGAGAAAGTCTTGGCTCGATTGACAGCCGATGAACGTGCACACTTGCATCTGGTGCATAATGAAACTTACCCCTTACTTTCGCATGCTACGGCGGCACTCGTTACAAGTGGGACGGCAACGCTGGAAACGGCGCTCTTTAATGTGCCCCAAGTCGTCTGCTATCATACGGCTGCCGGCAAGTTGGTTTCTTTTATGAGGCGACTTGTCCTGAAAGTAAAGTATATCAGCTTAGTGAATCTCATCTGCGATCAAGAAGTTGTCAACGAGTTAGTGGCCGATGAAATGACGGTATCTAATGTGCGCCAAGCTTTAGTAGATATTCTTCCGGAAGGACGTAAACATGAGGCTCTTTTATCCGGTTATGAGCAGATGCGGCTGAGACTGGGAGGACTTGGTGCCCCTCAGCGCGTGGCAGAGGAAGTCTATGGGCGCTTGCAACGGGAAAAATAAGAAGCAAGCGTAAGAATAAAGGCCTCAATGGCTGGTTTTAGTCGTTTTTATATTCCATTTTCTGAGGAGAAAAAAGGAATTTTATACCCCTCGCTCTCGTTTTTTTGAAATACCATCGTGAGGGTAGATGTGTGCTTTCACGATGATACGAACGTATCCTCACGATGGTACAACCTTTTTCTCGTGATCGCAATAATTTGTGCTTTGAACTTGCAACTTTTAATTCGCTGCTTGATCGTTTGCAGAGTAGTTCTTGTTGTGGTTTATTTGCGATGTATTCCTGCCGAAAAAGGCATCAGGAAAAATAGTGTTGTTTGGTCTTGTAGGATAATTTGATTCGATCGTTCGCAAGGTTTGTTTCAGATGTGTAGTCCTGTATGGCGTTCTTTCAAAATAGGAGTTGAAAGAGTTTCTTTAATTGCTTGGTTTAAAATATATGTAAATCAAGTATATAAACGTTGTTTTTATGTCTTATATCCTGGACTTTTTTTGCCTTGAAAAAAGTCCGTCTAATCTTAGGTTGGACATTAAATCGGAGCATTTGCGTTGCCGGGTTGATTGAATGCTTCAATACGTATCTGCGTCTTGCAGGAAGGGGAATTTTTGTCGGAAGGAGGTAAGAGATTGCAGGTCTATCTCGACCGATTTTGCACAGATTTTATCTT
>QWCI01001518.1_pt1 | contig 10411 bp, 8 predicted proteins | sample 1972541 | NCBI WGS metagenome assembly QWCI01 (sample SAMN09866712, study PRJNA288562) | Human oral metagenome isolate term3_saliva, whole genome shotgun sequencing... | isolation source: mouth | host: Homo sapiens | place: USA: California | reverse complement strand
CTATCCAGAAGCAAGTGTAGTTCACCGGTTCCACCGAATGCTCCTATCTCTCGGCAAAGATCGTGTGAGTGTGCAGTTATGCTTCGGATGCTTCGCCATAGAATAGATCGACCCAGTTCCCGTTCTTTTCCGGTGCACTCGCTTTATATCTCCGACACACAAGGAAGGACGCGGTGGGAAGGAAGCAGCCCTAGCCTCTGTCCGGCCGATCATTCCGCTGGCATCTCGCATTCACGACCCCGTTTGACTGCCGCTCGGGGATGTAGTTGTAGATACGTTAGTCTTAGTGGGTCGTTGGCTCCACCTGTTATCTCCTTCTACGACATGCTGTTGTCGTCGCCATATTCCATATGTCACTTAGTCATCTCTGCCTCGCTGCGGGTCAGCACCTCCGAAAGAAACGGAGGACTTCATTCAGTGACTCCGCGATCGCCCTCTGAACGATCAGAATAAGGTAAAGCTTGAAGATAAGTTTTGTACTCTATTAATTTCTCAGTCCCTCTAGTCGGGTGGGCGCCGGCCGGTCTTTCGACCAGATCCCCCTAAAAACCGTACGTGCGGGTCTCCCCGCATGCGGCTCACGCCATTCGAGGTGGCCCAGCCCTGCATTCATTCGCAAATCCTGTAGTGAAATTGAGACTGCTCGACCTCGGAAGCTAATTCGCGTGTAGGCGGCGCTGTCTGTCGTACCCTTGACTCTATCTATTCATTGAATTTGCTTTATTACATTATATAGGCTCGCTCCCTCTTTTCCAAGAATTCATGCACTTCCCTTTACTCCATAGGGCCTTCTCTATATAGGGGAAAAGCCTTCCATTTCCGTCAAATGACCCGGCCTCCCCTGGCTCTTCCACCGTCCGGGCTCCCTTTCCTCCCTATGCTATGCTCCCCCGGCGCAGGCCTACCACGCTTCGCGCCTGCGGCCTTTTCGCCAGACGGTCTTTGCCAGTAGTGCCATCCTCCCCGCTGGCTGTATGGGCGGGTTGTCCCTCGGCGTTCTGTTAGGCTATGGATTATAGAAACAAATGTAGTTGAATGGGACAGCAGGCGGGTTACACGTTCCACTGTGCCGAGATGTGAGGTGCAGGTGGTGATGATCACCCCGGGGTATGCGCTAGCGCCCTTGACAGGCACTCCAGGACCCGCCAACGCTCATGAAAACCCGGGTCGGTCCTCCCCGACCGGAGGTGTGGATAACGAGGCCACCTTCACAACCTTCTCCCTTCTGCCCCTATGTTGTAGTAAGGTAGGGCGGTTCGCTTGAGTTGCTCAACCGCCCCTTAGCCCGGTGCTCATGACGCGCTACGGAACCTCCACCGTGCCGGGGGACCAAGCAGGGCATAGCTAGCGGCATAGGAGCCGACTCGGCGTCAGCGGCTTCGTGCCGCACTGGAGTGATCCAATATGTGGTTCCGCACGTTCCACCACTTCTCCGTTCATTTCCAATACTGATCGTGAAACACCATGAGCAGCAGGATGTTGAGGTCCGGAATTCGAAGTGAAATTTGTGATTTGCCCGTTCCTAGTCGTCATGGGAAAGAAAGGCAGAAATAAGAAAGAGATTATTCCCTGAGAGCTTGTCCAGTACTACCAGTACCAGAAATGCATCTCCTTCGCCCGCGCGCGATAGCTCTACCTGGCGTGCCGCCTTGCATGCAAGCGAAGCGCTATTGGCGGCAATAAATAGCTCACTGAGCGATGATTGATGCAGCCCCTACCTCTGAAAGCTGAAGGAAGGCAGTGCCCTCGATTGTTCCAGAGAGAAGGATCATGGCGCCCCAGAACCGTGACATCCAGCAGCTGCATCTCCTTGCGCGCGAGAGACTTCTATGCCAGCCGTTATTCTCGGCTCTGTTATGAAAGAAAGCGGCAGAAAAGAAAGACTAAGAAGATGAGTCTTTCCGGTATTCCCTAATGAGTGGCTTTAGGAGAGTAGGGTCCTCCCAACTATTCTCCACCCATCTGCGGAGGGTTTCCGTATCCGTCTCCGCAGAGATCTCAAAATCGTAAGACATTATTCTACTCGCGCTATTGGAGTAGAGCTCCCTTATTTCGGGAAAGTGCACGGACTGCCGCCCCCTTCCCCTTTCACAATGTTCCCGAACTTGCTCACAAATCAAAGTGTGAATGGCACTTCGAAGTGCCGCACGCTCTTCTTGATCGGGAGCTTGTTTTGTTGGGGAACTTCAGCCGGTGCTGGCGCCTGCGGCAGCGCCTCTTGAGCCGCGTGAAATATTTGGTGTAAAAACTCAAACAAATAAATCCATAGAAAATGAAAATTCGATTCCGTTCCCTTAGCTGGGACTCTTTCTTTATGGTTATGGAGATGGAGGTTAGTTGTTAACTAACAAAAGATTGGGAGTGGTATAGAGGATTTTAAACTGAGGTTGCTCGTAGATCAAGAAAAGTTCGAAGTCAATTCATTCCTTTTTTTTTTACGAAATTTGAGTTGGAAATGCTTTAAGCGCGTATTGATACTGAGACTTCTTAAGTTAAGTTGAGGGAGGAGGTTTTCGGGTTCGCCCTTCCCCTTGGGCTTTATCTTATCTTCTTATTTAGTTGAAAATACAACTTGTACTTTTGAATGCACTTGTTCTGTAGAAAAGCTAGTACCTCGTTAGCATTGCAACAACACGAATAGAGAGCGAGATACTGGAATACTCTGGGAAGGAGCGCCTTCCACTCCAATAAATGATAGGACAGCTTTTGGTGCCTACTCTCGCAGAACGGAAGGAAAGCTTAGACCTTACTAAAGGGGTGGTTTTCCTTTTTTTGATAGGCTTTTATGGGAGCTATATATTATTTTCATTTTTTCGAGATATGAAAACCTTTATATTCAAAATAAAATCCAAGTCCTATATATTCAAGAGACGTGGCCACCACTAAAGAAAGGGAAACCTACTATTTATCCTACTATAGTATAGGTTTAGTCCTACTATATAGTTATAGTACTGGAAAAGCGGAGGGCGCCTACTACTTTCCTAAGAAAATAATATGTGATTCAATCTAAACCTGGATCTACCTAGTTTTCTCGGGACGCTGCATAAGGGCTCAACAATTCGCCGCCAGCTACTCAACATATTCGTATCTGGGCTTTTCCACTACTCGGGACAGAGCTTTTCAGCATTAGAGAATTGATACCGCTTACCGAAGGTCCCTATCTTGGTCCATGGTGAGCAACTTCGGGTCCGTCCATAGCACTTCCATCCATCCCTCTAACGATCGGCATCAGAATCGGCCTGTCCGTTCAGTTCAGTCCACATCCTCTTTGTCTTATGAATTCTCTCTCTGCCTTCCAGGTCTAGGTACAGATCCGCATGTCCATAAATCAGGCAATCGGTAACAGTAAGATAACGAGGGGGCTGTCGCACGCTTCAAACCGCATTAAGAAATATATAGTTAGTCGCATTTGGTGACATTTCATCTAAAGACCCTCTCCCGGAGGATCGAGTTACTTTATTTCTAGTATAGGGTGGTCGTAGATCAGATGTGCAGCAAGGCAAGACAGCACCATTACGAATAAGTCAAGCTCTTCCCTATCCACTTCGGTTCAGTCAAGGCTGCATTGAAGATGCAGGTATTGAATTCAGTCATAAAACAGTTGTGCCTCGAATCTCCCCCTCTCTTTTAATTCGTCTTTCTGATTGCGACCCCAAGAACCACCCTCAGTCAAGGCTGTCCAGATCAGTGGACAGATTTAAGATATCTTCCCACCAAAAAGTCCTTATATTAGCACCATTATTGTCCCCATATACACCTGTCAGAAGAAAACTGAAATTGCTCTCTATTATTCTGCACTGACAATGTAGCATTTGGTTGGTTTCCTTTATGACATTCACCTGCATAACATTAGTATCCCAACAATCCATAACCCTGCTTGTTTGGGCAGCAGTCAAAATTAGCCACGTAATCCGCTCTCCATTTCCTCTTAAATTTCTTAATTCAAACACAGTTTAGTCTCAGACAAGTAATGAGAAATTATTAGATGATATGAGATCACTCACCTCATAGTGCTTTTTATATGAATTTCATCCTAAAACATTCCATGCTGCCAGCTTCATGAGGAGTATCCGATTCAGTCTGCTCCGCAGCCATCAAGTCTTTCTCCTGGATTGAAAGATTTTTGCACCTTCTTTTGTTTGGAAGGGCTTGTATGAAAGTTGGGGGTGGAGCTTTCTTTTTCTTCCTCCACTCTTTTGTCTTTTGATCTTGTTAATGGAGGTTGCACTTTGAGAATGACTATAGTGCTCTTATTTGTCACTGTCCCAGTACCAAATACATCTGTCCTAGGTTGAGGATTTTGGATCAGATCCATTTCAGCACCCTTACTGCCCTGTTCAACACCTCTGCCACATACTCTTCATCCGGAGGCCTCTCAGCAGTTCTTGAAGCATCAGCTATGGTTTCTGATCTGCCTTCTTGAATCAGGTTCAAATTCCTTTCCCTAGATCTACGACCACCCTGATCGTTCCGACCAGCTTGATCTACGAGCAACCTTCTCTTTGCGATCAGCCTGATCTACGACCACCCTGATCAATGCTGCTATCATCATTCATAGCCAAAGGTTCTGCTTCCAAGCTAGCAGCAGACTGAACCAATTGATCCTCGTTTGAGTTTTCATTGGGAGCATCTAACACAATGAATCTGTTTGCTGTAGTAACAGCATTCTTCTTTTTCTTTGCTTCGACTCCAGCCGTCTCAACCTTTGAAGCTGCCTTGGGCTTTGAGTTGAGCGCCTCTTGCTAAGGTGCATTTCTAGGTCATGTGCCTTGGTGCATAAGTCATTCAAATCATCAAAGGTTTGAGGCATGAGATGTACTGAGAGTTCATGCCTCAAAGGTACATACATTCGGACCCTTTCGGCCTGCTATGTCCTTTCTTTATGCCCCTACCAGGGAGGGGAGGAAGTGGCAGGTCCTCCAGGGCCAGGGAAAGACGGGGTAACCTTTTGCGGACACCTGAAAGGAAGGGCTTGCCATCTCGCGAGAAAGTCAGACACAAAATCATTGTCACGCTCCTTGCTTTCAATGAGTTCTGCAACTCCAACTTTCCTTTCAGTCTTGCTGAATTCCAATTCCTTCTTCACATCCACTTTTTTCATTGTTAATTTCAATTTCAAAGAGACTGCCAAAGAAAGGAAAATGCGAATCGTGGTAGCCTTGACAACCGGACTGCAAGTTTCTTCAAAATCGACACCTTCTTTTTGTGTATATCCCTTTGCAAGAAGACGAGCCTTGAATCCTTCAATAGACCCAGAAGACTTTTCTTTCATTTTAGACACCCAAGGACTGCCCACAATTTTCATGGAAGGATGAAAAGGAACCAGATTGACAGTCTTCTTGTGTAAAAGAGCATTAGACTCTTCCTCCATTGCCTTTACCCTGCAGTAGATGCTTGATGAAAGGTTGAGGGCTCTCGTGCAACTGATTTGAGTTGAGCGGCAAAAGTCTTCAGTCTCTTTCTTTCTCGACGAGTTCCATCTTTCGATCGAGTGATCATTGGATGACTTTCTGGAGAATTGCTTTGTTTATTAAGCTTGTGTAGCTGAGTGGGCATGCTTGTAGTGTATGAAAGAGCATCATGAGTAGGTGGCAAACTAAGAGAGTCCTTTCGAGCAGTCTTAGTAGAGTCACCAGCAACTGAGTTATGTGGAGAACCTGTCAAAGTTTCATAAGGGAAAGTGGGCTGCAAGAGCGGTAAAGTAAAGTCAGAGTGGAATTGCCCTCAGAGTCATTATGAAAATCAAACTTAGCACAAGTCTTGTCAGTTGTTCGAAAGGGAAAAGGGGTCTCATAAAAAAGACCATTACGAGAAATGTAGATGCGGTTCGACTTGGGATCAAGTTTATCCTTTCTATACGGACCAAGGGATATGGATAGCATGCACACCCAAAGACCTTAAAGTGAGAGGTTCACCATGATGGGGGGTGGAGAACAAAACAAAACTTCATGAGGAGAGCGATTATCAAGAAAAGGCCTTGGGATGGGAGCCTTTGAATAAGAGAGGAAGGCACTAAGACCCGCTAGAAGGACTCTAAGGGAAGAAAGAAAGCCGTCCTAGTGAGGTGCAATGCTGAAACTGTGATCGGTAAACAAACCCTACAGAAGTCGGAATGGGATACTTCAAAAAGGAAGTAGCACCGGCGGTTAACTATACATAGCCTTTCTGAGTTGCGTTTGGGTATGGAATGGATAGGCCATAAGTGGCTGCCTCTCATACTACCAATTGTGTGGGCGGATCATCGCCCCTTCATTCTGGCTCTACTTCATTCGATATTAACAAGACGGCACACGCAAGACAAGATGTCAAATCAATAATAAAACTGGCCCTTGAAAGGTGTAGATGAAGCCTTTTCCTTTTCTGCCGGAAAACACTTGAAGGATACGAGGCATAAGACTATTGATCGAACTTCTTAAGAGGGAACCGCTACTGCAGCCAATCCATTGAAAGGTGAAGGCAATGCTAAATGCAGATGCAGACCGATTGGGTTCTCCCCTTTGCTAGGGGGTGATGTTCCCAGGTTTTTCGCGAATGTGAGGTTCAAGTACTGCCATCCTTTGTTGGTTGAGTTCGCTGTGTAATTTCAACAATGCCTTTCGAAGCCGAAAAGGCCGTAGCTGCATCTTTCGAGAAAAGAAAGAATAGGTGTCACGCCGATGATTAGGAGAAGGTATCTTATGGCTTAGGGAAGGGCGCTTCTGCCCAGATCTATGATTGATCTAGGATTCCCCGAGACGAGACGAACTGTCGATTCCCCGATAAATGTCAATGACTTAAACATGTTTCCGAGACTTCAACATACATGTTTGGCAGCGGCAAGGAGTGTTTTTGACTTCCTAACACGGATACCAAGGCAGCTGAGCAGTGCAGTGAGGAATAGGATTACTTTTCCTTTCAGTTTCGAAGCAAGCTGCGGTACAATCCCTCCTTCGCTCCGGCTCGTTCCGAGCTCGCGAGCGAAGTTTTGGCATGTCAAGTCTTGTAATACCTTTTCCTACTCCTGAGCTACCATGAGTTTAGAATCTTCATTGAGCTTTATCCGCTTCAATAAGGTATTACACTAGCCTTCTCAATAGCCTTACCGGCGATGTTGGGAGGAGAAGTTCTAGTCGCTTCCCCCTTTGCCTATCTTCCTGCTCTGCCAGTATACCTCCTTGAAAACCATCCTTCCCGGTTAGTCTTCGTAAGAACAAAGCATGGAAAGACTGTCCGTCTAATATAACTAATAAGTAGTATTCCCTCCCTAAAGCGAAGCTCAGCTCGGCGATAAAGAAGATTACTCTTTCGTCATAAATCGTATCCGTAGCTCAGTCGCTAGTACGGAGACTGCACCACAAGGGCAGAGAAGTAGTTTACTTGTGAAAACTTCACTATAGACTGCTTTCTTAGCCAAAAACTCTATCTCTGAGAAGTAGTGCTATGAGGAGGCTCTTTGCTTCTTTCGTCCCATCGAGTAAATACCAGGCTAGCCCCTCAAACTCTTAAAAAGAAGCCTTCCTTGACTACTTGTCTTTCTACTCCTAGTTCGGATGGAAACCCGGATGAGACAATAGAAGAAAGCACTACTTGAAAGAAATCTAGCAAGAAGTTCCTTGCCTTAGTCCGTTTTCAGTCAAGTAATCTTCTTACCGCTCCGTGTGAACGAACGATTCTAAGATTAGGAATGAAGGTATGTTTACGATTCCGCGCATCTGCTTATATAATAGTATATAAAGATTCAAGTTAGAATAGGAGTGGGAGTTGATTCGTCTCGGGACCCCAAGAACTACGGTTAGCTCTTTTGGAAGTGAATGAGGAATAGGGAGAATCGATCAAAGCCTATAATTACTAACAGCAAAATATTGACTATGCAAAAGACCACTCGATTAGCTGGCTAAAAGCCCTCTTCGGAGCATAAAAATGAAGTATTATGTAAGGAGATTACTTGCGAAATTCTCCCTCAGGTATGAAGTGTCTGGTCCGATAGGACTGAACTACCTTATAATCCGCTGTTAGCGTTTAGCTTGGCACTCAGAAAGAAGAGTCTCTATCACCTTATTTATAGGAATAGGATAATTTTTTTAGTGGGCAGCTGTTGTTTAGCGATTACGCATAGCCCTTTGTCTTTCAAAATCTGTGAGCTGTGCCAATACAGACCTTATCCCGCGAAAGGTGAACCCGGATGTACAGAAACTTTCTTGTTCACACTTATCGGCTTTCAAAAGAGGAACGGAGAGACTTGACCGATAACAAAAGAAAAGAAGAGAAAGGGACGGGACTTCTACGAGCTCTCCAAAACAGGCTAACAGTCTGGCTTGTCTTTGCCCCTGCCCTGCCTTAGCTTTCCTCTTTGGACTTCTTTTAAGATTCTGGTCTACCTGCCCGCTTTTCGCCTTGGGAAAGACCTAGCGATTGCCGGGGCATATGAAGAATACTTCGAAACTGCTGGATGCGGAAGACAGATTTTATGTTGGAAATGCCACTCCTTCTACTGCTATTCCCACTTCTGGAACGAAGTGTTTTTCAATATAATATAAAAACACTTTCCCTAAGAACCAGCTATCAAAAAAGCTATCTCCTAATCCCTAGCCTTTGTCTGCTTTAGCCTTTGACACTGCAGGTTTGAAAACAACGAACTCACCTGGACCACCGGTTTCGCCATCGAAGGAAATAATGGACTTATGCTTTCGAATGAAGACTCTTCATAAAATTTTTCCTATTCCTATAAATAAGGCGAAGAGTTCTCTCTTCACTTCATTCTTGTAATGTACCTTGGGTACACTGAACACAAATCCCATTTCGACAAAGAAAAGTGTCTTATTCGACGTCGGAGTACTCCACACTATCGATTTCTCCTTTCGCTACGATCTTCATTCATTTCTAGTCTTAGAGAGAGACAGACTTGAAAAGGACTTGTGGAGGGTAAAAGAAAGCATGAGCCTACGTAAGGGAATCTAGATGCCTATTGATGGAATTGGAAAAAAAACACTAGGCTCAAGAGCCGTATCCTCTCACACTGATGAGGACTCTCCCAATCCGGGATATATTATGTGATTATATATATATATATATATTATCACGGTCCCAACAGTATCTTTATTCAATTGAAATAGGAAAAGATAGGCCCCATTGAAAATCAATCTGTGATTCCTTTTTACTCTAGGTATGACTACTTATCCTTCTGTCTTTGATTTTTCTTCTTTATTGGATAGCCAGTGTAAGAATCTATCGGGAAAGTTTGAAAATAGAGCTGAAGCTGTGTAAAATGCAAAATAGAAGAAGTTATAAAGCGCAGGCCCTCCTTCAATTCAAAGTAAGTATAGCTCAAGTGGTAAGCACATCTAGTCTTTCTTAAGCCTTTATTATTATTATCCTAATTTCTTTAATGGGATGATCCATATGAGGTTGCCCTAGATGGGAATAGGTCCATAGCAGTCTATAGGAAAAATGGGATCTCTGACCCTTAAAAAAAAAATAATTTTTTATTGCCTTTTTTATAGAACTTTTCGAGGGCAGGCACAAGTGGTGGAGCCAAGCCAGTTTCAGTCCTCAAGCAATCCAGGCAGATTGGGGTGTAAGGGAGTTTTGAAGTAAGGGTTACGGGGGGGGCAGAATACTCTAATAGGATTTCTTATTCATTCCTCCTTTTTATTCTATAGGAGTTAATGGGTTCCATTGATAGAGGATTATAGGTAAAGGTTGGTTACCTTGCAGCCATTGTCCACTCAGTAGGAGTGTCCTTTCAGCCAGTGGGAGATACAGTAAAAAGCTAATCCACTCCTGTTGCAGCTGAAGTCTCTCTTTAAATGAAAATCAATTCAAATGGAAGTACCTTTTTCTTATCGTAGGAAATCTCTTTTGAAAGCCGGCGAGGCTAGTGGGAAAGTCAGCAAAGTAAAGGTCGGCAGGATCGGACAAAGGAAAGTCAATTTCAAAAGGACCTTTCCAGGCTGAGATCCAGTTGAAATTGTAGTGTAAGTTGGAGAAAAAAAGACAGTTCCCTACTTTTGCGAGTAACATAGTCCCTCTTCGCTTTGCTCGAGTCACTTCGTCCCTATCAATGTTTGTATACAAAGGTGAAAGGAGGTCAAAGTGATAGGGTTGGGGAAAGGAATGAGTATGACCCCAGAGCTAACATAGGGCAGCCCTATTCTCTCATTCCCTGGAGCGAGCGAGAGAAGAGGGGGTACTTTCTATAAGCGGGAATTCTTTCATTCTTTCCCACCAGCCTTAGTAGAAGTCCCGGGGGTTGGAGTTGCAGTTCCTGTCTCTAAGTATTCTATAGCCAGTGCTAAAGGTTTTATTCCCTCTATTGAAAATTCAAAATGGAAAGGTTGAAAGGATAAAATAGGCTCCGGATTAGCAACCCATGAATCTGTTACAGCTAGAGTTGCTTTCGATTTCCATCAAAATGTCCAGCCAATCGATAGGG
>QWCI01008022.1_pt1 | contig 10415 bp, 9 predicted proteins | sample 1972541 | NCBI WGS metagenome assembly QWCI01 (sample SAMN09866712, study PRJNA288562) | Human oral metagenome isolate term3_saliva, whole genome shotgun sequencing... | isolation source: mouth | host: Homo sapiens | place: USA: California | reverse complement strand
AAGCGGCGTGCATCAGACGAAGGACGAACCTGGAAGCCTACGATGACAGCGTCAGAAGCACTGGCTAACATGACATCGTTCTCGCTTATTTGTCCTACTGCCTTGCTAATGACATTCACTTGTACCTTTTCTGTTGAGAGCTTTATAAACGAATCGCTCAATGCTTCGATAGAACCATCGGTGTCACCCTTAACAATAATGTTCAACTCATGGAACTCGCCACGAGCAATTCTGTGTGAGATGTCGCCAAGTGTCAGGCGCTTCTGCGTTCTCAATCCTTGCTCTCGCTGCAATTGTTCGCGTTTGTTTGCAATCTCTCGAGCCTCTTGTTCTGACTCCAATACATGGAATAAGTCTCCTGCAGTAGGTGCTCCATTGAGCCCAAGTATAATGGCTGGTTCAGATGGTCCGGCTTCAGTGATGCGCTGATTACGTTCATTAAACATCGCCTTTATACGTCCCCAACTGGTTCCTGCAATAACAATATCTCCAATCTTTAGTGTGCCATTGCTCACAAGAACCGTACTAACATAACCGCGACCCTTATCAAGTGATGACTCAATAATAGTTCCGGTAGCCTTCCGATTGGGGTTCGCCTTGAGGTCAAGCATCTCTGCTTCGAGCAGCACTTTATCGAGAAGAGCGTCTACTCCGACACCTTTCTTTGCACTAATCTCTTGGCATTGGTATTTACCTCCCCATTCTTCAACGAGCAAATTCATGTTGGCTAAGTCCTCACGAATCCTGTCTGGGTTCGCTCCCGGCTTATCAATCTTGTTAATTGCAAATACCATCGGCACGCCCGCTGCTTGTGCATGAGCGATTGCTTCCTTTGTTGTTGGCATCACAGAGTCATCTGCTGCAATGATGATAATAGCGATATCAGTTACCTGAGCGCCACGAGCACGCATGGCAGTAAAGGCTTCATGTCCTGGAGTATCAAGGAAAGTAACCTTCTGTCCATTCTTAAGTGTAACACCATAGGCACCAATGTGCTGTGTGATACCACCTGCTTCACCGGCAATTACGTTAGTGTTTCGGATATGGTCAAGCAGTGAAGTCTTACCATGATCGACGTGTCCCATGACGGTAACGATTGGTGCACGTGGCACAAGGTCATTCTCGTCGTCTACGTCTTCGCTTACGGCTTCCTGCACTTCTGCACTGACATACTCGGTCTTGAAACCGAATTCATCGGCTACCATGTTAATAGTTTCCGCGTCAAGTCGCTGGTTTATAGACACCATTATGCCTACACTCATCAACGTAGAGATAACTTGTGTCACGCTGATATCCATCATTGTAGCCAATTCACTGACGGTAACAAACTCGGTGAGTTTTAGGACTTTGGCTTCCTTGCGCTCTGCGTTTGCCTCCTGTTGCAGCTTTTCTTGAACGGCCTCACGTTTCTCTTTACGATACTTAGCGCCTTTCTTGTTTTGGCTCTTACTTGTCAATCGTGCCAGCGTTTCTTTTACTTGGCGTGCCACAGCCTCATCATCTACCTCCAAAGGTTTTTGATTTCGCTTGTTGCGGTTCTTCTTATTCTTGTTCTTTCCGCCGTTACCGCCGTTACCACCACCATTGTTTTGTTTCGCCTCTGCATTGATGTCTACGCGTTCTTTGTTGATGCGCACACGCTTTTTACGCTCGCCACCATGCTGTGTTCCTGCCTTTTCTTCACGCTCTTTGCGTTTTTCCTCCTTAGACTTCTTCTTCGGACGCGTGCTCTGATTTATTGCATCGAGGTCTATTTTGCCTAAGACGTTCACCTTAGGAGTATTGAGAATCTTCTTCTCGCTATTCAAAGTGAAGATTCCTTCTTCGTTCTTTTCCTCGGTGACAGGCTTTTGAGGAGCCTCTGTTTTTTGCACTTTGACAGACTTTTCAACCTTTACTTGTGGTTTGGGAGCCTCAGGTTGTGGTTTTATTACTTTCTTTTCTGGCTCTGGGTTGACGGCAGCAACCTTTTTTTCTGGAGCTTTTTTCACTTCAGGAGCAGCAGACTTCTTTGGCGAAGGCTTTTTTCCTACCTCGTCAAGGTTTATCTTTCCCTTCGGCGTATATACCTGTTGATTAGATGATTTCAGCAGGTTCTCGGCACGATTGTCTTTCGCTTCAGTCGCATGTTTCTTTTCTTTTGGTTTCTTTTGGAAGAGCTTTTCAGCCTCACTTCGTACTGCGGCATCTTGTTTGAACGCCTCAACGAGAGCCTGATATTGTGCGTCATTGAGTTTAAAACTCAAGTCGTCTTTCACCTCTCCAAGTTCTGCTTTCTTCGTAAGGAAGTCAACTGCCGTTTGACGTCCTATGTTTAATTCACGTAATGCTTTGTTTAATCTGATGCTCATGTAATTGTTTACTTCTTTTTTTCGTTTTATCTCGTTCCTCAAATATAATGTTCTCTCAGGCTGGTTGCATACAGAAGGTCTTCCATTTGCTGCCTCTATTTAGAGAGAACGTCTTCTAAAAAGGTTGTCTTCTCATTGAGTTGTCATTCAAAATCATTTCCTATTGAGGTAGAAATCAAGAGAAGACGTACTCTTTTCCTGTTGCGTGTTTGTTGGGTTTATTGCAACTTATCAAATCATTTGATTATTGTTCAAACTCAGCACGCAGCACATTGATGACATGATCCACGGTTTCTTCTTCGAGGTCGGCCTTTTCTACGAGCATTTCGCGTGGTGCATTGAGCACTGCTTTAGCTGTATCCAAGCCGATACTCTTAATGGCTTCAATCACCCATTGGTCGATTTCGTCAGAGAATTCATCCAAGTAGATGTCCTCATCTGCTTCACCTTCTGGAACCTCACGGAACACATCAATCGTAAATTCGGTTAGCATGGATGCCAATTTAATGTTTAATCCACCGCGACCGATAGCCAAACTAACTTCTTCTGGTTGTAGATATACCTCAGCTTTATGGTTTTCTTGATCAATGTTTATGCTGCTTACACGTGCCGGACTCAAGGCTCTTTGGATAAAGAGGTTGATGTTCGACGTATAGTTTACAACGTCAAGATTCTCATTGCAGAGTTCACGTACGATGCCATGTACGCGACTTCCCTTCACACCTACACATGCACCAACTGGGTCAATGCGGTCGTCAAAGCTCTCAACAGCAATCTTTGCACGCTCTCCCGGCATGCGAGCAATCTTGCGGATAGCAATAAGTCCGTCGTTAATTTCAGGTACCTCTGCCTCAAGCAAGCGCTCCAAGAAGAGCGGACTTGTGCGTGAAAGGATAATCTTTGGATTGTTGTTTTCGTTGTCTACGCGTAAGATGACGGCGCGAACTGTCTCACCTTTGCGATAAACATCAGCCGGAATCTGTTCACTTTTCGGTAGAATCAGCTCATTGTTTTCGTCATCTACGACCAACACTTCACGTTTCCAAATCTGGTAAACCTCGCCAGATATAATCTGACCTACACGGTCTTTATATTTATTATAGAGTGTATCGTGCTCTAATTCTAATATCTTTGATGCCAAGGTTTGACGTAGATTCCAAAACGCTCACTAACGTTGTGCGGTCGATATTCTTCGTCTCCTTAAACTCACGGAAGGTGTCAATCAAACTGATTGAATCTTCTTCAATTTTTCTTGCTGCCATAGCTTTATTTGAAACTTATTAAGTATTTAGTATATTTTACATTATCCATATTGAAAGTGTGATCTACGTCCATTTTCTGGGGGCGTTTCTTTCCTTCCACTTTCACTTTCTCGTTTACGGTCACTGTAAAGTCGTTACCATCAACGCTCTTTAGCACGCCTTGATACTTCTTTCCATCGGCATCCAACACTTCAACCTCCTTACCAATGAAGTTGATGTATTGCTGAAGTACCTTGAAAGGCTGACCTAAACCAGCTGAACCTACCTCGAGTTCATAGTCTTCTTCGTCACGACTGAGATGGTCTTCTATATACTTACTCAAGTCCACACAGTCTTCAATCCAAACGCCATCAGCGTGGTCAATCTCAACAACAATCTTGTCATCTTGGCTGATTTCTATGCCCACAAGAAAGTATTCCTTGCCTGCCAGCCATTCTTCTACTAACTTTTTTACGACGTTTTTGTCAATCATATATGTCTTATTAAAATAAAATGAGGAACTCTCTTTGGAGTCCCTCATTCCACTGAACGCTGCAAAATTACGAATAATATCTGTAATATGCAACTAATTCGTGTTTTTTATTTAGGATAGTTGGTTTTCTTTTTAAGGCAAAACACGAGTCGAAGTCTTATTTTTCTGGTTTCTCCTTTTTCCTTTCCATGGTATAAAACGACTGATTTTTCTATGCTGAAAATTAGACTTAACCCCAATCTTCATGTCTCATGATACTATTTTTTTCATGTTGTTATAGCGCAGATGCAGGGCGTTCTCTTCAAGATTGGCTGCTGGTTACTCTTAGAAGTGTAATTCTTTGTTTTAATCTTTATTGGCATTTTCATCGAAAAAACTTTCATCTTTTCTTGTGGATAAGATTTATTTTGCTATTTTTGCACGCATAATTGTGAATGAATTAAAATGATAAGACTATGTATTGGACACTAGAATTAGCCTCAAAACTTGAAGATGCACCTTGGCCCGCGACTAAAGAAGAGTTGATAGACTATGCTGTTCGTTCGGGCGCTCCATTAGAAGTATTAGAAAATCTGCAAGAAATAGAAGACGAAGGTGATGTTTATGAAAGCATCGAAGACATCTGGCCAGACTATCCTTCAAAGGATGATTTCTTGTGGAATGACGATGAATATTAAATAAGTAGCTTCTGTTGGGCCGCTCCAACAAGTGGAGTTGTTGTTTGACAAAGGCTTCTTGATATTGCTGTGCTTGTGTTTTCATAAGACGGCGTGCAATAGAAAAGAACATCTCTCAAAGGGTTTGTTTCTCGAAACATCCTTGTTTGGGAGATGTTTTTTTATGACCTTTTTCTATTATTCAGTTGGAATGATAGGGTGAAATGGTGCTGTTTACGAGACGATTTGCCGCAGATGAGATAATAATAGGTGGGCGAATATGTTTTTATGCAATAAATTTCGTGCAATAATATATAAGGATTCGCGTTATATAAGCGTGCATAAAACGATTAGATTTCTTTTGTCAGTGATGCTCGTTTGGGTTGCTGTGACAGCCAAAGCGCAGTATGATGCAGCCTTCAGTCATTATTTTGACATGGAGACTTCATTCAATCCTGCTGCTGCCGGAAAGGAAAACAAGCTCAATGTCAACTTGGCTTATGCGCTGAATTTTACGGGTTTTGAGAATCATCCGCGTACGATGTATGCCTCTGCCGACCTGCCTTTTTATGCCATGCGGTGCTATCAAGGAGCCGGAGTGCAATTCGTTAACGAGAAAATTGGACTTTTCACGCATCAGAAATTAGGCTTGTTATATGCTGCTCAGACGAAGTTTGTTGGGGGAAAGCTACGTGTTGGTCTGCAGGTTTCACTACTAAATGAGAGCTTTGATGGCTCAAAAGTCGACCTCTCTACACCTGGAGATCCGGCCTTTGCGACTACAGATGTCAACGGGAATGGCATAGATGTTGGTGCAGGACTTTACTATTTGCAGCGCCATTGGTATGCCGGTGCATCGGTGCAACATTTGAATCGCCCCAAGATTCGTATGGGGGATGTCAATGAATTGCCGGTTTCTCCCACTTATTATCTGACGGGTGGATACAATATTCAACTTAGAAATCCGTTCTTAAAAATAAAACCTTCGGTGCTTTTACGCACAGATGGTAAGGCCTATCGGGCGGATGTAACCGGAAGATTGGTTTATTCGCACGAAGGAAAAATGCTTTATGGCGGCATCAGTTATAGTCCGACAAACTCTGTTACGGCTCTGATTGGCGGAACTTTCCATGGTGTTGTGGTAGGTTATAGCTATGAAGTTTATACCTCAGGACTAAGCCTTGGCAATGGAAGTCATGAGCTTTTTGTGGGTTATCAAACGGAACTAAACCTCGCAAAGAAAGGCAAAAACAAACATCAAAGCGTTAGAATCTTATAACAACAGACAATGAAACATAAGATAAAGATAGGGTTATGGCTCCTCATAACAGGTTGTATGATGACAGGTTGCTTTAGTGGTAAGGGTCTGTCTATGGCCGGAAAAGGGGGCGAAGTCGTGGGAGTAGGTGGCGGAAGAGCCTTTTCTGAGCCTACACCTTATGGCATGGTAAAGGTTGAACGAGGCTTCTTGCACATGGGACTTGATAAGCAAGACTCGCTCTGGGGAGAGAAAACACCGAAGAAAGACATATCCGTGGATGGCTTTTGGATGGATGAAACCGAGGTAACAAACTCCAAATATAAACAGTTTGTGATGTGGGTTCGCGACAGTATTCTGCGTACTCGTTTGGCCGACCCAGCCTATGCAGGCGACGAAAGCTATATGATTACGGAAGATAAAGATGGAAACGCCATCACGCCGCGCGTCAACTGGAAGAAGCCTTTGCCTCGAAAGCCTAATGAAGATGAGCAGCGTGCCATAGAAAGTCTTTATGTTACGAACCCTGTTACAGGCGAAAAACTGCTTGATTGGCGTCAAATGAACTATCGTTATGAGATTTATGATTACTCGGCTGCAGCCCTTCGGCGCAATCGTATGAATCCCGAAGAGCGGTCGTTTAACACTGATGTGCTTACAAATGACGACGAACCGGTGATGATTTCAAAGGATACCGCCTATATAAATGACGAGGGAAAGATTGTCAGACAGACGATAGATAGACCACGAACTGGCCCTTGGGACTTCTTGAATACATACATTGTGAACATCTATCCCGATACAACGTGCTGGGTAAATGACTTTAAGAACGCTGACAATGAAATGTATTTGCGTAACTATTTCAGTAATCCTGCCTATAATGATTACCCAGTTGTGGGCGTCACTTGGGAGCAAGCGAATGCCTTTTGCGCATGGCGTACGGACTATTTACTTAAGGGATTAGGCGGTGAAGCGCGTTATGTTCAGCGCTATCGCCTACCTACTGAGGCCGAATGGGAGTATGCAGCACGTGGTAAAAGCGGTAATGAGTTTCCATGGGAGAATAGAGATATGAAGAATGGTAATGGCTGTTTCTATGCTAACTTCAAGCCCGATCGTGGCAATTATACCGAAGATGGCAATCTCATTACAAGCAAGGTGGGCATCTATGGGGCTAATTCTAACGGACTTTTTGATATGGCTGGCAACGTGGCGGAATGGACAAGTACGGCTTATACGGCTTCGGGCGTAGACGCAATGAATGATATTAACCCGCAACTTGCTTATAATGCCGCCAAAGAAGACCCCTATGCATTGAAGAAAAAGAGTGTGCGCGGTGGCTCATGGAAGGACCCTGAAAGCCTGATTCGTTCGGCTTGGCGTTCTTGGGAGTATCAAAACCATCCGCGTTGTTACATTGGATTTCGTTGTGTTCGAAGCCTCGCCACGTCAACAAGTAGTAATAAAAGCAAGAAAAAATGACAAGATATAGTAAATTAAACATCGTCTATCGTCTGCAGAAGTGGATGGACAGTGTGCCCGGTCAGACCTTTTTGAACTATGCATATAGCTGGGGTGCCTCTATCGTTGTACTCGGAGCACTCCTTAAGTTGATTCATAGACCCTGCAATGGCTGAAGCCCAACAAAACTATGTTGAAGAACTAACGAAACTCACCGAGATTCTTGGCAAAGTAGGGGCGCAAAGCACTCGTCTCACACGCGATAGTGAGGAGATGGAGAACCTCAATCGAACGCTTACAGGCATCACAAAGGTGTATGAGATGCAGTTGAAGAGTGCCAGTCAGCAGATTGGAACTATCGATCAGATCAATGAACAGAGTCGTCTTTTGGCGCGACATATTGAACAACTCAATGCAATCTATGCCCGGATGATTGAAGCAATGACGACAAACATGCGTGCAGCTGCACCAAATCAAACCCCAACGCTCTAATGGCTATTAAGAAAAGACTGGTATCTCCGCGTCAGAAAATGATCAACTTGATGTATATAGTCTTGTTGGCCATGCTCGCACTCAATATCTCTACCGAGGTGTTGGATGGCTTTTCAATCGTAGAAGACAGTCTAAACCGCACAACAGGCAACGCTACTCAAGAGAACATTTCATTGTATCGGGACTTTGAAATGCAGATGAAACAGAACCCCGAAAAGGTGAAAGCGTGGTTTGAAAAGGCTACAGCGGTGAAGCAAATGAGCGATTCTCTCTTCGACTTTGCACAGCAATTGAAAGTCGCTATCGTAAAGAATGCAGATGGAAAAGACGGAAATGTCAATCAGATTAAGAACAAAGATAACCTTGATGCGGCTGGAGAGGTGATGTTAGCACCATTGACTGGGAAGGGAAAGGCACTCTTCTTGCGTGTTAATGCCTATCGAGAGCGCATCTTGAATCTTATAGATGACCCACATCAGAAGCGCATTATAGCAGACAATCTCTCTACAACTGTTCCGCAAAAAGCGCGCCTTCAGGGCAAGAACTGGCAGGAATATATGTTTGAAAATATGCCAGTTGCCGCCGCCGTTACCTTGCTTTCAAAGCTTCAAAGCGATGTACGTTACGCCGAAGGTGAGGTACTTCACACGCTCGTTTCAAACATTGATGTGAAAGATATCCGTGTAAATAAGCTCAATGCCTACGTGATTCCTGAGAAAACTACGCTCTATCCGGGCGAACGTTTCAATGCTTCCATCGTCATGGCAGCCGTAGATACGACGCTACAACCCCAGATATTTGTCAACGGACAGCGTGTAATGTCGCGCAATGGACAATATAGTTTCACGGCATCGGGTGTTGGAGAACATAGCCTTAGCGGTTACATCTTGATGCAAAATCGTAGGGGCGACCTCATACGTCGTAACTTCTTACAGAAATATAACGTTGTTCCTGCACCCACAAGTGCCACCGTTGCCGCCGACATGATGAATGTTTTATACGCTGGTTACCCTAATCCGATGAGCGTAAGTGTGCCGGGTGTGCCTGCCAATGCAGTCTCAATATCAATGACAGGAGGAGGATTGACAGCGAAAGGCAATGGACATTTCATCGCCACTCCAGCCGCAGTAGGTCGTGATGTCACGATACATGTCACGGCACGAGACAATGGTCAGGTCAGAACGCTACCTCCTTTTGTCTTCCATGTGCGTAAGTTGCCCGACCCATCTGCCTATATCGCTCTTGGAACAAACCGCTTTAAAGGAGGTGCAATGGCTAAAGCTGCGTTGATGGGAGCGTCGGGTATCCATGCCGCTATTGATGATGGACTCCTCGATATCCCTTTCCGCGTGTTGAGTTTTGAAACCGTTTTCTTTGATAATATGGGCAATGCAGTCCCTGTTGCATCAGCAGGAGCAAACTTCTCTGACCGCCAACGTGAGACCTTCCGCAGCCTATCACGAAACAAAAGATTTTATATCAGCCATGTTAAAGCCGTTGGTCCTGACGGAATCACACGCACTTTGACAGGTGCTTTGGAAGTAATTGTAAGATGATGATAAAGAAAAAAAGACTATATGTAATGCTGTTGGCAGCCCTCTGCTGTATGAATGGCAGGGCACAGTCACCGCTTCGACAGGCTGAAGCGGCTGCAAAGGTGAAGAAAAGCAATGCCAATAACTTGACATTGAGAGCCAAACTGATGTATCCAACGCAAGAACCGATGAGCGAAGATGTGGTCTGGCGTCGTGATGTTTACCGCGAACTGAATCTCAATGATAATGCCAATGCGGCCTTATACTACCCTGTTGAGCCTACGGATGGACGCATGAATCTCTTTACTTTGCTTTTTAAGTTGATGATGGCAGGCCCAAGTCGTGGCGGAATTAACGTCTATCAATATCGTCTTGACGGTAATGAGAGGTTCTCAGATGACTCAAAAGTGCAGCCACTTACATTCTTAAATGACCACCATATCTATTTTGAACGCACGGACAAAGGCGTGCATATAGACAATAGCGACATACCATCGGCCGAAGTAAAAGGCTATTATCTCAAAGAGAGTTCATACTTTGATCAGGCTACTGGGACGTTCCACACGAAGGTACTTGCCTTATGTCCCATCATGGAACGACTGGATGATTTCGGTGATGGCACGACAAAATATCCCCTATTTTGGGTGAAATATGACGATATTGCGTCTGCACTTGCCAAACAAACTGTTATGACAAGTAACCTAAATAATGCCGCAGTGATGAGTCTTGCAGACTATTTTACCATGAATCTTTACAAGGGAAAGATCTATAAAACGACAAATATGTTGGGCCAGACGCTATCACAATATTGCAAGAATGATAGTGCATTGAATCAAGAACAGCGTCGAATTGAGCGCGAGATTGCTACTTTTGAAAAGAATATATGGGGCGATTCGTCGCGCAAAGACTCGTTGGATAGCGTTGCAAA
>QWCI01001183.1_pt1 | contig 10432 bp, 13 predicted proteins | sample 1972541 | NCBI WGS metagenome assembly QWCI01 (sample SAMN09866712, study PRJNA288562) | Human oral metagenome isolate term3_saliva, whole genome shotgun sequencing... | isolation source: mouth | host: Homo sapiens | place: USA: California | reverse complement strand
ACCGCCCGCAGTAAGTACGGCGTTTGGTGGTTCTAATACACAATCAAGCGGAGAAATCTTCCGCAACTCAAGAATTATCTAAAGGAGATTTTATAAATGACAGTACAAACTTTTAACCCTGCTAAAGTCCTTGTCTCTGAGAAGACAGACGGAACTCTTCACAAAGAATTTACAGACATCATCATGAAAGAGGTTGCTCAAAATTCTATCGTGATGCAACTTGGTAAATATCATGAAATGGACGGAAAACAAGAAAAAACTGTTTACGTTCAAACGGACGGCGTTTCAGCTTACTGGGTAAACGAAACAGAAAAAATCAAGACTGATAAGCCTGAAATCGTACCAGTTAAACTTCGTGCTAAAAAACTTGGTATCATCCTTCTTGCTTCTCGTGAAGCATTGAATTATACATGGGAAAAATTCTTCAATGACATGAAGCCACAAATTGTTGAAGCATTCTACACTAAAATCGACGAAGCCGGACTTTTGGGGCATGAAACACCATTTGCAAACTCAGTTGCTAAGGCTGCTAAAGATGCAAGCAAAGTCATTGGTGGACCAGTAACTTACGAAAACATCTTGAAACTTGAAGATAAACTTTCGGACGATGATATTGAGATCAACGCATTTGTGTCTCGTGTTTCTAACCGTTCAGCACTTCGTGACGCTCGTGACGGAGACAAGAAAACTATTTACGACAAAGAAACTAACAAACTTGACGGTACAGTAGTCGTTGACATGAAATCTAAACAATTCAAGAAAGGTGACTTGCTTGCTGGTGACTTTGACAACCTTATCTATGGTGTTCCTTACAACATCAACTACAAGATTTCAGAAGAAGGCCAAATCTCAACAATCCAAAACGCAGACGGTACACCAATCAACCTATTTGAACAAGAAATGGTTGCTATCCGTTGCACAATGGACATCGCAGTTATGATCACTAAGACAAACGCATTTGCTAAGTTGACAGATGCGACAAACGTCTAATTTTGAAAGGGGGTATTGAATGACTTACATCGTAACGACTAACATCATTGATACCAAAGACAACAACCGACTATACGAAAAAGGCGAGGTTTATCCTCGCTCTGACTTGAACGTGTCAGATGCTCGCATTAAAGCGCTTTTGAAAAAAGGCGTTATCGAATCAGACGGAGCGCCAGGCGACATTGTATTGCCTAAAACTGAACCCGTTGAAGAAATCGAAGAAGAAGCGGGAGAATAAGCATGGATAATGCTCAACTTGCTAAAATCAAGCGTCGGTTGGGTATTGCTCAAGCCGACACAAAAGAAAATGACTTGTTACAAGATTTAGTTGAAGATGCTGAAAGCTACTTCAAATCGCTTACTGGAACAGTATATATTGACAGTAAGTATAATTTCATGATTGAAAACGTTGTTTATAAACTCTATGGTCGTAAAGGTTCAGAAAGTGTATCGAGTGAAACAGTTGACGGTTATTCAGTAACCTATCAAGACTTTGACAACCTATTCAAGCCTTACATGGCTATCTTGAATAAGGATTTTGGCCTTGACGGTTCACAACGTCAACGTGGGAAGGCAATCTTTCTATGAAAACTCCGCACAGAATAACACTTGTAAGAGGGAAAGGCGTTGCTAAGTACAATCCGGAAACGGACACTTACGACAATCAAGCTGAACAGTCCGTAGTTGTACCATGTTTTGTGAATTTTATTCAAAAAGCAAAGGTTTTTGAGTTATACGGCAATCGTTCCGATGTCGTCATGATATGCAGATTTCAGCAAGAACAAGAACCGTTTTTGTACGCAATTTATGACGGGTTCAAGTATGAATTGATTGATAGCACAGAAGCTTCAAAAAGCGCCGTACGGCTCAAAAGGACGGTCAAGGTATAAATGGGTGCAAGTATTGAATGGCACGGTTTAGAGAAGCTGACAAGCACGATTTACAACGCACACCCTAAAGCAGTTGAACAATCTATACAAGTATTGAAAAACAATGCTGAAAAAGGAAAAAAAGTTGCTCGCGATCTAGCGCCTAAAAAAACTGGTTTCTTGAAAGACCATATAAGCGTAACATATCACGGTATGGAAGCATGGATAACGGGAAGCGCATCTTATACGGGTTATCAAGAATACGGAACGCGCTATATGGCTGGTAAACCGCATTTCAGACCGATGCTTGAACAAATCACACCCGAATTTCAGCAAGATATGACAAACGTCATGAAAGGAGTTTTTAAATGACACCAAGCCATGATTTATTCAGAAAGATATTTGCTATCAGCGATGCCAGGGTTGATACATACGATTATCTTCCCAGTGCTGATGCAAGTTATCCGTTTGTCTATATCGGTGAGAATAACGGCTCAGACACGCCCAATAACGACCTAATCGGTACGGCAAGGCAAACTGTCCATATTTACGGAATACGAGCTGATAGAGCTAAAATAGACAACATTTCAGCCTATCTTGAAAGTGTATTGAAGCACTTGAAAGAGGGGTATGAATATAACTTCAATCATCGAACAACAGAAAAACAAGTCATCGCAGATAATACAGATGTTCAGCCTTTACTTCATATCGTGCTGGACTTTACTTTTAATTACACAAAAAAGGAGAAATAAATAAATGGCAGATTTAATTTTAGGAAAAGACGTTATCGCCTTTTTCCGTCGCTACGCTGATCGCACTAAACAAGATGCGGGCAAGGTACGTTTTCAATCTGAGCTTTCAATCAAGCAAGAAAAGAACGTAGAAAGCACAAAAACAAAAGACGGCGTTGTTAACTCAATTTCAGACGGAGAAACAAGCGGAGAATTTAAATCGCTTGCTTACCGTGAAGATGGCGACACAGTGAATATGTGGAAAGAGATGCGTAAGTGGTTTAAAGCAAACGATAAAATCGAATGCTGGATCGTTGACCTCGGAAGCAAGAAACAAGTTGATGGCGTTGATAAGTATGACGTTGAATACTATCAAGGCTACTTTAAAAACTTTGAATTGTCAGCACCGTCAGACGACAAGGTTGAGTTGTCTTATGAAGTCGCTATTGACGGAAACGGTATCTTGCATACAGACAAGTTGACAGAAACACAAAAACAAGCAGTCGCAAGCGCACAATACAACTACCACACACTTGAGAAAGAAACAGACGGATCAGGCGTTCCGGTTTAATAGTGGTATTTACAAGGGCATTCATTTGCCCTTTATTTTTTTACTTAAAAGGAGAAACAAAACATGATTTTAAAAATTGGAGAACGTGATTATACTTTACGCTTTGGTCTTGGATTCTTGCGAGAAATGAACAAGCTTCATTCTGCTGAATTAGAAGGAATTAAAACTGGATATGGTGCTATGACATTGCTTAACGCTGGACAAGCGCTTAATGATCCAATGGCTTTCGTAGATATCATCAAAGCTGGAACAGTAACCGAGGCACAAAAACCAAGCAATGAAGCGATTGAAAAATATCTTGAAGATTTGATTTTAAATGACGAATACGACAAAGTTATTTCTGAAATTGTGGCAGAGTTAAAAGCATCTCCCCTACTCAAAAAAGCCATGAACCTAGTCGAGTAAGGGAGAATCAAGGTTCAAATTTTGGCTATGACGAAGCAATAGCACTACTCATAGCTAGACACAATATGACCTTTTTAGAAGCTTCACGGACTACGTTAGAAGAATTTGAAATCTATAACATGGCTTATCTTATTCAACAAGAAGATTTGCGATATCATTCAGCAATTCAAGCGTGGTTCAATCAAACTGTCCAAGCTACCAAAGGCAAAGGAAAGAGCGCAAGGTCAGCTTATAAGACGTTTGACGATTTTTACAATCATAAAGATGAGTTTGACAAGATTTTCAACAAAAAGGAAGTCAAACAAGTCAACAATAAACGATTGAGCCTTGCTGACAGAAACAGAAGGCTTAATCAATCATTAAAAGAAAGGGGGTAACTCATGGGAGCAAATTTTGACGTTACCGCCGTTTTAAAAGCCAATGTTTCAGATTTTTCTAGTGGCTTGAAAGAAGCGCAAACGTCTATTCAGAATTTGAAATCGCAGACATCGGCAAGCCTTGACAAGATAAGCGACAGCCTTTCATCTTTTGGGGCTTCAGCTATGAAGTTAGGTGCTGGGCTGACAGCTGGCTTAACTACTCCAGCAGTTGCAGGGGTTACAAAGATTATCAAATCTTATGCTGATCTAGAGCAAAGTTTAGGCGGGGTTGAAACTTTATTCAAAGATAACGGAACAAGCGCTATTGGACTTGCCAAAAAGTACAATATAACAGCTCAAGAGGCTCAAAAATTGTACGACACCATGGAAGAGAAAGGCGCAAGCGTTATTTCTAACGCAAACAGAGCTTTTAAAACCGCTGGTGTTAGTGCAAATGACTATATGCAACAAGTCACTTCATTCTCTGCTACATTGCTTCAAGGTTTAGGCGGAGATACTGAGAAGGCCGCCCAATACGCTGACAAGGCGCTTGTGCAAATGGCAGATAACGCCAACAAAATGGGTACTAATATGTCTGATATTCAAAACGCATACCAAGGATTTAGTAAAGATAATTATACTATGTTAGATAACCTTAACAAAATGGGGGCACTCGTCGCATAAATAAAGGGCGAAGTGCGAATCCTCTCTGATTGACTTGGACCTCCAGAAGTGGACGACAGGGCGCAAGGGTAAAGCCAGCGTGAACGACTGAGCGAGAGGACTTCTATAAATTATAAACAGTAAAACCTTTTAATTTGCCATATAAATATGGTTCACCTATTTTTACTCTAGTTCGATTAGTTTTATAGCCAAAGTGTCTTAATAAATCACTTTTGGTTTCAAATTTTAGAGTAACATCACCATTGGTGGCCATTACACCAACACCGACACCGTCTATTGAGTGACGTGTCAATTTATCAAAACCATAATATTTCAAATTTTGATAGTTTGTAGTCCAACGAAGATTGGATAAATGATTATTTTGTTTATTGCCGTCAATATGGTCTACAAAAGGCAAATTATTTGGGTTAGGTAAAAAAGTTTCTGCTACCAAGCGATGAATGTATTTATTGGTAGAACCATTTTTGTCATAAAGACAATAACAAAGATAGCCTTTACCGGCTGTCCGTGGTTTTAAGATTTTTCCAGAAATACTACTTTTTACCTCACCTTTTTCATTAATTGAATATTGAGGATAATCTTTAATTTGTTTAAACATTTTTAAACTCTCCTTTTTTATTTAATTATATCATTAATGCTTACTGTTTGCAAAGAAATATAGAAGAAGCGACAGTCTGGACTATACATATAACTTTAAAATGAAAGTATAGATTAACAAATCGCAAACTTGGTTTTGGGGGCACGGCCTCAGAAATGGCTCGGCTTGTCAATGAATCAGGCGTTTTAAATGGCGAATTTGAAGCTACGGCTGAGAACGTGAAAGACATTCCATTCCATACCTTGATTGAGGCAATCGGCATCACTCAAGATAGGCTCGGAATTACTGGAACGACTGCAAGAGAAGCAAGCGAGACCGTTTCGGGTTCGTTCTATGCAATGAAAGCAGCAGCAGAAAACTTTGTCGCTGGACTTGGACACGATGAAGCAGATATTGCCGGTTTAATGGAAGACTTGAAAGACACGGTTTTAACTTTCAAAGACAATGTTGTACGGGTTCTTTTGACAATATGGGATAACTTACCACTTGAGCCATGGCAAAAATGGATAGGACTTATTGCAGTATCGGCTGGCCCTGCTTTAATTGCAATAGGTGGCGTGATTTCAGTTGTCAGTAAGTTAGTAGGTACTATCAGCTTTATAGCTGGCGCAGTATCTAAGGTTTCAGCATGGTTTACATTGCTAAACTCAGGCGGTAGCGCATTAAGTGTAACGTTTGCTAAAATCGTGGGCGTTGTATCTTCACTAGGCGCACCATTCCTTGTTGTTATCGCAGTGATAGCAAGTTTGATTGCTATTTTAGTAGGTGTATATAACACAAGTGAAGACTTTAGAAACAAAGTCAATTCAGCGTGGGAAGCGGTTAAAGGCGCAATCACTAGCGCTGTGCAAGAAATTGCCTCATTTGTCAGCGATATTTGGGGCAGAATGACGGGTTGGTGGGAAGAAAACCACGAACTGATTGAACGTGTGGCGACTAAGGTATGGAATCAAATCAAAACCATAGTAGAAACCGTGACAAACTTCCTAGCGCCTATCATTGAAGCAACTTGGAATGCTATCGTGGCTACCGTTGGATCAGCTTGGAATATCATAAAACTTCTTATTGGTGAGAATTTAGATGCTATTTTGACCTTCTTCAAGGCATTTTTGCAGATTCTTGACGGTGACTGGTCTGGAGCTTGGGAAACGCTCAAAGAAGGAGCAGCAAGAAACTTTGAAAATGCTAAACAGCTATTAGGTGCTATCTGGGACGGTATCGTTCAGTTCTTCCAATCTGGATTGGATTTCTTGAAAGCAATTTGGGATGCGACTTGGAGTGTTTTGAGCGTGGTAGTGATTCCTATTTGGGATTTTATCAAGAACGTCATTGATACAGGTATGAACGCTATCAACTTAGTTATTAGTACGACATTGACAACCATCCAAACACTTTGGGATACAACTTGGAACGCTATCATGGCATTCATTGAACCAATCTGGACGACCATTTCAACGATTATAACAAATGCTTTGACATCTATCTGGACGTATATCCAGTCAGCTATGAACGTTATCAGCACAGTCTTTTCTTCAGTTTGGGAGATTATCAAAGCTACGTTTGCAGCGGTCTTGCTTACTATTTATGGTCTTGTGACTGGTAATTTTGACCTTGTAAAAGAAGCTATCTCTAACGCTTGGACAATTATCCAAGCACGGACTAGCGAAGCGTGGAACGCTATCACTACTTTCTTGTCTGGTATTTGGGAAAGCATTAAATCCGCAGTCATGAGCGCTTGGGAATATGTTAAAACTACTATTCAAAACGCCATTGAATTGACAAAACAGACAATTACGAACGTTTGGAATAATATTGTTTCATATTTGAAAGGCGTTTTGGATAATATCAAAGCAAGCATCATGAGTGCTTGGGAAAACGTGAAATCCACGGTTACAAACGCAGTCGAAAATATCAAAAATGCAGTCGTTAACGGTTGGAATAACCTAGTAAGCACAATTACGGGTGCTGGCCCTCGAATTGTATCATCTGTTTCAAGCAGTTTCAGCAATGCAATTTCAAGCGCAAGTAGTTTTGCAAGTAGCGCTGTAAACGTTGGTTACAATCTGATTATGGGCTTTGTGAACGGTGTTAGAAGCGCTGCGGGTGCTCTTATCAACTCAGTTACTAGCGCAGTTCAAGGCGCTATTAATGGCGCTAAACGACTACTTGGTATTCGTTCGCCATCAAGAGTATTTAGACAGATTGGTGAATACACAGGGCAAGGTTTTACTATCGGTGTTGACGGTCAAGCTAGCGCAGTCATGAAATCAATCGGAAACATGGCACAAGGGGCGATTGATGCGTTTACTGGTAAAGACCTAGCTGGAACGTTACAAGGCGAATTAAACGCAGTTGACGGACAATTAGGACGTTTGACTGGCTATGATACATCAGTTGACTTCAACGGAGGAACAATCACAGTCGGACAGCAATCTGCGGACATCGTTCTTAAAATGGGTAACACAACGTATAGAGCCTTTACAGAAGACATCACAAGTGCTCAAGAAATGGAATTAACATTGGCAAGTTATTAGAAAGGGTAGAAAACCATGTATGGATATTCAAGATTAGAAAAACATAACGACATCGTGGCTTTCGAGCCTAGCGATAACATGAGCATCAACGGAAGGCCCGTAAACGAGATTGTGGACGGGTATAGACAACTATCCGTGTCGGGTAGAGGTTTAGTCGGGCAAGAGGTCAAAACGACCTCTATCGCCGGACGTCGTGGCGTATGGATCGAAGATATTTCAGAGCCGTCAAGAGTGCTTGAAATTAAGTACCAGCTTGAAGCCGAAACAAGCGAAGCATTACGAGAAAAATTCGATAAGCTAAACTTGTTTTTACGAACAACGACAAACGATTCAAAAACGCTTGAAGTAACATTTAAAGATGAACCGAATTTTACTTATTTCGCAATCTTTAGTGGCGCTGACAACTTTGAAGAAAACACAAAAAGCATTGTCAGCCGTTTCTCTTTGCTTGTTCCGGACGGATACAAGAAATCACGGTTGAAAGATTCAGCCGGACAAATTGAGTTGTCAGGTGCGTTTGAAGTAACGCCCGAAAAAATCGTAGTTACTACGACGAAGACAACAAACACAGTCAGAATCACGAACGGACGGCAAATAATTTCATTCACTGGTGCATACGATGCCAATCAAGATATTACAATCTTGTTTGACACTGAAGAGGTGAAAGCCTTGTATAAAAACCGTAGTATTTTAAGCGACCTTGAGCGATTTAGCGATTTTGAAAATTTCAAGGTCAGAAACAACGATACCGTTTCAGCTACAAATGCAACGGTTAAAAAGGTGAATTGGAGGGATGAACGAAGATGATTTATTTGTTTGATAAAAACGAAAATCTAATTAAACTCGTCAAAAAAGATGCGATTAAGTCTGCCCTCCAAAAATTCACTTTAACAACTGAAAAATACGTGTCAGACCGTCTGACCGTTGAAATGAAAGACTTGACAGCGCAAGAATTAGAACAAGTGGAATACATGGCTATTCAGTCAATCGACGATGCGCACAAATTCCACTTTTTCTACATTGCTCAAAAGATTTCAAATCAAACTTTGACCCTTATCGGTGTCCAGTCCGGCATTGAAGAATTGAGAAAGTCGGTAGTTTTAGACAAGCGACCTAATAATTCATTTGCTAGGCCTGTTATTGATGATTTACTTTCTGGTACGAACTGGCAAGCACGTTTTGTAAGTGAAACAAGTCAACGATCAACAAACTTTTACTATATTTCAACTTTTGAAGCCTTGAAAAAGGTCTGCCAAGTTTGGAATTTAGAAATGCAGTTTTTCGTTGAGATGAACGGCAATAAAATTGGCGCACGCTATATTGATTTTAAGCAGAAAATCGGTGAAGCTACTGGAAAACGTGTGGTTTATGGACACAATGCGCTTCAAATCTTGCAAGAAGTAGAGCGCACCAACCTATTTACTGCTTTAATTGGACGTGGTAAGGGTGAAGAAGTCAGCGCACCAACAAGTGAGGGCGGACATGCTGGTTACGGGCGCAGAGTGACCTTTGAGGATATTGTCTGGGAGAAAGCAAAAGGCGCACCGGTTGACAAGCCAAAAGGTCAGAAATATGTTGAACTGCCCGAAATGACGAAAAAGTACGGTATCAAGAACGCAGACGGCACAATGCGAGCCAAAGTTGGCTTTGCAGTCTTTGAAGAAGAAGAAGATGCTAACGTTCTAATTCGTCGAACCTACGAGCAGTTAGTCAATGCTTCAAGACCACAGTTGACCTTAAAAACATCAACAGTTTACCTAAAAGGCGTAAATATCGGTGACACTATTCGAGTAGTACGGCACGATAAGAAGCTAGATTATGACACCCGTATTTTTGAAATCACATTCAACCGCTTGAACAATGAATCAAGCGACATTAAACTTGGCGATAGGATTTCAGAAAGTAACGAAGCTAAAATCCAAAATATCGCTAGTCAGAAAGCGGACGAGCTGATCTCAAATAACTTCAACAGTTTACTTAAAAATCTACCTGATTTTTTACCAACTCCAAACGGTCTGAACCGTAACTGGTACGGTGCAAACGACCCGACAAAAACGCACGTTGGAAAAGTCGGCATCAATGATATATGGTTCAAACCAAACCCTGAACACGAAGGACAAACAATCATGCTACGTTGGACGGGTGAGGTTTGGGAAGAAGTTATCCGAAGCAATACTGACCAAGAAATTATTGACGAAATCAGCAAGCGTTTTGAAAACCTTAACTTGTCAGGCGTTGACGAAGCCAAAGCAAAAGCAGAAGAAGCTCTTAAAAAAGCTGGGGCGAGTGCTGACATTGTGGAAGAAATTAAAGAAGTCATCAGAGGAAATAATATTGATTTAAGCAATCAAGCAAAAAAGCTAGACAACGCTATAACTGACTTAAAACGCTACTCACGAGAAGAAACAGAAAGTCAGATTACTGCTGTCCGTGAGTCAATAACAAATGGATTTGTAGCAAAAAGCACTTATCTTGAAAATGTGGAAAGCACAAACCAACGCTTTGAAAGCCTCAAACGAGATAACGAGGTCAAACTAGCTGATTACAAGCAAGGTATTGACGGACGTATCACAAACTTAGCTAGTCAGATAGCTGGCAAGGTCAATGAGGCAGACTTCCAGCGTGTCAAAGAAACCAGCCAACTCTATGAGCGTATCATTGGTAGCAATGAAAATGACATCTCTAACAAGG
>QWCI01002064.1_pt1 | contig 10440 bp, 7 predicted proteins | sample 1972541 | NCBI WGS metagenome assembly QWCI01 (sample SAMN09866712, study PRJNA288562) | Human oral metagenome isolate term3_saliva, whole genome shotgun sequencing... | isolation source: mouth | host: Homo sapiens | place: USA: California | reverse complement strand
CAAATAGCGTGTAGGCGAGCACGATTGCAGCAAAAAAAGCAGCAAAGTAAGTCCTGCGAAGAGCAGGGATAGAGAAACGTGACGGTTCAAAGGCTTCAATTTTGAAGCAAATATACTACTTCATTAGCTTCTGTCTTTGTAATTTTGCCGAAAAATCCATAAGATGCTGACAAGAGCTGAGATAAAATGGCTACGCGGCCTGACGCGCAAGCGGCAGCGCGATGCTGAAGGCCTCTTCATCGCTGAGGGGCCGAAGGTAGTCGGAGATCTGCTGGCCTTGCTCCCTTGCCGACTGCTCTTAGCAACGGCTGATTTTCTACAAAGCAAGGCGCAATGGCCCGCCGCAGAGGTGCGCGAGCTGTCGGCGTCGGAACTGTCGCGTGTTTCGCTCTTGCAAGCGCCGCAGCAGGTCGTTGCCGTCTTTGAAAAGCCCGCACCGACGCCTTGGCAGCCCGCAGAGGAGTTGGCTTTAGCCTTAGATGGCGTGCAAGATCCGGGCAATGTGGGGACGATTGTCCGATTAGCCGACTGGTTTGGTATACATAATATATTGTGTAGCCCAACGACGGCCGACGCCTTCGCGCCAAAGGTGGTGCAAGCTACGATGGGTGCACTCGGTCGCGTCAATCTCCACTACGTAGATCTGCGCGAAGCGCTCGCCAAGTTGCCTGCGGAGACACCGATTTACGGAACGTTTCTCGACGGATCAAACATTTACGAGCAAACATTGGATACGAAAGGCCTCATCATAATGGGCAACGAAGGCCAAGGCATATCGCCGGCCGTAGAGCGCCTTGTTTCGAAGCGCTTGTTTATTCCCCGCTTCCCCCACGACGCAACGGGCAGCGAGAGCCTCAACGTTGCGATGGCCACAGCCATTATTTGCGCCGAATTCAGACGAAGAAATTATTAAACAATGAATCTATCTCTCCTTCTCAACATAAGTTTGCCGATTGCGATGCTGCTCTGCCTGCTCGCTCTTTGGCGTTTTCGCTGGCGCGATTACTCGCTGCCGGCGCGCTGGCCTGAAACTGCTGAATCGACGGAGCAACCTGCGATCTCTATTATCATTCCGGCACTTGATCAGGGCGATTACTTGGCCGAGTATCTGCCGTTGTTTTTGCAGCAAGACTATCCTTCGTTTGAGGTTATCGTAGTAGACAAGGCCTCAACCGACAATACACCCGACGTGCTCAAGCGCTTATCGGCTGAAGATAAACGACTGCGCTACCTGTCGGTACCGCGCTCGGCGCGCCATATTGAATTGACCAAATTGGCCTTGACCTTGGGCGTGCGATCTGCGCGTTTTCCTTGGGTGGTCTTTACGCGGGCCGACTGCCAACCGGCATCGCCCAACTGGCTCTCACGATTGGCGGAGCAGTTTGCTCCCGGCGTAGAGATGGTCGGCGGCTATGCCAACTATCTCAACGATGCATCGCGCCAAGCACGCCGCCCGATCTTCGAACGTCTGCGTTTGCAGTTGCGTTTGGCGCGGGCTGCTCGGAGCGGGCGCCCCGTTTGCGCTGACCCCTGCAACCTGGCCGTCAAAAAGTCGTTCTTTATGGCACAGGAGGGCTTTGCCAATAGTTTGCTTTTGCCCTTTGGCGAAGAAGAATTGTTTGTGGATGCATACGCCACACCGGAAAATTTCCGCCTAACTTGGCATCCTGATGCTACGATTCGCCAGCAACTACCTGAGCGCCGCTTTCTGGCCGACGAGCGTATCTATGCGGCAGAGATCGCCAACCGCAGTAGTCGCCGCCGCCGACTGTATGCTGCGCGCGAAGCGTGGGCTACGTGCTTTTTCTATCTATTTCTCCTGTTAATGCTGACTTATATCGGTGAGCGCACCTATTATATTTGGCAACAATCGGCTTATCATCTACAAGATTTGGCCACCGACCTGCCCTTCTTGCTCCTGCTCATCGCGGCCATCATCCTACCGCTCCGCACGATGCGCAAGGCTACGGAGACATTGAGTGAGCGCAAGTTTGGCGGAATGCTGATTGCTTATGCTTGGCTGCAACCTTTGCGCAACCGACTGACGCATTTGCGCCGCCTCCATCGCAGCGATAGTTTTATTCGCCCCTCTTTATGAGGCTCAAGATCAAATCGCTGCTTCTTGATTGCACTTTTCGCCCAAAAGCAAAGGCTTGCTTGGGAAAAGGAAGCTTCTACCCCCTACTATCAAGCGAAAGTTGCGGAAAAGAAAGCCTTGAACAGAAAAAAAGTGCGCAAAGTATTTGGCAAACCAAAAAATCATTCTACCTTTGCACTCGCTTAACGGCAATCAGGTAGATCCGCTAGCTCAGCTGGTAGAGCACAACACTTTTAATGTTGGGGTCTTGGGTTCGAGCCCCAAGCGGATCACACCAAGAAAAGAGGCTTATCCTGCGATAAGCCTCTTTTTCGTTCATGCTCTCATCTTTATCACTATTTACGTCACGCTTCGTGCGCTCAACCAGCTTTCTTACTAATCAGGCACGAATTATACGTAAGCCTACCACAAACAAGCAGACCGCAGACATAGGTATATAAAAAAAAAGAAAGCCTCTCCGAAGAGAGGCCATGGGAATAAAATCCTTCGGCATATAGCCTTATTGTGATATGATGTAGAATATCCTTTTCCTGAGGCAAATTTAAGAATTTCATTTGTACATGCCAAATTTTTGGTCTATTTTTACAGAAAATTTACAAACTTACCTTATGAAAACTCGAATATTAGGCCTAGATACCGGTACCAACAGCTTAGGTTGGGCAGTTGTAGATCGTGATGAAAACAACCAATATACGCCCATCTGCCGCGGAGATTTAATCTTCACGGAGGGTGTGAAGCAAGAAAAAGGCATCGAATTTTCTTTGGCTGCCGAAAGAACTTCTTATCGCGCTTCGCGGCGCCATTACTTCCGCCGGCGTCTGCGCAAAGTCGAAGTGCTGAAAGTTTTGGTAAAACATAAGTTGTGCCCGCCGCTTTCTGATGAAGCGCTCAACCGTTGGCATACGAAAAAAGAATATCCGCTTGATGAGGACTTCATACTTTGGCAGCGCACGAGCGAAGCTGACAATAAGAATCCTTATCACGACCGTCACATTTGCCTGCACCGCAAGTTGAACTTGAAAGATTCTCAGACGGATCGCTATACGCTGGGGCGCGCACTCTATCACTTGACGCAGCGCCGCGGCTTCTTGAGCAACCGACTTGACCAAAACGAGGAGGCGGAAGAGACGGGCAAAGTAAAATCTGCGATCTCCGAATTGAGCAAAGAGATGAAGGAGGCGGGATGTGAGTTCTTGGGCGATTACTTTTACCTACTCTATCGCACGGAAGGCAACCGTGTGCGCATCCGTTCCCGCTATACGGACCGAGAAAAGCATTATTTGCAAGAGTTTAAAGAGATCTGCCGCGTACAAGAATTGGACGAGGATCTGGCAAAAGCGCTGGAAAAGACGATTTTCTTTCAGCGCCCGCTAAAATCCCAGCGCCAAGGCGTAGGTAAATGCACGATGGAGAAAGGCCATTCGCGCTGCGCCGCCTCGCATCCTTTATATGAGGAATATCGACTGCTCTGTTATCTCAACAATATCCGAATCAAAACGCCATTCGATGATCGTTTGCGTCCATTAAATGCGGAAGAGCGAGAGAAAATCACTCCCCTCTTCTACCAAAAAAGCAACTTCGACTTCAAAAAGATTGCTAAAAAACTCGCAGGAAAAACGCCTTTCGGCTGGATAAGAGATGAGGAGGATTGGCCTTACCAATTTAATTATCGTATGACGCAAGAGGCGCCGGCTTGTCCCACAACTGCACAACTAATAAAGATCTTTGGCGAAGATTGGAAAGCAGCATTGGCTGAAACTTACACGATGAGCGCCAAGCAGGACGGGACGTTAAAAACGGAAGATGAGATTTGTACGGACATTTGGAACGTGCTCTATTCTTTTTCTTCAAAAGAAAAGCTGAAGGAGTTCGGGTTAAAGAAACTGCAACTGGATGAAGCGCAAGCCAAAGCCTTCTCGGAAATTCGCCTAACGCGCGACTTTGCCTCGCTAAGTTTGAAGGCAATACGCAAAATTCTTTTCTTCTTGCGCACAGGCGAAGACTACTCGAAGGCTATCTTTTTGGCAAACATCCCAACAATTGTCGGTGAAGAAATATGGGACGACATCGAACGCCGCTCTCGCCTGCTATATAAAGTCGATGTAGCCCTTCGACCGCAAGAAGAGCACGATGCAGAAGAGCATCGCACAATCGCAGAGCGCATCAAAGCGGCAGTGGCGGCAGAAGTGCCTGATGCGCCGATCGATTTGCTGTATCACCCCTCAATGATTGAGGCCTATCCGGACGCCAAACGAAACGAGCGCTTCGATTGCTACCAACTGGGCTCTCCGAAGACGAATGCTGTGCGCAATCCGATGGCCATGCGCTCGCTGCATATGGTGCGCAAAGTAATCAACCACTTGCTGCGCAAGCATATCATTGATGAGAAGACAGAAATACACATTGAATATGCGCGCGAACTGAACGATGCCAACAAGCGCCAAGCCATTGCTGATTGGCAACGCGAGCTAAGCAAACGGCACACAGCATATGCGCAAAACATTAGGCAACTCTATAAAGCTGAAACCGGCTTAGAGATTGAGCCGACGAAGGCAGACATCTTAAAATATCAACTCTGGGAAGAGCAGCAACACGTCTGCTTGTACACAGGTAAGAAGATTGGCATTGCAGACTTTTTGGGCGCGAACCCGAAGTTTGACATCGAGCACACAATCCCGCGCAGCCGAGGCGGCGATAGCACGCAGGAGAACTTAACGCTTTGCGAGAGTAAGTTCAACCGCGACATCAAGCGCGACAAGCTGCCCACAGAATTAGCCAACTATGAAGAAATCTTAGCCCGCATAGACCATTGGAAGAAAGAGTGTTTCGCGTTAAAGCAAAAACGCGACGGCATCCGCACGCATTCGGGCCTGGAGAAGAGTATAAAGGATTCTAAGATTCGAAGACGCCATCTTGTGGGCTTAGAATACGGCTACTTGAAGGGGAAATATGATCGGTTTACGATGAAAGAAGTTCCCGAAGGCTTTAGTCGGCGCCAAGGTGCGGGCATCGGCTTGATTTCAAAATATGCCGGGCTCTTCTTGAAGTCGCTCTTTAAGAACCCGAAAAACCCAAATCGCTCCAACGTCTATGTCGTCAAAGGCGCTATTACGGCCGAGTTCCGCAAACTATGGGGCTTACAGCAAGCCGATGAGGCGAAATCGCGTGAGAATCATACGCACCATTGCATTGATGCTTACACCATTGCTTGCATTGGGCCTTCTGAATACGCCGCCTTAGCGGAATATTATCGGAGCGATGAGGAGTTCAAGTATGGGAGGCGCCGTGAAAAGCCGCAGTTTGAGAAACCTTGGAAAACTTTTACGGAAGATTTGCTGAAACTGCAAGAGGAGTTGCTCATCGTGCATCAAACTACTGACAAACTGGGCAAGCGAGATCGGCGAAAAGTAAAAACACCGCGCGGGAAGTTCCTCACAGGCGGCGACTCCGCACGCGGCAGGCTGCATCAAGAAACGTATTATGGCGCCATCAACTACGATGGCAACATAAAATATGTCGTAAGAAAGCCGCTGGATAGTTTAACTGAAAAGGACTTGGATAAAATTGTCGATGAAACGGTTAAGGGCATTATCAAAGGCGCCGTAGAGGCAAAGGGCAGCTTGAAAGAAGCCCTTGCCGACGGTATATATATGAATAAGGAGAAGGGGATCTTGATTAGGCGGGTGAGGATCTTCACTCGTCTAACGCAGCCGCTTACCCTACGCTCGCTGCGCGACCAATCTCAAAAGGAGCACAAACGTAAAGTTTACGTAACCAACGAAAGCAATTACATGATGGCCATCTACGAAGGAGTCGTAAAAGGCAAGACCAAGCGCGAGTTTGACTTGGTCAACAACATTGAAGCCGCTAAGTTCTTTAGGAAAAGGATTGGTCAGGAGCAAGACCTACCCCTCATGCCGGAAAAGAGTGCTAGCGACTTCCCCTTAAAGCAAACCTTAAAAATAGGAACGTTAGTATTGCTCTATGAGACTTCTCCAAGCGAAATAGACTTCTCTGATCCTAAAGATATAACTAAACGATTGTATAAGGTGGTTGGGATGAATGAACTTCCTAGTGGTAAAAATTCATATGGAGTTATAAAACTTCGTCATCACCAAGAAGCTCGCCCTACGGGAGAGCTAAAGTTCCAAAACAAATCATTCAAAAACAGAGAACCCTCACTTCCAGCGATGCTATTATTGCACACCCAATTAAATGCTTTGGTAGAAGGGCAAGATTTCGATTTGGATATCACGGGTGAAATCATTTTAAAGCGTCCTTAGAATTATGCTCAAGCGCAGCCTTGTCTTTATGCATCCGGCCACTTTGTCTTTACGAAATGGGCAAATGGTTATCATCAGAAAAGAACTTCCTGATGATAACCTTACCGTGCCCATTGAAGACATTGGTTTGGTGATGATCAACCACGCGATGGTAAGCTTAACCATCCCCCTTCTAAATGCTTTAACAGAGCAAAACGTGGCAGTCATCTTCTGCAATGAGAAAGGTATGCCTGCTTCAATGCTCTACAATTTGCAGGGCAACACCACGCAGGGAGAAACCTTACGCAACCAACTCGAAGCCGGCGAGGTACTCAAAAAGACGCTTTGGAAACAGATCATCGAAGCTAAAATAAAGAATCAGGCTGCACTTTTAAACAAGATGGGCAAGGAGGGTAGCATCTTAAAGCCCCTTTATACGAATGTAAAAAGTGGAGACAGCGATAATCGGGAAGGCATCGCGGCCAGATTGTATTGGACCGCCTTGTTTGGCCGCGATTTCATCCGCGATCGGAACATACCGGGTATCAATTCGCTCTTAAACTATGGCTACTCGGTCTTACGGGCAGCCGTTACACGAGCCTTGGTCTCCTCCGGCTTGTTTCCGGCATTGGGCATCTTTCATCATCATCGCAGCAACGCCTTCCCCTTGTCTGACGATTTGATGGAACCTTTCCGACCTTTTGTAGACGAGATCGTGTTTGAACTTACGATCCAAGGCGAGGCGGAACTAAACACAGCGACCAAAAGCCGCCTGATCCGTGTGCTATACGTCGACACTTACTTTTCCAAAATAACACGCCCCCTATCCGTGGGCTTAAGTATGACGATGGCTTCCTTAGCCAAATGCTATGCCAAGGAGCAAAAGAAGTTGGTCGTCCCTTTATTAAAATGAGTGAAGTCAGATTAAACGCTTATCATATTATGTGGCTCTTTGTGATGTTCGACTTGCCTACGATGACCAAGAAAGATCGCAAAGCCTCGGCCCTCTTTCGGAAGCAACTTGAAAAAGATGGCTTCTCGATGCATCAATTCAGCGTCTATATCCGCCATTGTGCCTCAAAAGAAAGTGCCGATGTACACATAAGGCGCGTACGATCCAACTTACCGGCAAAAGGATCTGTCAGCATTCTCTCCATTACCGACAAGCAATACGCCGGCATCATCAACTTTTGGGGTGCAGAAAGTCAAAAGCTACCCTCTACGCCCCTGCAATTAGAACTATTTTAGTACTTTTGCCCATAGAAAGTTACACATCAACACCATTTCCTATACACAAAAGAGTCCTTCAAGAGCTTACATCTCAATGGATTATCTCATATAGGTTGTGGTTTGATGTAGAAGAAAGATATAACACAACTTTGAGCAGCAGTTCAAGTATATTGAGTTGTTGTGGTTTGATGTAGAAGAAAGATATAACACAACGCGAAAGGCGGCGAGGTTGAGTGCGTAGGTGTTGTGGTTTGATGTAGAAGAAAGATATAACACAACTGTTTTGAAAACATATTGAGGCGTGGTGGGTTGTGGTTTGATGTAGAAGAAAGATATAACACAACATCCGTCGCGTTTAGCAGCTCCAGCAATGCGTTGTGGTTTGATGTAGAAGAAAGATATAACACAACAAGCCGCCGCAAATCGCTTTGGCCTCATCGTTGTGGTTTGATGTAGAAGAAAGATATAACACAACACAACGCGACGCAACTTGTAGGGCCTTTCGGTTGTGGTTTGATGTAGAAGAAAGATATAACACAACGGTAAGGAGGTGAACAAGCTCTACGTAACCGTTGTGGTTTGATGTAGAAGAAAGATATAACACAACGGAACAGCGTATGCAGCACCTTCATTAGAAGTTGTGGTTTGATGTAGAAGAAAGATATAACACAACGGCCTCATTATCATGTTATCATCCTTACTGGTTGTGGTTTGATGTAGAAGAAAGATATAACACAACGAAGCGAAAGCACCGCAGACGCCTGCAAAGGTTGTGGTTTGATGTAGAAGAAAGATATAACACAACCCTTGCGCTTGATATTGAAAGCGATATAAGGTTGTGGTTTGATGTAGAAGAAAGATATAACACAACCATCATACCTGTCTAAATCACGATAGTCTTGTTGTGGTTTGATGTAGAAGAAAGATATAACACAACCCAGACCACGCGCCGATATTAATACCGAGTGTTGTGGTTTGATGTAGAAGAAAGATATAACACAACATAGGTTGTACTTGTATTCCGCATAACGGGGTTGTGGTTTGATGTAGAAGAAAGATATAACACAACTTGTAGAAGACAATTGCGGGAGATCGCTGGTTGTGGTTTGATGTAGAAGAAAGATATAACACAACGGTTCAAGTGCCTTCGTAAAGCAGGCTTTGGTTGTGGTTTGATGTAGAAGAAAGATATAACACAACAATCTACTCTAACATTGTGCATCAGAGGGGGTTGTGGTTTGATGTAGAAGAAAGATATAACACAACTTGTCGGCGAATATGTGTGGCCCGTATATGTTGTGGTTTGATGTAGAAGAAAGATATAACACAACGTCATTTTACTTTATTTGGTTATTACTCTGGTTGTGGTTTGATGTAGAAGAAAGATATAACACAACCTTCTTGACGCATTCTATCATCAGTTAGGGTTGTGGTTTGATGTAGAAGAAAGATATAACACAACATCTATTTGCGAATCTAGGAAACGAACGGTGTTGTGGTTTGATGTAGAAGAAAGATATAACACAACTGATTGATTTTGGGAATAGGCAAAGCATAAGTTGTGGTTTGATGTAGAAGAAAGATATAACACAACCTTCAAACCATATTCAGTTGACATCTTATGGTTGTGGTTTGATGTAGAAGAAAGATATAACACAACAATCAGAGCGAGAGCAAAGCGAAAGCGATGGTTGTGGTTTGATGTAGAAGAAGGATATAACACAACAATTAGCAATAGAGCCAGCTAACTCATTAGGTTGTGGTTTGATGTAGAAGAAGGATATAACACAACTAAAATGGAATATATGGAATACGATTTTTATAAAAAAAAGAAAAGTGATACCATTTATTGGGTAGACAAAATAGATAGTATTGGGGAGTTTTTGTTTTCTTTTGACAAGAAAAAGATATACAATCTGTTTGCCGACTACCCACATAACCTAACAGCTGAACAAAGGGCTATGTTTGATAAGGAAAACCCATATTGGGCCGCTTTTTTTAAAGATAGGAAATAAAAGGCACAGGCGGCTATTTAATTGTGCCACTCGCACCTTTTACTTGACTCTCTTTTGAGTTGTGGTTTGATGTAGAAGAAAGATATAACACAACATACCGGCTTTTTGTATTGTTGGGATTATGTTGTGGCTTGATATCAATTAAAGACACTAGGCGCCCCCTCCTTTAGGCATACTAAAAGAGGGGGTTTATTTATGGGCATAAAAAAATGGGTGGAGGGACGAACATGACTGTTGGCCCTCCGTTGGTGGGAAGATGTGCTTGAAAGACCCGGTAAAAGGTTTGATGTAGAAGAACTTACGGGTTGACTAAAACCACCTAAGGAGATCGCAAAAACTTTCTTAGGTGATTCGAAAAATTCTCTTAGGTGATCGGAAAAATTCTCTTATAAGACAATTTTTACTCTCTTATAGGAAAGTTTTTGAACCCCTTATGCTACTGATAATCAGAAGCATTTTAAGCCGATTTTGGCGCGCCTTGCTCGCGCAAGGTGTGCTTTGCGAATATGGTTGAAGCAAGTCTGTTGATAAACGGCCCCTACCTTATTTGACTGCTATAAGGTGGGAGACTGTGTAGGCTTACTGCGTTTCGTACATAAAAATGAAAGTTTACGAAAAAGCTGAAGCTCGGCAACAGACTTCAGTTGTAGGGTATATAGAGATGACGACTTTTACCGGTCGGGCATATAAAGACATAAAATAAGGCCGCGGAGAAGCGACCTCGGGGAGGTAAGCGGGCAGCCGACTGCAACTCGACGTATCTTTATGCCTTTGGTTTGTTTTATTTTGGTCGTAAATAAATGTCGTTTAATGCGCTTTCTGCTGAAAAACAAAC
>QWCI01007852.1_pt1 | contig 10453 bp, 10 predicted proteins | sample 1972541 | NCBI WGS metagenome assembly QWCI01 (sample SAMN09866712, study PRJNA288562) | Human oral metagenome isolate term3_saliva, whole genome shotgun sequencing... | isolation source: mouth | host: Homo sapiens | place: USA: California | reverse complement strand
GATTGAATCTAAAAAGGTAGAAACTGTAATTTTAAATAAAGTTTTTCGTCAAGCTGACGGATCGAGATTGGTTAGTAACGCACATCTTATGAAATCTGGTGTTGGTTATAACAAAGAAAACCAAAACGGGCTTGTTTTCAACGAAAAGAGAAGTGACGGTGGAATTTCGGACTCTTATTTTATCAATACACAAAACACTCAAGAGGGGATCGACGCACTCATTAAATCCTACAAACGATTTTTAAAACTAGGATTCGACCATAGCGATATTTTAATCCTGTCCGCCCAAAAGAAAGGTGAGTTGGGAACTTTAAATATTAATCGAGAAATCCAGAGGACGTTTGAACATCCGGAAGATGAGCCGGTTATTATTCGAAAGGAAGACAATTCCGCATTTTATGTTGGTGATCCAATTATTCAAATGGTGAACGACTATGACAATTTAGTCTTTAACGGAGAAACCGGAATCGTGACCGATATTATTGTTAGAGATAATGGTAAAAAGGTTTTAGAGGTAACGTTCGAGGGTGATACTGTCGATGAAAATAGGGTTGTTGAGTATTCAGGATACAGTATTTACGATATCAATATTGCATACGCAATAACTTGCCACAAATCACAAGGTAGTGAAGCTAAGATTGTGATTCAAATTGTGGATAAGACACAACGAAGAACTTTGAACAGATCGCTTGTTTACACCGGATACACAAGGACAAGGGAAGTAAATGTTATAATTGGTCAAGTAGAAACCCTTAATGAATCATTAACTGATATTTCAAACTTAGAACGTGTTAGTTTGATTAAAGAGCGTCTGTAATTAAGAAAGGATAAATTTTAAAATGGTATTAACAAAAGAATTGGCTATTTATTTAGATAAGTTGCTAAAAATTAATGATATTTATAGTTCAAAACTAAAGGAAGAGCATAGTAGTGTTGGAGCTCAGTTTTCAACTGGAGAAACAAATATTTTTATCAATATTTCTGATAGCAAAGTAAAATTAGAGCTCGAAGATAGCGGATCCACAATTTCAACTGCGCCAGGAAATCGTATGAAAGTCTTAAAAGAAAACGAAGGCGATACTTTAGTTAATCAAGAAAAAATTCCATCTACTGAATTGTATTTCAGTCAAGCACAGAAACTTTCTAAATTTATTTCAGTAGAAGAGTATGAAGTTGCAATCAGTAAATTAGTTGATTTTGCAAACGATTCAACAAAGTCCAGAATTGCCGATAACAATTTTGTAGATATTGAAAAGATTGACAACATTTTTGATCCAAAGCTTGAAGAGGTTTTAAAAAATCTATCCTGGTATAAAGGTTACGACCTCGAGTCTTACTTATGCTTGTTGGATAAACGAGCTTGGGAACTTAATTTCTTCAGGCACGCAAAAGAAAAGGCATTTTTCCCGGTTATACCAACGCCTTTTATTGCTATTTTTTGGATCGGTATCGGAATTATTATGCTATCTGAAAAAGTATTTTTCTATTACGGTTTGGGCATTATATTTTTCTTTTTGATTTATGAATTTTTCTTATTTAAAAGAAATAAAATTTACAGAAAAGTTTCTGAAATGTCCGAAGAACAAGGTTTTTCTGTCAGATCTATAAAAGATATTTTGTCAATTAACGAAATTAAGATCGGCGGATTGAACAACCTTATTTTTTCAGATTATCTTTTGGAAAAAATGAAATTCTGGATTGATGATAGAAAGTATAAATACAAATGGTCAGCCTTTAATGGGGATTACAAGCCGAGCTACGAACAGTTACAGGAGTATTATTCACTGTAATAAAACTAGGAATATCAAATTTGATATTCCTTTTTTAATTTGATATATAGGCTTATTTCTGTTATAATATAAGAAAGAATTAAATGCTGAAATAAATTCAGTTGAAAGAAAGGAATTTAATAATGGTTAAAAAGTCAAAAGAAATTGACAATCCTAAAATTGATGTTTTTAAACAACTGCAAACTTTTTCAAAAAAATCTGTCAGTGATGTAGCAGAAATTTTGGAAAGTGACGAGTCTTTTATGGTGGTTTTGAAAACTCTAATTAAAAATTGTTCTTATTTTTTGAATGTCAAAAAAGTTGATACTGAAGAAGGAAGATTGCTTGTTGAAAATTTAGATTTAGTTCCTGAACTAGAAAAAGCAGTTAGTGAAATCACGATTTCATTTGATCATAAATTTGCAAGCAGAAATGATTGGTTCGTTTACGAAATTAAAAATTTAAAAATCAACATTCCCAAAAATACAAATCCTAATATCAAAACAATAATTACAGAAAGATTTTCGAAAGTAAAAGGTGATCTATTAGAGATTAATCTTTACAATATCACAAAAAGTCATCTCCAAAAAGCAAAAAAAAGTGAAATTGAAAATTTTTTACTTAAGAAAATTAAAAGAGAATTATATCCTTTTAATATTATTTTTCGGGATAAGTGGATTGAAACAACCACAAAAATTATGCCACTTTTGATTGATAAGGATGGCCAACTTTATACAGACAAGAGTTATAAGTACCAAAAAGAATGTATTAAATTTGGAAATCTAAAAGTTGGATTAGATACTCTTGGAAAATACTCTTCTCAAACAAATGGCCTGTTCTTTGATTATTTATGTAATAATATTGATTCTAATAAAAAACTCTTGTTAGAATTTTATGCTGAAAAGATAATCAAGGCTGCGATAAAAAAAGCTTCTGAAGTTCTAGTTTTGGATGATCCTTTTACAATTGATGATGTTCGAAAAGGTAACGCTAAACTTGAATTGATTTCTGATAAAAAAATAAAAGAGGGGCTTAAATTTAATCACAATGTATTGGGTCTCAAAGATTTTATTAAGAATGAAAAAGATCCGAAACAGATTGGGCGCTTTGCTGAAATTATTGCAGAGTTATTAAAGGGTAATGCTTAAGAAAACTGAATTAATCAGTTTTCTTTTTTTATAATTTTAAAAATAAAAAGGCTATTAGCCGGAAAGAAGGAAAAAATAATGGTAAAACAATTTAAAGCACAAAAGAAAGCGATTGAAACATTCGCTATGCAGTATGACGGTTCTAACACCAAATTGGTCTGGTCTGTCGATCCTGAAATTTTCTCTAAAACATACGAAAAAGTTGAGGGGGATACTTACAAAAAAGTACCCATTCAAATTGACGTGATTGAATTTTCATCTTTAAAAGATGAAGATATTCAGGATGTTTTGAATTTCATTGGAGAAACAAATCAAACGACTGAATCAGTAAAAGAAGTTGGGCATATCGCAATTGATACTTTAGAAGGTAAGGAAAATCTGTTTCCAACAGATATCCTTGCTCGTGGGATAAAGGGCGAACTTTACCCAATCAAAAAAGAAAACTTCGATATCATTTTTGAAGTTTTATAAGCAAAACAAAAAGGGACATTAGTATGTCCTTTTGTTTTCATTCTATAATTAATTCAGATTAAAAAAATCCGATATATTAAATCGGGGAAAGAAGGAAATAATATGACAGATTTTTCAAAAAAAGCAGCTGTTGATATGCTAAAAAATTCAACATCAGTTCGCAAAGCTATTATGGCTATGCGCAACCGTGTGGTTAACATCACTAAAGACTTTAATAAGTCTAAAGTGGTAAAAAATCACACAAATTCACCAATGTTTATTGTCGGTTCTGCCGCAACTGACGCTGATTTCAACATTGGAACGGATCTTTTAGCAAAATCGTTAAAAGATTCTAAGGGTTCTATTGGAACCACAAAGACATTATTTTTAATGTCTGTTAATGGAGGGGTCAAAGTAATCACGAATCCATTTTTTGGTGTCACTCGTGATGGCGATGTTGTTAACCGCCTACATCCACTCCTCGGATCTATTGTTGTCGATTTTGATAACAAAGATCATTCTAAATTATTCATCGACTTTGCGTTCAACAAAAACGGAGTCGGGTTTGACGACGTTATTGACGCATTGGCTGACGATGTTGTCAAGTTGATGAATAAATAAAAAATGAGGGGCGGCACCCTCTTTTTTGTTGAGAAAAAACACGAATTTTGATATAATGAATTAAAAGAATAAAAAAAGAAAGAAGGTTTTACAATGGTAACTAAGCTTAATGAAAAACTAGAATTTTTACGTAGCGGAAGCGAGCAAGATCTCCTGAAAGATTTTAAGAATAACAAGGCTCTCATCAACCGATTGGGTTCTGTTAGAAAAAAATTTGATGAGGTTTTCGAAGAGGCTAAAGAGCGTGCCCGGTTAGATAACAGTCGAGAAGGAGATGATGGAATTATTATGTTCCACGACAATCCGGAATTGATTTTTGAATTTCTTGAAACTATCCAAAAAATGGAAATTGAAGTTGATTACCAAAAGGACGAATTGGTTCTTGGTATGTTTGATACATTCGGATTCAAATCAGAACCAAAAACCAAACACACATCAAACGATTTTGAAATGGAGTTTCCTGGATATAAAATTAAAAACATAATGATTAAATACCCTAAAAACACAAACCCGAAAATTGCTGAATACATTAACAATATTTCAAAAAATCTTGATGATATTGAAGAAAATTTCATTATGGAAGATCGAACTTTTTATTATTCTCCTTTTGAGCAGGACGAAAGGAAACGGGTTTGTGATTCTATTAGATCAATGATTAACAATCAAGGTAACATTTCATCTTTACTTTATAAGTATCGTCCAGAGATTACAGCAGTTAGATTTACGTTGTCTGTAGACGATAATGGTAAATTATTTGTTACAAACAATAAAAACCGAACTACTATTTTAGATTTTAATTTGTTTGTTGTTAGCAACACACCTCAGTTCATAATCAACTCAATCGACCCGTATATCAACGATGATTTCTTCGATTATACATTCGGGAAAATTTCAGAAGATGATTTCTTGTTGAAGTTAATAAAAATCTTCAAAAAAGAAGCTAAAAAAGTTCTCGCCTAATAAGTAGACACAGAGATTAAGAGAGTTGATTTTGGTAATTAATTCTCTTTTATAATTAAAGAAAAATATATAAAGAAAGAAGGTGTTCGAATGAAAAGTTCGAAAAACAACACAAACCCCATTGCTCCAGAAAAAGTTTATGACTTTTTAAAAGTTATCTGGCCTAATTTTGGAACAGAAATCAATCCAGAAAATCTAACCGTAATTATTTGCACTTTATCTGATACAGATTTTGTCCGTTGGTTGTCCGAGAATATGGAGTTTGGATACGAAGCACAACTCTCATTACTAGAGAAAAAATATTCGTGGAAACCTGACGACGATTTGCCGGAGTGGTTGGAAAAGACTGAAAATAGACTCCTTTTGGTGAAGGAGTTGTTGGTTAACAATTTGTAGTAATTTAAATAAAGAAAGAAGGTGCTTTTATGAAAAGTTCGAAAAACAATAACAATGAAGTTTTAGATTTATCTTTGTCACTTAAGAATATCGCAAAAATGAGTGATCAGGAAATTTTGTCCAAAATAGATGAGGCTAAAATTGTAAAAGAGATTTACGATGAATTTTCCGATTTGTACGCACGATTGAATTACACTGATGATTTTGCAAAGATGTTTGCGGAAAATCCAGAATTGATCTTCGAGTATGAGAAGGCTGTTAAGGATTTAAAATTTGATTTTAATATTGTTGAAAACTCAAGCAATACTTTTGAAGTAGGTAAGTACGTTTCTGTAATATTTCCAGAAAATATCAAGAAAGAGTTTAAGGATAAAATCAATAGTAAAGTTAAGGAAATCTCTAATGGTTTTAATTGGGAACATTTTACCGTTTCATTTCGTGTAAATAGAAAATACAAATCTGAAGATAAAGTTAGATCTTCTTTATCTAGGTATCTAAAAGAAAAATTGTCTTTTACTGACCACATTTATCATTCTAAGAAATCTTCTGAGCATTACCTCAAAACAACCCCGATTTATCTCAATAAAAATAAATTTTTATCTCTTAATTTTAAAGATCACCTCATTGAGTTGTTAAATTTAAAGATTGGCATTAATGATAGGAATAATTTTTTATCTCGGGATAATAAGTTATTTTTAAAATCATTTATTGACGATGAAGATGAAAAGTTTTTATTAAAAGATTATTGTGATAAAATTAGAAAAAAGGCTCTAGAATTAAGTGCAAAATTTTTAATTGAAGAGGATATCTTTTCCTTTAAAGATTTGGAAGCTAGAACAGCCTCATTAGATTATTTCACTGATAAAAAAATAAAAAGTGAATTGCGTTACAATAATAGTTTTTGTGCTATTAAAGAACTTTTGTATAATGAATCAAAAGAAAACAAGAAGCGTTTCGCTGACATTATTACAGAATTATTGCTAGAATAGCTATATCAATTTAAGTTTTTAACTGACCGACATTGATGTCGGTCAGTTCTGTTATAATTTAAGAAATATTTGAAAACTGTAATAGTTTTAGAAAGAAGGTGAAAGAATGGTAAAGACTACCAAAGATGAAACGAACTTTATCAATTTGGTTAATAGGATGAAGAATCTTGCCAATAAGACTGTTGAGGAAATTTACGAAGATTTACTTGATCACGAGTTGTTTAATAATGGCATTGATGATATTTTGAAATACTTACGTTCATCTTTAAAAACAAATTCAAGAAATAGGGATGTTCGTTTATTGGCGAATAATCATCATCTTATTCTAGAATATGAAAATATTGTTGATAACCTTAAATTTTCTTGTGAATTTGAAGATGGCCCATATTCTATCATATCACAATTTTAATTAAAAATCTTTTGGTAAGTAATATTCCATCTAATATCAATAAGAAGATGAGTTTATCGCTAGAAAAACGGATTCAAATTGCAAAGAGAAAGGTTTCTCTTATAAAGAAAATAGATCTCAACATTGATCCATATAATAGTGAGACTCCAGAAGAAGTAACCCACAATGACGTTATTTCTAAGGTATCAAAAATGATGAAGGAAGATCTATCACCATTCAATATATTTCTTGGTATCGAAAGACTCTCTAATCGTATTTCTTTATTTGTTGATAGTGATGGTAATTTAGGTAATGTTTTCGAATCTAACACACAAGATTACACAATGTTTTGTGATGTTGATGTCTATTTGTATTCAATGAGTCCAGATCTTTTAAAAACATCTTACATTAAAATGTTGGACGATAGATACGGAGATTCTTATGATGATGTTGTTATTTATTATGCAAAGATAATAAAACTAGAAGCTAAAATGTATCTATCGAAACTTCTTCTTGAAGGTAACAAATTTACTCTTGACAATGTTAAAACCGGGCAGTACGGGCTTGCTATTCTAAGCGAAGGAATGATTGAGGATGAGATTCGCAATCGTGTTGCATTTAAACAGCTAAAATCTCTAATCCAGCACGAAAAAGATCCTGAGCAGAGAAAAAGATTTGCGGAGGCTGTCTCCAGATTATTACAGGAATAGAGAGTTACCTCTCTATTCTTTTCTTATAATTTAAAAAAAATAAAAAGTTTAGAAAGAAGGAAAAGATGGTAATAAAAACAAAACAAGAAGATAACGGTCAATTTGTTAATTTAATGACTACTGCAAAAAATCTAGCAAAAACTGATACATCTGAATTTGTTGAAGTTTTAAGGGATGATGTAAAATTCAACCTGATAATTAAAAAGGTTTTATGCGAAATCAAGTCAAAATTCAAAACTAATAGTGATGATAGAGATATTCGTTTGTTTGCAAATAATCCAGACCTCATTATTCAACACGATGAGATACTCGAAAATTTAGTTTTCGATATTGATTATAGATTTTTTGATTCAAAAACTAATTTCAAACCTGGTGGTAAATTTAGTAGAGATCATAGATATCTATTGGAAATCACAAAATTGAATATTACCGGGGTTCCTGATGATATTAATAAAAAAATGTATAAATTTTTAACAAAAAATATTAAGAAACTTGAAGTTGAAACAGCGTATGTTTTTAACAATCTCATCAATACCAAAAAACCGAGCGTTGAACTTGATAGAGAAGAAACTATCAAAAGAATTTCTCAATATCTCACAAAAAAACTATCAATTTTCAATCAATTGGATTTGGATTCAAATTTAGGTTCTAATAAAATAGAATTTTATATTGATTCAGATAGCAAACTATCACTTTATCATACAAGATACTCTTCTAAAGTTGGTCATCACAATATAAAACTATCAACTAAGGACTTTTCAACAAGCTGGATGAATAAGAATTTAATCCAGATGTTAATCGATCCTCGTGGTGAAGGTTATGAAAATTTATTAAAATATTATGCTAAAAAAGCAAAGGAAGATTTTGAAGAATTTTACAAAAAAATCTTACTTTCTGATAATTGCTTTGAATTTAAAGATTTTCTATCTGGTATTAGAAGAAATGGACAGTAATCTTCCGTTTTAATTTTAAAAAAAGAATAGAGAGTTATACCTCTATTCTTTTTATTTTTCTTATAATTTAATAAAAAATTCCTAGCAAAGCTAGAGATAGAAAGAAGGTAGCTATTATGGCTAAAGACATTAACAAACCAATTATTTTTGTAGATATCATTCTACTGAAACATCATACAGTCACAACATTTTCCGAACTTGATTCAGATGAGAAGTACGTGTCTGTAATTGGTGGAAAAATTAAACAAGCGGAGATTTACAAGAACGGAGCTAAATATTTAGACTCCAAAGCCTTGTACAATTACCTGTACAACAAACGTGTAGTTTTCTGGAATGGTAAGTTCCTAGATTCTTACATTTTGCCACTTGTTTCTCAAGGAAAAAATCAAAGTGATATTGATTGGTTGCACAATCAGCTCACTGTTAAACGTGTAAAGCCTTGGAAACTTACACCAGCTCCAAAGCAAACATACGGTTTCTTTGATATTGCAAATTTATTGCAGCAAGGAACAACCCTAGAGGAAGTCGCTGGCCGTATGGGCTTATCAATTTCTGAACCGGATGTATATTTGAAGACAAAGAAAAAGTTGAACGAAGAAAAACTTTTGAAAGTTGTTCTTTATTCAATGAATCGTTCTTCAAATATGAAGGTTGTGTTTAAACATCCTTATATTACAGCTGGTTACAAACAACATCTTGCGATGATTGACCGATACCTAGATGGAAAAGAACACCTCTTTTCTAAAACCGGTGCCCAATTAGCAACTGAAGGTATCACACGAAACGGGCAATTCAAAAACCACAAGGATAAGAAGTTCGACTGGCAATTTAATGGTCGCAACGTATTGGATTTTATTCCTGACGGCTGGAAGGAAGAGTTGAAGCGTTATCAAGCTGAGATGGAAGCTGCGATGGATAAATACTTGGAAATTATTGCTTCAGGTGGACACATCTTCGAAGCTGAAAAGGTTTTCAAAGAAGTTTCTTTCCCAAGCTATAAATTTACAATTGATAATAAATTGGAAATTTCATCTTCCGGTGGTGGCTTACATACTAAACGACTAGACACCGTTTGTGTCCGTAAGGAAAATGTTCATCACGATGACGTGGAAGGCGCTTATACTGAAATTATTCTAGCGAAGGACATCTTCAGTCCTGAAATCGCCGGAATTTATCGTGGATACAAAGAGGATAAGTTTGCCTACAAAAAAGCAAAGAAACTTATCGATAAAGCAAATAGCGAAGGATTCCTGGATTTGTTTGAGCTAAAAGAGCAGATTAAAGATTTTGGTATCGATATCGAAGAATCTGTTAAAACAATTTCAGATCTCGTGACTGTAATTAATGAAGGTGTTGAGTCCAGCAAATTAGCAACTAACGAACCTACCGGAAATGCAGACCGTAACGGAACACCAATCTACAACCCAATCGGTATGATTCAAGGACGTATCATCCTTCAAATTCTTCTATTTAACCTAGTGACACGTATCCTGCGTGCAGGTGGTGAAGTTTGGAGTGCTAACACAGATGGTGTGTTTTGGACTTCTGAGAAAGATATCACAAGTGTTGTTCGTGAATGGGAAGAGTTCTGGGGTATGAAGATTGGATCTGAAATGATTGACTTGTATATTGCAAAATCAGATAATGATCGTATCCTAGTAAACGATGGTGTCTTGGTTGAGGCCAAAGGCGATGATCTAGTTCACCATCAACTTTCAAACCTCAAAAAACTCGGAACAAAACCTCGGGTTGTTGATAAAGTTATTCTACAAAAACTTTTGAATCCGGAGGAAGAGTTGCTTGATTTGTTAGAGAAAGAAATCAAATCTGGAAATGTTTCAGAATTTGCATTTGTATCAAAAGCGCAACGAGAAACTAGAACTGTTTTTGATTTGAAGTTAGCACCTCGTATCAATCGATTCCTGCTAACCGAATCTGGCGAACAAGTTCAGAGTTATAATATGAAAACTGGTCAACTTAACAAGGTAATAAACGTACCTGAATCTCCAGTTACACTCTATAACGATAAACTTCCAGAAGAACTACCAAAGAATCTCAACAAACAGGCT
>QWCI01001777.1_pt1 | contig 10458 bp, 8 predicted proteins | sample 1972541 | NCBI WGS metagenome assembly QWCI01 (sample SAMN09866712, study PRJNA288562) | Human oral metagenome isolate term3_saliva, whole genome shotgun sequencing... | isolation source: mouth | host: Homo sapiens | place: USA: California | reverse complement strand
GACCACGGTCCTCGTGCGCCGCAGCGCGGTCATCGCGCTCATGGGCGTCGAAATGATGCTCAACGCCGCGAACCTCGTCCTCGTGACGTTCTCGCGCATCAATTCCAACGTCGACGGAGAGATCATGGCGTTCTTCGTCATGGTCGTTGCGGCCGCTGAAGTCGTCGTCGGTCTGTCGATCATCGTGTCCATCTATCGTTCGCGCTCGACCACGAGCATGGACGATCTCAACCTGCTGAAGAACTGAAGGAGGACGTAACCCATGACCACCTTCCTTTCTGCGCAGGCGTCCGGTGCCGCTCAGACGGTCGCCGCCACCGGAGCCGCCTCCTATGCGTGGCTCCTCATCCTGATCCCGCTCGCCAGCGCAGGCCTGCTCCTGCTGCTCGGGCGCACTTCTGACAAGTGGGGCCACCTGTTGGCGACCCTCGCATCCTGGTCGACCTTCGTCATCGGTGCGGCCATCGCCGCCCAGATGTGGGGTGCCCCCGAGGACGCGCGCCGCTTCAGCGAGCCCCTGTTCACGTGGATCCCCGCCGGTGACTTCACCGTGAACTTCGGTCTGCTCGTCGATCCGCTGTCCATCACCTTCGTCATCCTGGTGACCTTCGTCGGTTCGCTCATCCACGTGTACGCGATTGCCTACATGGAGCACGACGAGGCCCGCCGCCGTTTCTTCGCCTACCTGAACTTCTTCATCGCGGCGATGCTCACGCTGGTGCTGGCCGACTCCTACGTCGGCCTCTTCGCCGGCTGGGAGGGCGTGGGCCTGGCCTCGTACCTGCTCATCGGCTTCTGGAACCACGTCCCCGCCTACGCGGTGGCCGCTAAGAAGGCGTTCGTCATGAACCGTGTCGGCGACATGGGCATGTTGATCGCCATGATGGGGATGGTCGCCTCCTTCCAGTCGGTGTCCTTCTCCGAGGTCTCCGCTCGCGCAGGCTCGATCCCGACGGCCTCCGCCACGTTCATCGGCTTCTTCCTGCTCGTGGCTGCCTGCGGTAAGTCCGCGCAGTTCCCGCTGCAGGCCTGGCTGGGCGACGCCATGGCCGGCCCGACCCCCGTCTCCGCGCTCATCCACGCGGCCACGATGGTCACCGCCGGCGTCTACCTGATCGTCCGCTCCGGCGCGGTCTTCGTCGCCGCCCCCGTCGCCGCTACCGCCGTCGCCATCATCGGCGCGATCACGCTCCTCTTCGGCGCGATCGTCGGCTGTGCGAAGGACGACATGAAGAAGGTCCTCGCCGCCTCCACCATGAGCCAGATCGGCTACATGATGCTGGGCGCGGGCCTGGGTCCCATCGGCTGGGCATTCGCGATCTTCCACCTCTTTACCCACGGCTTCTTCAAGGCCCTCATGTTCCTCGGTGCCGGTTCCGTCATGCACGGCATGGGCGACCAGGTCAACATGCGTCGCTTCGGCGCTCTGCGCGGTGCCATGAAGGTCACCTGGCTGACCTTCATGATGGGCTGGCTCGCCATCCTCGGCGTTCCGCCATTCTCCGGCTACTGGTCGAAGGACAAGATCATTGAGGCCGCCTTCAGCGCCCACACCTTCGGCGGGTCTGAGGCCACCTGGATCGGCTGGATCTACGGAACCACCGCCCTGGTCGGTGCCGGCGTGACCGCGTTCTACATGTCGCGCCTCTTCTTCATGACGTTCCACGGCAAGGCCCGCTGGACCACCGAGGCCGAAGGCTCCCCCGTGCACCCGCACGAGTCCGGTGCCCTCATGACGGTCCCCATGATCATCCTCGCCATCGGCGCGGTCATCCTGGGTGCCGCCCTCTCCATCGGCAACACGTTCGTCAACTGGCTGGCCCCCTCCATCGGCCACCTCGAGCACGGACACCCCGTCATGAACGAATACGTCATCCAGGGAGCCACGCTCGCCCTCGTCATCATCGGCGCGCTCATCGCAGGCAACGCCCTGACCGAGGCCGCACGCCGCGACCTCTACCAGGACACCGTCAACGAGACCCTGTTCATGATGCCCGCCAAGGGCCTCGTCACCGTCGCAACCGTCGGCGATGCGAGCGCCATCGACGGTGCGCTGAATGGCCTCGGTGCCGGTTCCCAGCTGCTCGGACGACTCGTTGGCGTCACCCAGAACGGCCTCGTGCGCACGTACGCCGCCTACATCTTGGGAGGCGTCATCCTCGCCCTGGTCATCGTCTTCGGATTCTGGCTCTAAGGGGTACACGACAATGGAAAGTGCAATGGTTGTTACTAACTTCCCGTGGCTGACCGTCCTCGTGGCCCTTCCGGCCGCGGGCGCGGCACTCCTCGGCTTCGTCCCGCCCCTGCGCAGGGCCGCCGGGCGCGTTATCGCCCTGGCGATCGCTCTCGTTGAGCTCGCCATCGGCGTCTACGCCGCCACCGTCTTCGACTGGTCGGCCCCGGCCTCGTACCAGCTCTACGAATCCCGCGCGTGGATCCCGCAGATCGGCGTCACCTGGTCCGTGGCCGTGACCTCCCTCGGCCTCGTCATGATCCTCCTGGCTCTCGCGCTCGTGCCGCTCGTGCTCATCGCAGGCTGGGACGAGAACGAGGACCGCGGCGCGTACCCCGCGCTGGTGCTCGCACTCCAGGCCTTCATGGTCCTGATCTTCGCGGCCTTCGACCTGGCGGTCTTCTACTTCGCGTTCGAAGCCATGCTGATCCCGCTGTACTTCATGATCGGACGCTACGGCGTCGGCGATGAAGCGGCGCGTCACAAGGCCGCCATGAAGTTCCTGCTGTACTCGCTGTTCGGTGGACTCATCATGCTCGGTGGCGTCCTGTTCATCTGGGCGCTCGGCTCCTCAACGCAGTCCAACACGGTCGCGTTCTTCCGCATGGACACGCTGGCCGCGCTGCTGCCGAACCTGTCGGCTTCCGTCCAAATGGTCGTCTTCGTGTCCTTCATGGTCGCCTTCGCGATCAAGGCCCCGATGGTCCCCGTCCACACCTGGCTGCCCGACACGGCCGCCGTCGCCCGTCCCGGCACGTCCGTGCTGCTGGTCGGCGTGCTGGACAAGATCGGCACCTTCGGCATGATCACGATGTGCCTGCAGCTCACCCCCGGTGCCTCCGCGTCGGCCAAGTGGGCCATGTGCGTCCTCGCCGTCATCTCCATCCTGTGGGGCGGCCTGTCCGCCAACGGCCAGAACGACATCATGCGCCTTGTGTCCTACACGTCCGTGTCGCACTTCGGCTTCATGGTCCTGGGCATCTTCATCGGATCCGAGATCGCGCTGGTTGGTGCCATGTTCTACATGGTCGCCCACGGCGTCTCCATCGCAGCTATGTTCCTGCTCTCCGGCTGGCTCTCGAAGCGTGGCGGAACGCAGGACATGCGCGACTACGTCGGCATGCAGCGCGTCACCCCGGTCCTCGCCGGCCTGTGGCTCATGAGCGGACTCGCCTCCATAGCGCTGCCTGGCCTGTCCGGCTTCGTCCCCGAGTACCTCGTCCTCATGGGCACCTGGACGGTCTCCGGCCCGCTGGCGCTTTTCGCGGTCCTCGGCGTCGTCATCGCCGCAATGTACATCCTCATGCCCTACCAGCGCGTCTTCACCGGCGCGCCCGGCAAGGGCAAGGAGGACCTGGCGGACCTCGGGGCGCGCGAGCGCGGCGTCATGACGCCCCTCGTCGTCGCGATGCTCGTCCTTGGTATTTGGTCGGCGCCCCTCGTGAGCGCCCTGACCCCGGTTGCTCAAGACCTCGACCTGGCTAACTCGCAGGTTCCGGCCGCCGCTGAAGGGAGCGCACAGTGAACGTCCTACCCATGGCTAACTTCCAGGCACCCGAGGTTCACTGGCTGAGCCTCGCGCCTATCCTCATCGTGCTGGGCGGCGCGGTCCTCGGCATCCTCGTCGAGGCCTTCGCCCCCGCGAAGGTGCGCCGCCCCATGGTCATCGGCCTGTCGATCCTCGCCACGGCCGGCGCATGCGTCATGCTCGGCCTGCGCTGGGAACCCGTCCTCCTGACGCCAACCTCGCTCGGAGAGTACATCGAGGACCCGCTGACGGTCGCCGCCCAGTCGATCCTTGTCATCATCGGATTCATGGCCGTCCTGGTCATGGCTGACCGCACCTCCGTCGGCGACGGTGCGTTCGCGGGCCAGCCCTCCGACCGCCCCGACTCGGCCGCCGAGGAACTCACCGAGCGCAAGGGCTACCAGCGCTCCGAGATGTTCCCGCTGACCCTGTTCTCGCTGGGCGGCATGATGATCTTCCCGGCCGCAGATAACTTCGTGACCCTCTTCGTGGCTCTCGAAGTCATGTCGCTGCCGCTCTACATCATGGCCGCGACCGCGCGCTACCGCCGCCAGCTGTCCTACGAGTCCGCGCTGAAGTACTTTGTGCTCGGTGCCTTCTCCTCGGGCTTCATGCTGATGGGGTCGGCGTTCCTCTTCGGCTTCGCCAACTCGCTGCGCATCTCGGCGCTCGGCCCGGCCATCGCCCAGAACACCAACATGGACTGGATGGTCCTCATCGGCGTCTTCTGCGTCATGGTCGGCCTCCTGTTCAAGGTCGGTGCCGCGCCCTTCCACGCGTGGACCCCCGATGTCTACACGGGTGCCCCGACTCCGGTCACCGGCTTCATGGCTGCCGCCGTCAAGATCGCCGCCTTCGCCGCGATGCTCCGCTTCTACACGGCCGTCGCCGTGTACCTGCAGTGGGACCTCCTGGCTATCTTCGCGGGCGTCGCCGTCCTGACGATCAGCGTCGGTACCTTCGCCGGCCTCGTGCAGGACAACGTCAAGCGAATGCTCGCCTATTCCTCGATCGCGCACGCCGGGTTCATCCTCATGGGCATCATCGCGATCCAGAAGGGCGGCTCGGGCCATGTGTTGTTCTACACGCTCGGCTACGGCCTGGCGACGGTCGGTGCCTTCGGCGTGGTTGCGCTCGTGCGTGGCCGCGACGCCGACGGCAACGTCCTGGGTGAGGCCCCCAGCCTGCGCAAGTGGGCGGGTATCGGCCGCACCAACCCGTGGATCGCGGGTTCAATGCTGGTCTTCCTGCTGTCCTTCGCGGGCATCCCGCTGACCGGCGGTTTTATTGGAAAGTTCGTCATTTTCTCCGACGCGATCAAGGGTGGCCTCGCCTGGCTCGCGGTCATCGGCCTCGTGGCCTCGGCGATTACGGCGTTCTACTACTTCCGCCTCGTGCGCGTCATGTTCTTTACTGAACCCTCGGAGGAGTCTGTCGTCGTGAAGTCGGAGGGGCTGTCTGCTCTGGCCATCGTGGCGTGCGCACTTGGAACCATCGCTCTCGGTGTGTTCCCGGGTCCCGTGTTGAGCCTGCTTGAAAAGATCGTCATACTGATCCCGTGAGCGCTCAAACACCCGATCTTCATGTTCCCGACCTCGAGTCCCGTATCACCCCGGGGCTCGAGGTCGTCGAGCGTCGTTTGCTCGACGCCGTCTCGTCGTCGCGCGACCTGACAGACGAGCTGACGCGTCACCTGGCCGTCGCGGGCGGCAAGCGGATGCGTCCACTGCTGACCCTCGTGTGCGCTCAGCTCGGCGATCCCGAGCGTACCCTCAGCGACCGGGTCATCACGGCAGCCACCGCGGTCGAGCTGACGCACTTGGCGTCCCTGTACCACGACGATGTCATGGACTCCGCTCCCACGCGTCGCGGCGTGCCTTCGGCGCAGCGCCTGTGGGGCAACAACCGCGCGATTCTCGCCGGCGACATCCTGTTCGCCCGCGCGTCGCTACTGGTCGCTTCCCTGGGCCCCGAGATCGTCGCCCACCACGCGCGCACGTTTGAGCGTCTGTGTGAGGGCCAGCTCAACGAGACCTTTGGCCCCACAGACGACGCGGATCGCGTTGACTTCTACCTGCAGGTCCTCGCGGATAAGACCGGCTCGCTGGTTTCTGCTGCCGCCTCCTTCGGTGCGCTGCTGTCCGGGGCCGGTTCCCTGATGGGTGGCATCGTTGCCGACTTCGGCGAAAAGGTGGGCGTTGCCTTCCAGATTGCCGACGACGTGCTGGACCTGGCGTCTTCTGGCCAGCAGTCCGGCAAGACACCCGGCACCGATCTGCGTGAGGGCGTCGACACGCTCCCCGTCCTCCTGCTGCGCCGCCGCGAGGCCACCGGCACGATCGACGAGGCCGGCTTGCAGATCCTGCGCGACCTGGACGGCGACCTATCCTCCGACGAGGCCCTCGCTTCGGTCGTGGAACGCCTGTGCGCCCACGACGTGCTCGATGAGACGCGCGAACTCGCGCGCACCTGGGCCAACGATGCCATCGCAGCGCTCGCACCGCTGCCCAAGGGCGAGGTCAAGACCGCGCTCGAAGCATTCGCCACCCTCATGGTGGACCGCCTGGTCTGACTGTTTCACGAGGCCGGGGTCCTCTGCGCTGTTTGGTGCAGCGGGTCCCGGCCTCGTTGTATGCGCGTGTTCTGCGTGTTGGTGCCTGGGGGCGGCGGCCCGCCTGCTCGGCCCGCCTGCTCGGCCCGCCTGCTCGGCGTCCGCGTCGCGTGCTGCCTGCTCGGCGTCCGCGTCGCGTGCTGCCTGCTTGCCGTCCGCGGAGCTTGTGTTCTCTTGCTTGTCTGCGTGTTGCTGCCTGGTGGCGGCGGCCCGCCCGCTCGCCGTCCGCGCCGCGAGCTTCGCTCGGCGCGTCGTCTCGAAGCCCGGCCAGGCCCTGCCGCCGCCCCAGGCACCATAGCCAAGCCTTTTGGGTCTTTCGGTGTCCTCCATTCGGGCAGCTCCGTGTTTTTGCTTGTTACTGATGGGGCTGTGCACCCCATCAGTAGGCATTGCACCCTCTCTGATCGGGTGCAATGCTCCTTAATGGGTGCATGGCTTCTCACCTTGTTCCGGTCTGGGGTGGATCGTGCGTAGGGGAGAACCGGCAACTGAGCGGGCCGCACAGATCCCGCTCGGGCCTCGTAACTGGGAGCGACGCGCCGAGGGCTGTGTTTGCCGTCTCAGCTTAGGTTCCCCTTGGCCTTGGGGCGCTAGACTTGGTGCCCAGGTGCGCGCACTCGCGCGCGGTCACGAAGAAGGAGAACTCGCTTGGCACCGCTCAACGTTGCCGTCATCGGCGCCGGTCCCGCTGGCATCTACGCGTCGGATATTCTGTCGAAGTCGGGACTCGAGGTGAATATCGACCTGTTTGAGCGGCTTCCCGCGCCGTACGGCCTCGTGCGCTACGGCGTGGCCCCCGACCATCCGCGCATCAAGCAGATCATCGTCGCCCTCTACAAGATCCTCCAGCGCGGCGACATCCGCCTGCTCGGCAATGTTGAGGTCGGCCGCGATGTCACCATCGACGACCTGCGCGACCACTACGATGCGATCATTATCGCAACCGGTGCGGATCGTGACCACCCGCTCGACATCCCCGGTGTCGACCTGCCCGAGTCCTACGGTGCCGCCGACTTCGTGTCCTGGTACGACGGCAACCCGGACTACCCGCGCACGTGGCCGCTGAAGGCCCGCGAGGTTGCGGTCCTCGGCGTCGGCAACGTGGCGCTGGACGTCTCGCGCGTGCTGGCTAAGCACGCCGAGGATATGCTCAAGACCGAGGTTCCCGCCAACGTCGCCGAGGCCCTGGCGGAGAACCCGATCACCGACGTGCACGTGTTCGGCCGCCGAGGCCCTGCGCAGGTCAAGTTCACGCCGCTGGAGCTGCGTGAGCTGGGCAAGGTGCCGGACGTCGACGTCATTGTTTCGGAAGAGGACTTCGACTTCGATGAGGGTTCGGAGGAGGCGCTGCGCGCGTCGAACCAGCAGCGTCAGGTCGTCAAGACCCTGACCTCCTACGCGATGGCCGACCCCGAGGAGCATACGGCCTTGCGTCGCATTCACATTCACCTGTTCCAGTCCCCGGTTGAGATCGTCGCCGACGAGAACGGCCACGTGAAGGCCCTGCGCACTGAACGCACCGCCCTGAATGGCGACGGCACTGTGTCGGGCACGGGTGTCATCACGACGTGGCCCGTACAGGCCGTGTACCGCGCGGTGGGCTACTACTCGTCGCCGATCCCGGGCCTGCCCTTCGATGAGCGCGCCGGCGTCGTGCCCAACGTCGAGGGCCGCGTCATCGAGGGTGACACCACGAAGGACGAGAACGCCCCCGTTATCCCCGGCGTGTATGCGACCGGCTGGATTAAACGTGGCCCCGTCGGCCTCATCGGCTCCACCAAGTCCGACGCTCAGCAGACGATCACGCACCTCGTGGAGGATGCCTCGGAGGGTCGCCTGCATGCGAATACCGCCGAGGTCGGTCACGAGGCCATGGTGGCCCTCCTGGAGTCCCGTGGCGTCGAGTTCACGACCTGGGAAGGCTGGGAGCTGCTGGATGCGTACGAGCAGGCCCTCGGCGAGGGCTACGGCGAGCTTCCGGGCGGTCGCGGCACGCGCGAGCGCGTCAAGGTCGTGTCCCGTCGTGCGATGACCGACATCTCGCGCGGCGCGCAGGTGGATGCTGCCTCCGCCGACCTGATCGGTGAGATGGGCGAGATGGGCGTGCCCACCGCCCCTGAGCGTTTCGATGACTACACGGGTCCGGGGCGTCGCAACTGAGATTGTCACCTCCCCATTTGTGATGAGGCCGTGGCTGGGTTTTCCGGCTGCGGCCTCGTCGCACCCTGCTGGTTGTCGTACAAATTTTCACCGGTGACTCGGGTGTTTTTCAGGGCGTTCCCAGGTAACCTCTTTAGGATCACGAGCATGGTGCACCGCAACTATCACAATGGCCTCAAGACGACCCTCCTGCTGGGGGGCATGTGGGCGTTGCTGGTGTGCATCGGCGCGCTTGTGGCACGGGAGACGGGGCAGGCCATTTGGATCCTCCTGTTCGCGGGGATCGGGCTCGTGCAGACCGCCTACTCGTACTGGAACTCTGCGTCGTTGGCGCTGCGCTCGATGAACGCGTACCCGGTCTCCGAACTTGAACGGCCAGAGCTCTACGCCATCGTGCGTGAACTTGCCGAACGTGCTGGCCAGCCGATGCCCCTCATCTGGGTTGCCCCGACCATGACACCTAACGCGTTCGCGACGGGCCGCGACCCGAACCACGCGGCCGTGTGCTGCACTGAGGGTATCCTCGCGATCCTCAACGAGCGCGAGCTGCGCGGCGTCCTCGGGCACGAGCTTATGCATGTCTACAACCGCGATATCCTCACGTCGTCCGTTGCCGCAGCCATGGGTGGCCTCATTACGTCGGTCGCGCAGTTCCTCATGTTCTTTGGTGCCACGAATCGACGCGACGAGGAAGGCGGATCGGGGATTTTTGGGATTCTCGGGATCCTTGCTATGAGCATCCTGGCTCCGATTGCCTCGACACTTATCCAGTTCTCCATTTCTCGGACCCGTGAATTCGACGCCGACGAGGACGGGGCGGAGCTGACACAGGATCCGCTGGCCCTTGCGTCCGCGCTGCGTAAGCTTGAAATGACGACCGACCGGCGCCCCATGGCCGACACGCCCGGCACGCGTAACGTTGCCGCCATGATGATTGCGAACCCCTTCCGCGGCGAGTCCCTGGCTCGTCTTTTCTCCACGCACCCCCCGATGGACCAGCGCATCGCGCGCCTGGAGAAGATCGCGGGCTACTGAGATTGTCGATTGAAAGCCTGACCCGTTACCCGGTAGATCCTGCGGTTCCCTTCGGGTTTGGGCCTCGGGTGTCCTCCGTGCAGCCGATTCATGGTACGTGAGATCGGCAATAAAAAGCGGGGCGACTCGGAGGAGTCGCCCCGCCGCGCAGCCCGTCAGGGGGACGCGCTCGGGAAGGGTGAGATGTGATCAGCGGTAGTTCACGAACTGGAGTGCGACGTCCAGCTCCTCGCCCTTGGGGCCTTTGAGCAGGGCGATGACGGCCTGTAGGTCGTCGCGTGACTTCGAAGAAACGCGAAGTTCGTCACCCTGGATCTGTGCCTTGACGCCCTTTGGGCCTTCTTCGCGGATCAGCTTCGAGATCTTCTTCGCCGTGTCCTGGGGGATGCCCTCCTTGAGGGGGCAGACCAACTTGAAGAGCTTGCCGGAGGCCTTGGGCTCGCGGTCCTTGTAGTCCAGAACCTTCAGGGACAGGCCGCGGCGGATGAGCTTGGACTGAAGAACGTCGAGGATTGCCATGACGCGGGACGCGGAGTTGGCTTCCATCGAGATCGTGTCACCGCTCAGGGTGATAGCGGCGTCCACACCGCGGAAATCGTAGCGGTTGGCGATCTCCTTGGCGGTCTGGTTGACGGCGTTGTCGACTTCCTGGCGGTCGAGCTTGGAGACAACGTCGAAGGAGGAGTCGGCCATGAGGGGCACCTTTCGTTGAAATTCCGCCAATGAAAGTTTCGATTGGCGCTCGGGTCTATTTTAATGCTATTCTTTCACGGCACCGCGAGAGCGGCGCAAGGCAGGTTACCAAAGCGGCCAAATGGATCTGACTGTAAATCAGACGCTTCGTGCTTCGGGGGTTCGAATCCCTCACCTGCCACCACTCGCTGGTTTCAG
>QWCI01001343.1_pt1 | contig 10466 bp, 4 predicted proteins | sample 1972541 | NCBI WGS metagenome assembly QWCI01 (sample SAMN09866712, study PRJNA288562) | Human oral metagenome isolate term3_saliva, whole genome shotgun sequencing... | isolation source: mouth | host: Homo sapiens | place: USA: California | reverse complement strand
GATGGTAATACTTGATAGAAAGATAGTACATAATGTGCAAACCATGTGCAGTCACATTACATACACTGAGTTTAATCTACCATTTCATAGACATTCCGAGATACATCTAACCCCAAATGAATACAGACAACACATTAATGCTGAGAAAATCAACAACCATATGAATATAACAAATGGTTCGCCGCAAGACTCAACACATAGTAAATAAGGGTGAATAACAACATAAAGCGAAGGCTATGCTGAGCTTATTTTGAAGAATCTCTGTGCTTTCTCTCCTCGCATTTGGCTGGAACGGAGGAAGGGAAGGGGTGTTCATATGTAAAGATTATTCCCATCTGCTTTTTAATCTACGCCCTTTTGCGTTCTAAAAGATGCCCTTTTGCAATGTAAAAGGGCATCTTTTGATGTGTAAAAGGGCATGTTTTGCAATGCAAAAGGGCACCTTTTACAAGCCCGTTTGTAACCTATTGATATCTTGAAGGTTACAAAGGCGAAAAAGAAGGGATATGCTTGGGAAAGTGAAAGACGACGGAGCGGAAAGTGTAAGGATTTTTGTTACTCTTCATTCTGTTGTGTTTTTCAAGGTAAGGTCAGTGCGCTTTGTCATCAGGGTAGCGGTATGTTCCAACGACAGTTTACAAAGAATTAATTGTATCTTTGCGACAGAACAAAGACTAATAACATTGAAAATAACTATGACAAACGTAACAAAATACTGGAAGAAGGCAGGCATGCCACTGCTTCTTTTCTATGTTATTGCGGTGGCATGCAGACTCGTTTCGCTTTACGTCTTACCCCGTCTGTTCCCTGACAGTTGCTCTTCCATCATCTTGCAGCTATGTGAAGGAGTGGGTCCAGCACTGGGAGGTGTGGTGGTAATGGGCATCTTTAAGAAGAAGTTTTTCTGTTCCATAGCAGGTAAATCATGGATACGCAGCCTTGCGTGTATCGTCTTCCCCACCCTGCTCTTTCTCATTTTCGACACGCATCATGGGCTAAGAACCTCCTTGGTGTTCTTAGGTTGCACGCTCTATGCTTTCCTTGAGGAAGTGGGTTGGCGTGGTTATCTAACGGGAGAACTTGCAGCAATGCGCCCGATAAAACGTATCCTGACCATTACTGTCTTGTGGTTTTTCTGGCATTTGAACTTCTCTTTCAACATGAGTGGACTGATATTCTTCGGTATCTTACTGTTGGCTTCCTGGGGATTGGACCGGTTTGCCCACGACACACGGTCTCTTCTGCTATGCGCTTGTGCCCATGGCATCTTCAATCTCTTCAAACATGGCAATGGAATCTTAGACAATTACCTGACGATTTCCTTGCTTGTGATATCCATTCTGTCGTGGTTCGTCATTTGGTATTGTCCCTTTAAGAAGAAGACTACCGCGACTTAGCCGTCTTTTTTACGAATCACGAAGCAGGGAAAGACCAAGAACGGTACGCCCTATCGGGTCAGACTGAGTTTCAGACTGACACCGAAGTCGTGCGTTGTGGTAGGATAACTGCCCGATGACAACAGTGGAGAGTTGATCTGCAGGTCGTAATAGAGGCTTGCCGTAACCAACCTACTCAGTGTATAGTCGCCCATAAAGGAGAACTTAAAGGCAGTGTTACCACTTGATGCTGCCGACGACAGTGATGCGATGTCACGTGTCAGTGATGCCTGCTGACGATAACTCATATCAAGACGGAGGTTCAAATCACGGTTCACCCCACCATTCTTGTTCGCCGAGTTATTGTCATTCTGATTGTTATCATTCTGTTTTTTCTTGCTCTTAACCACCCTTCGCGTTCCCGTATTGAAGAGATTGAAGTTGTTTATCCTGTATCCTATGCCGATAACCCAGTCCTTTGACGTTGCTTCATTGAGCTGGATACTCGTCATTGAGAGTGAAAGGACACGCGTCTGGCGGTACTCCAGACGTGCCGTAAGGTCATTCTGCAACGTCACATCCACTCCGAGCAACGGTGAGAAAGCCTCATTGATGCTCACTTGTGAGATGTTATACATTGAACTTGGCAACGGATTGCCCGTTGTAGCATCGGTGATGAAGCCCAAACCGTTCATGTATTCCTGCCAAGTACTGTAACTCTGGTAAGAGCCAATGGCAAAGATGCTGCGATAAGCATGGTTGATATTGATGCTCTTAAACAGTGTTTCGAAGAACGGCAGACGTGACAATCCACTGTAACGTATGGTCCAGTTCGGCAGCAGGCTGCGTAAAGTAGGGAACAACTTCAGTCCGTTACCACCCATACTGGTGTAGGCATTGAGGAAAGCAGGTATCATTACGTCCGCACTATACTTGTTTACGGCTCCGTTTGCAGGGTTATATGTTCCTCCACCATAGGCTGCTGGATAGGTAGAACCTTGATATCGAGCCTCAACAAGCCCACGATATTTCTCGAGTGAACCCACAAAACGGTCGAAGGTAGCACTGTGATACCCGTTATTAGCATCTCCCTGACTTTCGAAAGCCGTACCCAGAGAGAGCGTTGTCATGGTCAGCGTACCGCTTTGTGTGGTAGGATTGCCAGCATACATATACTGAATGCTGCGTGAGGTGGTCTCTGTCCGACTGGCAGTAAGGTCAATCTTGAAGTCTCTGAAAGGCTCTAACGTAACGCGCAACTGCAGATCTTCGGTCTTATTGGTCGTTGCTGGCGTTGCAACACTGTCATTAACGAGCAGCCAATTATTGTTACGAGCCTTGCCAATGTAGTCATCATCAATGAGACCAAAGGCGAAATCGAGTCCTGGAGACATGGCTCCCGTTCCTCTTCTCTGCCCGAACGCCTTCCCAACAGTAGGCATGAAGCCCGGCAAAGCCATGGCATACTGGTTCCGATAAGAGACACTTGCATTACGAACCATCATCAAAGCACGTGCAACACACTGTGCCGTCTTGTACCATCCCTTGTTCTCGAGTGGTTCCTTCGGCGTCACGGTGAGCTTCATACGTACGGCAGAGTCAGCCTTGTTATAGACTTTCACCTGGTTATCGCCCATCTTCTTCCACTTTATCTGTATACTCTTTCCTGTTGCATCCTTGGCAGATACCATGAGTCGTTTGGTGTGTTTACCATGTGAGATGACAACGGCTGAGTCGGCATTGATGGTTATCTCCTGTTCAAAGCTTCGCTTATTCTTCGGCAGTTCCTTCTTCTTATTGTCCTGATTCTCCTTCTTTTCCTTCTCTTTCTTCTTCTTTTCCTCCGGCGTCATTGGCTTCTTCGGCTGCAGACGAGGCTTTGTACGGTTGAAACGCTCGTTGGTTTTCTTAAGGAAAGGAACGTGATTATAGAGTCTTTCGAAGTTGAATGACCCGTTGATATTGAGCATTCGGTTGCTCGTAATCGTATTTCCGAGTGACGTACCATCCTCCAGATCCGTTCCACGTACCCACGTGTATGCTGCAGTATAGGTGGCATCAGCATTCACCCAGTCGAAGGCTGGAATGAGATTGAGTGGCAACTGATAAGAAAGGGTGAAGTTCTGTTGATAGTCAAGTGGCGTTCCGAAGTGCTTGATACTTGTCCAAACAGAGTCTTTCCACGCCGTATATCGGTCTGGATAGAGGTCCTTATTGACAGGAGTATACGGCTCTTCAATCTCCGCATGGGTAGCACTCTGGAAATTCATGTGCAGGTTTCGTGTCAGATCCCACCGCAAAGCGAAGTCACGATTCCACAGGAATTGTGAGTTAAAGGTCAATGGCAGCATGTTATTGACCGTTGCTTCCATGTCACGTTCCTGTAGTTCGTAGTAGTTTCGGACCATCTCCGTATTGAAAGTGATGTTCTGTGGCAACCAGTTGAGTCCGAAGTTCTTAAGGATATCAAACCATCTTGACTTCCCTTTGATGATTTTTCGGAACGGTTCCCATGTCTTATACACTGGAGTCCACGTATAGTTGACAGCTCCACGCCAGGTGTCTTCGTTCTCATAGACCGTTGTCTCACCCGTAGTATGTGAGTGTGAATGACTGTAAGAGAAGGAGAAGTTGGCAGGATCGTACGGCATTGGATGGCTCGTCGTTTGTATTCCGACACGTACATTAGACAAAGAGAAGTTCGTTGTTAGGCGTTTTGTCACCGCAATGGACTCTATGGAGTCGCGTTCCTGTCGGTTGGCAGCACCTTCCAAGGCGTCTTTCAGCTCCATATCTGTGTCGAGTGGGTTATACTTAGGACGACTTTCGCTCTTCGTAACACTATAATATAAAGGTGCAGAGACCTTCGCTTTGTCTGGGAAGAACTTACCTAACTCAAGGCTTGTGGTGACTGAGACGTCCGTTTTGGTCTCTTGTTGCCGCTCATTGACGCCTTGTTCCAATCCACCAAAGCCATCCGTGCTGTGGCTGGCATTGATGTCTACGGTACCAAAGTCGGACAACTGGACGTTCAACTGCCCACGTGCAGCCCATCCACCTTCGTTGTTGAACTCTAACAAACGCAATTCGTTCACCCATACCTCACCACTTTTCTGACTGCTTGCGAGGTTTCGAACACCGATGATCATCGTCTTCACCTCTCCCAACGTTGGGTTACCCATGATCGTAACACGGTTGGCAGGGTGCTCAGAGTCGTATATTGAGAACGGACGATTGTAACTTGCAGTACCTGCTCCACGTGCTTGGTTGCGTTGTTTCTTCACCGATGTGAGCAGCTGCAAGGGTATATCCATCATGTTTTCCTCTGGCCATACAGCCTTACAACCCTCTGCTGTGTAGGTATCATACCATCCTGCAGGGGTTAGTTTTAGAGGTATCTCATACTCATAGTAGTTGTTTTTATAGTCGGAACCCAACCGAACGAACACTGCCAGCTGGTTATCAGTAAGGTTAGTGGTGTTCTGTTCGAAGGCATTGGCATGTACAAACATCTGCAGACGTTTGTATTGGCGCAGGTCAAGGGTTGTGTTTTTATATACAGCCTTCGACTCTCCAGTACCGAGATTGCTCACCGACATAGACAAAGCCTGCTCGTTTTGCTGAACAAGCTGTGGCTGACTTGGGTCCTGTCCACGGTCTATGCCAGGAGGAAGGGTATAGTTTACAGGTACTTTATTGTTGTTTTCTTCAATGCTAACGGCGCTTACTGCCATCGTTCCAGAGGTAGATGCAGCGTTGGTAAGGTTCTGTGTGTACTGTCTCCACTTACCACTTACGAGGTCGAACGTACCAAAACGCAGTACAACAGGCTTCTCAAAGTCGGTCAGGAACATACGCATGAAACGTATACTGGTGAAGTCGCTGATGTTACCCACACGCTTTTGGAACTCCTCCAATGGGATTCTGAACTGATACCAGGTCACTGTTTCGGACCCACCTTTGCGTAGTGCGGCAGATGCTGTACGCTTATCCACGATGAAGTTCCTACCCACGACGAGGTCCTGTGGTCGGATACTGATATGATATTGATAGTATTTCTCATACTCATTCAGCGTATAATCCTGGTTAATATCCTCCACATCAGGTGTCGTTTTATAGGAAGTATCGTATCGTTCGTTGTTGTTATCGTTGTCAGGAGAGTTGCCTTGTGGGTTGTTGATACGCTTATAACGCTCCAAGATGGATGCCTTCTTTGCATCCCAATCCGACCCACGGAAGTAATGATAGTCATCATTTGAAGGGTCAGCCCATATAGAATCGAACACAGCCTGGTTTGTTCTGGCTCTTGCAGCAGTGAGAAAGTTCTGATAAGAAGCGAACTGTTGCTCCTCTTCATTCGTCAATCCGTCCAGACCTATGTCCTGTTTGGCTCTGCTTCCCTTTGATGTTGCGAAGGCATAGGTGATGGTTGACTGTGTCGGAATGCGTCCCCACTGCGTCGTTGTCCATGAAGAGCTACCGTCAACAGGCATTCCGCTCTCGTAAAACTTCTTCCCATCCTTAAGAATATCTTCTGAAACCTCACCTAAATCGATGTAGAAATCACCGCCATAGTGGCTTGCATCGGGCTGAAGGTTTGAATAAATGAAGGGATCTAACATCCAAAACTCAATGTATTCGATGTTAGCTGCCTGGAAATCATTGGTATCGAGCTTGCGCATCATACCTCCCCAAGAACCTCTTGGGTCAGTAAGTCTACCGTTTGCATCGATGTTTGGATTGAAGTTATAGGGTCCTCTCTCCGTTGGATAGTACGCAAGATTGAGCACATTCAGCGTTGATATGGAACCAGTATAGTTCAAATCACGGTTCGGGAAGAGCTCTCTGACAGGCACTTCACGCACATAATGGTTCGAGAGTTGCTCAAGGTCACTCTTGATATGCCCCGGTGTGAGTGAGCTACTACGGCGTGTGAACAACGGATCGATGTTATACCATGCCAGAAGACTGCGGTTAAAACCACTGCGAAGGGTTGTCTTATCCGTTGATTCTGGAAAGTCTGACGGTACACTTGAGATGACCCACGACTTCGGTTGACTCACGTCGATGGTGTTCTTTGTCCCCTCGAAGTCATCCAGATACGAAGCATTGTTCTGTGTTCCCTTGCTTTGTCCGGCAATAAGCTGGGCAAATTCTGCCGAGAACGTTATGTAAGAAGGCTGTGTAACATGCAAGAATGGAATCTTATTCAGCATATTCGTCAGCCATTGGCTTTCCTTTTTCCAGTTGATATTCAGTCCCCAGATGGTGTTATTGAGTGGTTCTGCACCCATATTCACCTTCGTTGTCAGTGGTTGTTCAGACAGATGCATGAACGTACCACCAATCTGGAAGTCCTTGGAGAAGTCATATTCCCAGTTCAAACCAAGCATTGTCTTGCGCTCTTGTTGGTAACTGCTCTGGCTTTCCAGCGATACATTGACAGCTGTTCCGGCATCAATAATACTCTGATTCAGTATCGTTACCTCTCCAGCACTGTAGTCAACGCTGTAATCAGAACCCTCTGTCAGCGTGACACCACCGGCTGTTACGACCACCGAACCTTGTGGAACGTTGTATGCACCGAGTGAGATGATGTTGGCAGCCGTACCCCGATACTGTCCAACAAGCATGTATTTATCTTTCTCTGCAATCTGTTTTGCAATGGTTTTTGTGGAGTCGTAGAGCTCGGAGAAGACGTATTTATTGGCGATATTAGCTGCTACACCTTTCGCAAGGAGTGCCTTTCGAAGTCCTTCACCAAAGGGTTCAGCCATCGGGAAGAACACTCTTCCGTTGTCAACGGTGTACCCTTCCACGTAATCGAAGTATCCATTGGCATGCGGATTATTGTTATTATCCAAGTGGTCAGCGCCAAGAAGGCGGATGATAGGCTGACTTTTCACTTGCGGTTCGGGGATATAAGAGAGATAAACACCTGTGGTATCACTCTGATACTTGACGTCTAAGCGGAATTTATCACGTTCAATGTTTGTCGAAAGGTAGTAGACATTCTTCATCATCAGGTCCCAGTTGCCCTGTTTCGGGTTATTACTGGTGTTCTTCAGTGACTTAACGAAGAGTGCTTCATTGATATCTGTACGGTCACTGGCGAACTCTCCCACCTGATAAGTCACTCCTCCATAGGTGTATTCATAGGCTACTGCCAGCACTTGGTCGGTCTGCAACCCACTACGAAGTGAGATATAGCCCAGCGCACTATTGATAGTATACTCCGAACTGCTGAGCAATCGGGCATTGGCAAGCTTCTCATAGTCGTTTCCACCCACCAATCCTGCACCGTCAAGGATGCTCGTCACCTGGTCAATGTTACGTGCTGCGGGATAGCCTTGTGCGATGGTGGCATACTCGGTGTTGGCATTGTTGGCAGGAACAGGGCCTGTTCCGGCACCCCAAAGGTCGGTACGACTGACCTTTGTGTTCTCACCTAAGTCGGTCAAAGCAACGATATTACGGGTGTTACTGGTCGTTCCTGTCTTGTTAGTAACCCATATCTCCACACGGTTAATGGTTATTCCCGTGGTAAGGTTGGGTAAAGTCTTCATCGCAGCATCGTAGTTGTTACGGAAATACTGCGAGAGGAAGAAGTGACGGTTGTCCTCATACTCCGTAGCATCAATCTCAAAAGGAGTGAGTTGCTTACCTCCTCGTGAGCTAACGCTTTTGTTTGAGCTTTTCTTCTGCGACAGAACGGTCTGCAGTTTCAGCTTTCCAAACTGCATATCGGTACGGATACCAAATAGGGATGTGGCTCCCTGAACAAGCGAGTTATTGGATGGGAAGGACACGTTACCACCTTCAACGAGTTTGATAATCTCGTCTTCTTTCCCTTCATACTTCAACTTGAAGTTCTGAGTATCAAAGTCAAACGTAGCGTCAGTGTTGTAGTTGAGGTTCATATTCACCTTATCTCCCACCTTACCATTGACGTTTAAGTTGATCTTTTCATCGAAGTCCATTGCCGTAGTACGGCGGTTTCGGATGGGTAATGAGGGATTATCGATGTTCTTTATGTTTCCTCCAAACTTCAGTTCTGCCGTTCCCTGTGTCTTGATACGTACACCACCGGGACCGAAAATCTTCTCTGCCGGACCCAGAGAGAAGTGCATATCGGTGAAATCAAACTTCTCTTTGCCTTTCTTTTGGAGTATTTCCTGGTTCTTAGAGCGGTAATAATCGGAGAAACTTCGCTTCTCACTCCACTTCCGATACTCCTCTGGTGTCATCATGATAGGGGCTGTCACGTAGGTATTCCCAATCTTATTGCCAATGATGTATCGGTCGAGTGTATCGTTATATTCCACGGTCTGCCGCATGTTCTCCGGACGACTGAGGTCGGTGGAGTTCTCTTTCAGGTCGTCATAGGTGACTGGTGAGGTGCGTTGCACCTTCCATCGCGGGTGTAAAAGGGAGTCTGGGATCTTCTCATCGTCAATCTCCACGTCAATTTTCTTCGCCTTCTTCACCGTGTCTGGCGGTGCAATGGTGGTCAGAATCTTCTCTATTGAAGCGACACCAAAGGCTTCACGTCCCCAGCTCAACAGACAAACGCTGCCAAGGAGGACGACAAGAAGGAGGAATATGTTATGGTATCTTTTCAAAAGCGATTGCGAATCACACTTTACTTAATCATCTTCAGAGCCATCTTTACAACCTGTTCAACAGGAAGATCGGGCTGTTCAGTCAGAATACTGACCACAACCTTTGCCGAAGGAGCAGGAGAAAAGCCTAACATTGTCAATGCACTGACGGCTTCATCCTTGATTCCTGCATCAACAGCAGGCGTCCCTGGCTGACTACTTACATGTAGTTCGTCGGCTATTCCGCTCTGCATGATCTTGTCTTTGAGGTCGACAATGATGCGCTGTGCCGTACGAAGTCCGATGCCTTTCACTGTTTTCAGCATCTTTTCGTCACCGTTTGCAATGACATTGCACAGTTCGGCAGGTGTCAATGACGAGAGAATCATACGTGCAGTGTTGGCTCCTACACCCGAAACGGTAATCAACAACTGATAAAGTGAGCGTTCCTGCTTCGTTGCAAAGCCGTAAAGCGTGTAGCTATCGTCACGTCCTCCCGTCATAATTGCCTCATGCACAAAGAGTTTCACAGCCGTTTTACCTTGTATAGCACTATAAGTATTAAGTGAAATGCTCAACGCATAACCCACGCCATGTGCTTCAACAACAGCCAAAGCAGGTGTAAGTTCGGTGAGTTCACCCTTGATGTATTCTATCATAATTCAAAATTCTTCACCTTGAGAAGCCCAAGATGTGGTTGTATATACGGCATTTAAAACGTATATAAATAGTTTTTTATTGTAGGTTAATCACAAAAACTTCAGCTCCATTCAGTCTTTTTAAGGTCTGAATTCATGCTTTAACTGAAATAATGGTATTGCCTTTTGAAGAAAATCTCAATGTCCGTGACTAATGTTGGGTGCTCGTTGAAGTATCACTTTATCATCAAAAGGGAGGGTATCCTACTTACAAAATATAGTCATATACGGGTATTCTTCTCCTCAGAAGTTCCTCCTTAGAGACGTCTGACAGTACAAAGTCATTCTTGCTCTTTTGGCTATCTCCCTGCTGTTTTTGTCTAAGATCTACCATATCCGTATATGTTTATATCTATTTTTTACGGTGCAAAGTTAGGTAAAACTTGGTTTATAAACAAGTAATATGCATCTTACTTTATGGTTTTTAATTGTTTCTTACGGCATTTTCCATGCCCCAAAGTGAATCCACTGACAGCTTCGTTGCATCCTTTCAACTATGTTTTCTCTCTATAGAAAGCCCACCTTCACGCTTCTTAAAGGGAGAGAAGACTAAACGGAAAGGGATTTATTACCCGCCATAACACGCTCAGCAGAGAGGTAAGATGCACAGATGAAGCAAGAAGAAAGGCTGCACAGTGTCCTTTCTGGACAATAAATTCTTAGGGAACGGATGTGTTTTCGGGATTTAAACGATGAGGGTGTGTCAAAATGTCCACATCCTCTTTTTTATGCACAAAGCCCCGTCTTTCTCAAGCCAGGGCTTTGCTATTTCCTAAAGTTTTTGTACCTTT
>QWCI01001175.1_pt1 | contig 10473 bp, 6 predicted proteins | sample 1972541 | NCBI WGS metagenome assembly QWCI01 (sample SAMN09866712, study PRJNA288562) | Human oral metagenome isolate term3_saliva, whole genome shotgun sequencing... | isolation source: mouth | host: Homo sapiens | place: USA: California | reverse complement strand
CAAATTAAGAATATAGCAGCATACGTCGTAATACTTATGTCCTCCTAGATTAATACTGTCTAGATTGAATTTAAAAGAGACGACCTTCTTTCCGTTTGTGTTGCCTATTACGGCATTACTCTTCTCTATTTTGATGTTACATGAATCCGTCGCAAAGATAGAATCCATGATGCATACTGAAGCTCCCGTATCTATCAGCGCAGAAATAGGAATATCTTTTCCCCCATATGAGAAAGAAGCATCAACATACATCCAATTATTCTTGATGGTGATTGGGACTTGTGCAACAGAATAGAGTGCTGATGCGAGGAGTAGCAAAAGGAAGGATAAGTAGCGAGTAAGCATAAGATAATATTTAAGTTGAGAGCATAAAATGAAGCCTTTGTAAATGTAGGTATTTCTTTTGAGGTATAAAAGAAGTAGAGTGTTTTTCATTGAAATGCACATTCCACCGTAGAGTCAACCGACAAGTGCAAAATTAAGCAATCCTTTTGTAGCACGCTGCTTTTGATGTTTCAAACTTTTGTTTTTGCTTGGTGCGATATTTTTTGCTGTACGCGTGCCATCTTTTGGTTCATTCTCCACTTGCAGTGCCCCACCAACTACCAGAAGACCTTTTCGAAAGTGCACCTATCACCGGCCTCATCCCCCAACGCGCACGCGTAGCGCGCGCGTCCGCTGTTTTTCAATTTTTTCCTTCACCGCTTCACCTGTTCGCGGCAAAGTATTGAGGTATAGAGGGTTAGAGGTGAAGGTTTCACCCCGTTTTCCTTCACCTGTGAAGTGTTAAATTGATCGTTTTCTTCACGCGCAATCCACAATGTGACAGTGTGTTAGGTGTGAAGGTGAAGGGTGAAGGCAGAAAAAACAAACTCGTTGAGTGCGCGATGTGCAGATGCGTGTCCGTTCGGGCGCACGTTCGTGTGCGCGAAGAAAGCGCGCTAAGTGGGGGGGCGGGCGACTTTCTCGAAGAGGTTGGGAAGAAGAATGCAAAACAAGAGCATTTTCGTAAGAAAGTCCACTTGTTTTTGGGGGGCGTAATGTGGTTTCGCGATATATCAACTTTTTCTTGCTTGAAATTTCGATTATTCGAAACAAAAGATATACCTTTGCCCTCGATAAAACACAACCTTCCCTTTTCCCGTCGCTCTGCGGCGTCCCTATAGCGCAACGTCAAAGGGCTTCCGCCCGACGAATCAGCGCAAACGCTCTTTGACTTACTGAACACAACCATTGGCCCATGCTGTCGTGTCGTGCTCTGATAAAGCCAACAACGGTTCATGCACTTCGGTGCTTATGCGTTCTTATAGAGCGTATTGGCCGACCGGTTGCGCTGCGAAATGCGGGCGAAGCTGTTCGTTGATCCGCACGAAAATCCCCCGCTGAAGTGTGGACTTCAACGGGGGAGGGATAATCGCTATGAAGAAGAAGGGGGTGGGGGAGAACTTATTCCCAACCCAAGGCAGAAGCACCGAGAACGGCGGCTTCAGAACCTTTGAGGGTCGAAATGAGGAGTTTCGCCTTGACCTTGAAAATCTTCAACACGTTTTCATCGTAAGCCTTGCGCAGGGGTTCCATGAGGTAGTCGCCGGCTTTGGCCAAACCACCGAAGAAAACGAAGGCTTCGGGTGTGTTGAACGCGGCAAAGTCGGCGCAAGTGCGACCGAGGAGTGTGCCGGTGTATTCGAAGATGTCCAAAGCGACTTGGTCGCCCTTTTCTGCCGCTTGGAACACGTCGAACGAGGTGATCGATTCGGGATCTAATTCGCGGAGGGGCGAGGGGGTGTCGTACTTGGTGAGGAACTCACGTGCCGTGCGTGCCACGCCGGTGGCCGAACAGTAGGTTTCCAAGCAGCCTTTGCGACCGCAGCCGCAGGGACGGCCGGCTTCGGAGTGGTCGATGACCACGTGTCCGAGTTCGCCGGCGAAACCGTCGGAACCATAGACGACGCGACCATCCACGACGATGCCCGAACCTACGCCGGTGCCGAGGGTGATCATAATGAAGTTCTTCATGCCGCGCGCCACGCCATAGGTCATTTCGCCCAGTGCTGCCGCGTTGGCATCGTTGGTCACTCGACAGGGCACACCGAGTGCTTCCTCAAAGAGGTCGCAAATGGGCACAATACCTTGCCAAATCAAGTTGGCGGCACGTTCGATCGTGCCGTTATAGAAGTTACCGCTCGGCGCACCGATACCCATACCGCGGATATTGTCGATGCCGCCTACGACGTCGAGTGCGGGTTGAAGGGCGTCAACGGCTGCTTTCACGTAGTCATTGATGTCGGGATAGGCCTGCGTTTTGATGGCTGTCTGTGCGATGATGGTGCCGCGTTGATCCACGATACCGAAAACCGAGTTGGTGCCACCCATGTCGAGTCCGATCACATAGGGCTTTTCGAGTATTTCTTCCATGAGGATACGAGTTTTATTCTTATTTTATTTTCGTGCTTGCAAATGTAGTCAGAAAATGCCGAGCATCCAAGTTTTCTCCCGCTTTTTTGTCAGCCCACATTGCAAAAATAGGTGGAAAGCGCGTGGGCTTTTCTGCGCATTGCAAAAAGTGAAGCACAATATGCAATGCGTTGCGCAGCGTGTATGCGCTCGAATCGTGCTTTTTCGGCGTGATTCTCTGCATATCTCTTGCAGATTTTATAATTTTGCATCTCCAAACTTACTTCCCTTCAAATGAAAACTACTTTTCTTCTCCTCTGTGCCGCGCTGTGCGGTGGTGTTGCAGGAGCTCATTCTCACGAGTTGTCGACGGTGAGCGCTTCGGTTGCCGACAGTGTTGCGCAAGTGGCCACGAAGGCTTCGGACAAGCAGCCGGAGAGTCGTACCCCGTTCAAACCCTCTGTGACGCTCGGGGGCTACATTACCTCCAAATATGAGATGACCGACCGCGCAGGTGCTGCGACTTCGAGCAATTTTTCGATGCGCTATTTCCGTTTTTATGGTAGCGGTTATGCGTGGCGTGATGTTTTCTATCGCTTTCAGATGGAGATGAGCGGTGCGCCGGGCATTGATCGCGGGCCGCGTTTGCTCGATGCGTATGTGGAGTGGCGCAAATTTCCCGAATTGCAAGTGCGTCTCGGACAATACCATCGGCCGTTTGGTTTCGACAAACCGATTTCTCCCCTGTCGGTAGGACTTGGCAGTTTCTCGCAAGTGGCTTCGAAACTGCAAAGCCTCAATGATCGAATCGGTGAGCACGTTTCCAACGGTCGCGACATTGGCGTACAAGTGCAAGGTGACCTTTTCCCGGTGCCCGGTGGGCGTAAACTCTTGCACTATCAAGTGGGACTGTTCAACGGACAGGGTACCAATCACGCAGACATCGACCACTTCAAGGATTTGATCGGCGGTTTGTGGATCTGTCCCGTGGAAGGGCTTTCTGTCGGTGCTTTCGGTTGGAACGGCCGTTTCACCGATCCTGCGAAACCTACGCTTCAACTCGAGCGCAAGCGCTATGCACTTGGCTTCATGTATGTGGGGCGTTGGGAGGCGCGCGGCGAATATGTGCACAGTCACGGGCGCACCACGAAAGGTGGCGCGAACGAGAGCGACGGTTGGTATGCGATGGCCGGTAGATCCGTTCCGGGCTGCCAACGCTTGAAGGTGTATGGCCGTTGGGATTGCTATCGCGACGATGCCACCACGTGGCAGGGACTGAAAACCAACTGGGGCCTTTCGGCCAACTACCGATTGGGCAAAAACTACCTGTTCCAAGTCAATTACACCCACACGAACGATCGCGCCGGCGCGGATCGGAACTACAATACCATAGATGTGCAGGTTTCTGCTAAATTCTAAAATCTCACAAGGGGAACGACCGCAAGAAGTCGTTCCCCTTTTTGTGTGTAATTGTCGATCTATTTCGGATTTTGGAGAAGAAGAGTCCTGAATAAAATGTAATCAATCGAGATTTGTTGGGTATTTACTTGTTTGGGATAGATTTGTTTGTAACTTTGTACCAATGAAAAGAAAAACACGACAGATCTTGTGCTAATGCAAGCGTCTTGTCTATTAGTCTCATTCAAATTTTATTCTCATCATGGAAAAAAAGACATTCCAAAACCCCAAAACGCACATCCGTTACGGGAAAAAGTTTTTTGTTGTGCACCACGAAGGAGCAGACTACAATGTTAGATTATTTCCTTTTCAAGAGACACAGCAGGAACCGGAAGAAATTCATTGTATTGTAAGGACGGATGAAGACGGAAAAGTAAGTATTGTTCAAGATGTGCAATATTACTTGGAGAAGAACTACCCGTTAAGCGAGAAAAGCGATTATGATTTTGTCGTTCGGCGTGCTTATCCAGACAAAAAATACTATGAAGTAGAAGATCGTTTCGGCTTTTTCTTTCGACTCTATACCGATCAAATCTTGCTTGAGCGCCAGGTTGTGACGTGCAAGGTGTTGAGTATCAGTGAAGGGCGTTTGAAATTAAAATTGGAGAGCAGTCAAGGTGAGGCTTCTTCTACTGCACAACCTGCCGACTCCCCATTTAATGAGCAGACGCTTTCCGCGGTCATCGAAAAAGACCTTGGTCGTCGTCCTACGTCTTGGGATTTGGACGAGCTTTGTTGCTTGATTTTGGGCAGTAACGAACCTTTTGAGCGCCATGCCGGAAAATGGGTGAGAAAGACTCTCCAGGCGATCCTTTATTCCGAGAGCACACCGACAGAAGCGGCGAATGAAGCCGAAGGTGAAACGGCGTGCGCAGAAGCTAATTATCAGCGGGTTGGCGAAGTGCTGAGCGAAATTCATAAAGAGCTGCTGTTTGTTTTGGAGTCGACACCGACGCTCAATCGTTGCGAAGAGCGTCAACGCGGTATTTTCCAAGAGCGCATCACGACGTTGGTTGAGCAGTGTGTGTTCTATATCAATGCGGCCAAATACATTGAAGAGGGCGTTCAGACGAAAGTGATTGATAAGCTGTTTGCTTCGCTCAAGGCTTCTCATTATATCTATCATGCCTCTGAGAAACTCGAGTTGATGATGTGCATCTTTACGTTGTTGCCGGACTTGATGGAGCAACGGATGAATGCTTTTTTCGAAATCATCACCGGGGCAGAAGAACGTTATTGGAAAACCGATACCTTCCGTCGGGCGTTCATTCGCTTGCTCGAATTTTATGTGTCTGAACTGTATGATGACGTGGCCAATATCGTCGATGAGAAGCACCCTGATTTCCGCAACGTCTTCAAAGCGCTTTCCATCCAACTATTCTTGGCCGATCCCAATCGCGACACCAATTTGTTTGATGCGCAACTCAACTATGCTCGTTTGTGTCGCATGGCCGCTTGCTTCACCACCGGCAACACCGACGATTTGCTTCGTCGTTCAGTGCTTTCGCTTGCCGATGCCGTGGCTATTCAGGCTTCTTCGTGCTACACTTGGGCCGATGTCAACAATCTTCCGTTCGTTGCAGCCCGTCTGTCTGAGCAAGTCGATGAGGAGCAGCTCGCCGATTACAGCAAAAGCTATTTGACGGATCACATTCGCCTCACCTCCGATTCGTCCGGCCTCAGCGTCGCGCCTCTCCGTTGTGAGAGCAAGCAAGCCGTGCTCCCTCCCGAAGTCATGCTCTGGGATCGCTTGCAGTTTTTCACGGAAAAGAAACTCAACTGGCCGAATGCCGCGCTCACTTCGTTGGACGAAGCCCACCGTTTGTGGAACGACCTGGAACGTGATTTGGAGACTCGCCACTCCACGATAGAACATCTTCGGCAAGCCCGCCGAAAAGAACGACCCGAGCGCGGAGACGAGGTGCGCATTGCTCCCTATGCCATCGATCCTGAGAATCCCAATCGCTTGCTCTGTCGCATCGAAGACGATTATTATGAGGGAGAAGGCTTGCTCCCTGGTGGAAATCTTGCGCCTTACAATGTGAAGTACCTCAACGGCATCAATCCTTTTCGTCGTCCCAATGGCGAGCAACTCTGTGTCTATGCCATGGTCGAAAACATTAACTCCGATGGCCTCTATATATTCTCGACTAAGAAGATATTGCAAGAAGATTCAAAAAGTCAAGTAGGCTTTGGAAGTGAATTGCGCTGTGTGGTCGTCAGTCGATCTGTGGGGGGATGGGTTGGTTTTGCCGAAAATGGTGCAGGAGTCTATTTCACCAACGGTGATGAGGCTAACCAATTTTTGCGCGAAGAACAAGAGGAAGTCTCGGGAAAGGTCGACGGTGATCCCCTGATTGGAAAGGTTGTTATCGGGACTGTTTGTGACTGTTGCAGCAGAGAACTGGTTTCTTTAGAAATCAATGATACTGTTGAGGGCTTTCTCCTAACTCAAGTCACGGCTGTGTCGCGTTGGGCGGAATGTTTCGGAGATGTCCCTGAGCCTCCTACAGAGGAAGAGGAAGTTTTTGTAGCAAATTCCTTGTTCACTGCCGATCAACTCGACGAACTCATGCTTGTTTTGGATCAGGTGGCTAAGAGCGAAGAAAACTTGCTGCGCCGCTATCATTATGTTTCTGCGGCGCGTCTGTTGGCCAAGCTAACGGATCGTGCCGAACGAGTGGAGTTCTATGAGAAATGGCGCGACTTGCTCGGCATGTTAGAGTTTTACTCCATCAATCGTGGACTCGATGAAGAGCGCAGAGAGAAGATCGACGCTTATCGTGCTTCGAGCACAGTGGCAGATGGGCATTTGCGCGAAAATATCGGCGTGCTCTATGTGCTCAGTTGCTTCAATCGAGTCGACTGCGAAAGTGGTTTGCTCGAAAGCACGCATAAGGGTGAGAGCCCGTTGGTGTGCCAGTTGGCAGCGATCGTGATGGCCGCCCGATTGTTGAGCCGCGACAACTTTAGTCAAACACACGAAGAGATCATCTGCCACATCAACGAATTGCTGCACATCAGTGGACGAGAAGAGAGGAAGTCGATAGGGCGTGAGGACATTTGCACCGAGTTCAAAACGAGCATCGTTTATCCGCCTGAAAATCACATGGAAGACAGTATAACGCAGCAGACGTCGAATATTCTCCGTGTGCTTAGTGCCTTCTACAACACCAAGGGCGGCACGCTCTACATCGGCGTGAACGATCATGGTATTCCCGTTGGGATCAGCAATGACTTGAACTATAAAAAGTTTAGTAACTTGAAAGGGAAAGACCAGTTGGATGAATATCAACGTTACATTGCCGCAGAGGTGCGCAAAGCCTTTTCTCCGTCCCACACCTCTGCTGATTATTTCAGTGTCGAGATGTGTGACTATGACGGAAAAACGGTTTGCAAGGTGTGCGTGCTGCGCCCCTTCCCCGAGTTGACTCGGTTGGACGGTGTAGTTTATGAGCGACAAGGCTCGGAGAACGTACGATTGGAAGGCGAACAGTTGACTCATTTTGAGCAGCGCCGCAAGGAGCGTTTCGAAGCGGAGCGAAAGCAGCGCTTAGAGGCCGAATATCAAGCGGCGGAAACCACGGTGCCTGAAGATCATGAGGCGCAGTGGAGCGGTGGGGAAAACTTCCAAACGAGCGAGGTCGAACAACCGCTGAAAACAAGTGATCTCTCTGCCGACGCATCCTTCGAGCCGACAATCGCAACCGCCACCCAACGCAACAATGTATTGTTGGACTACTTGGAGGACTTCATTCCTCCCTTATGTTTTCTGACCTTTTCGAAAAACAACTCTGCAATGTTGTTGCCGGAATACTACGGAGCGGAGAATGAGGATGCGCTCACCTTGGCGATTCATAAGGACGAAGAAAACGCTTGGTTGGTATTAGGTTATGCCGACGGAGGGTTGGTGCGCATTCCCATGAAGCATGTTCTCGACAAGGACGACTATAAGGAGTTGAAACTTGCGGCGGAAAGCGAATTGGTTTTTGTCACGATTGCGAACGAAGATGATGCGATACTCACATTCACCGCAGATCGTAATGGCGACCGTTCGATGCGTTTGGACAGCGTGCGCGCAATCAGCGAAGGTAGTTCCTTGCAAGCGCGTGGCGAATGCCTTGTCAAGGAGAAATTCGAACGTCTCGTGAATTTCGAAGTGCTTACTGAGCGTTACATCACGTTGTTGGAAGAGAAAAAAGCTAAGAAGAAATTACTCAACAACGCCGGAGGCGGCGTGGGTGTTGCCTTCGTATGCAACGAGAAGAACAAATACTACAAGGTGCTCCAAACCATGGGCATTGATCCGAATCGTGATATCTTGCCCAATCACGAATAAGCACATCTTCTTGATGCAGATGCAATACGCTACGATAGCGTCGATGTAAAATGACAGCCCGCTGTTCACGCAAGTGAATGGCGGGCTGTTTTGTTGTTCAAACCGAATGAGGTGTTCTTCAAACCAAGTGCGGCGGTGGAGAAAGCGTCGAGTTTGTGCGAAAAGAAGTGGAGTTTGGAAGAAAAGCAGCGCACTTTTGTGCGAAATCATTGCACTTTTGCGCGAAAGTCCTCAACCACGTGCGAAAGGTTCAGCACTCGATCTCCAAACCGTCGTAGGCATAGGCCATGCCTTCGGGCAGTTGAGCGTCGGCTTCGCACTGTCGCCCGGCTTGGTGACACATGTGGATGAAATAGGTGCGCGCTGCTCCGACGCGTCGTGCCATGGCGATGGCTTGTTCGAGCGTTTGGTGCGTGTTGTGCGGTTCGGGACGCAAAGCGCTCACCACCAGCGTGCGCACGCCCAGCAGTTTCGGCCATTCGCTGTCGGGCAGGGCGGAAAGGTCGGTCATATAGGCCAAATCGCCGATGCGAAATCCCGCAATCGGGAGACGTCCGTGCATCACACGGATGGGGGTGACGGTGGCACCGGCCGCTGTGAACGATTGGTCGATGGAAAACTCGTGCATCGTGAGTTGCGGCGAACCGGGGTAGTGGTCTTTCCCAAAGCAGTAGCCCATGTGCCGGAGAATGGGGGCGGCCACGTTGGGTTCGGCCCACACCTCGATTGGACTGAAGTGGGAGAGCGGGCGGAGATCGTCGAGTCCCGCCACGTGGTCGAAATGTTCGTGGGTGAGGAGCACGGCTTCGAGCGCAGGCACGGCATAGGGAGTGCGGGGCGCTTCGTGGAGTCCGGCGGCACGAGCTTGTTCATCGCTCATTTCAGCCACACGGCGCTCGTGATAGGGGAGGGTGCCGGAGCCGAAAGGGTGCTCGGCAATGAAGCGCAGCATCTGCGAGCGAAAATCGGGGCCGCAGTCGATGAGCAAGAGGCGATGGTCGTCGGTCTCCAGCAGTGCCGAACAGCGCGAGCGGCGATCGCGCGGATCGGAAGAGGTGCACACGGCGCAAGCGCATCCCATTTGCGGGACGCCCGAGGAGGTACCGGTGCCGAGAAAGTAAAGTTTCATGTGTGAAAGTGAGATATGCTGTGCGCAAAGATACGACTTTTTCATGTCGGCTCCGTGCTAAAATCGCGTATAAATGCGTATATTTGCCCACCTTATGACAATGAAAGAAACTATCTCTCTTACGGACGACGCGCGCAGTCGCCCGAGTTATTCTTATCGCGATATTTGGAAAATTGTTTTCCCCCTCCTGCTCAGTTCCATCGTCGAACAGTTGGTGGGCATGACCGACACGGCCTTTTTGGGACGTGTGGGCGAAGTGGAGTTAGGAGCCTCGGCACTCGGCGGTATCTTCTTCATCGCAGTGTTTATGCTCATCCTCGGATTTTGTTCCGGTGCGCAAATTCTCATGGGGCGCCGCAATGGGGAGAACAAGCCGGAAGATATCGGCAGCGTGTTTTGGCACAGCTTGCTCTTCCTCACCGCGCTTTCCACCGTTTTGCTCATCGGTACTCAATATTTTGGCCCCGCTTTGTTGCGTTTGTTCATCTCTTCGGACGACGTATATCATGCCGCTTGGCTTTATTTGGATTGGCGCATGTGGGGCGTGTACTTCAGCATGGTGGCTTGTCTGTTTCGCGCCTTCTTTGTCGGCACGACACAAACCGAGGTGCTCAAATACAATGCTGTGGTGATGGTGCTGTCGAACGTGGTGCTCAACTACGTGCTGGTGTTCGGCCACTTTGGTTTCCCGGCGCTCGGTATTGCCGGTGCCGCCATCGCTTCTTCGATTGCGAGCGGCATCTCGATGCTCTTTTTCATCGTCTACACCTTTTTCAAAGTAGACTATCATCGTTTTGCACTCCATCGTTTGCCGAAATTCAAATTCCGTTTGTTGGCGAAAATGCTCAATGTGAGCCTTTGGATGATGGTGCAAAGTTTTCTTTCGCTCATCACATGGTTCTTGTTCTTCATCGCGATCGAACGCCTTGGCCAGCGTGAACTGGCCGTGACGAATGTGCTGCGCACGATCATGAGTTTCACCTTCATGATGCTCTCGGCTTTTGCCTCTACAGCCTCGACCCTGACCTCTAATTTCTTGGGCAGCGGCCATCTCACCTGTGTGCGTCCGATGGTGTGGCGTGTGATTCGTATGGCTTATTTCGTATTGATTCCGATTTGGTTGCTCATTGTGATCTTCCCTGTCGAGGTGATG
>QWCI01001357.1_pt1 | contig 10501 bp, 3 predicted proteins | sample 1972541 | NCBI WGS metagenome assembly QWCI01 (sample SAMN09866712, study PRJNA288562) | Human oral metagenome isolate term3_saliva, whole genome shotgun sequencing... | isolation source: mouth | host: Homo sapiens | place: USA: California | reverse complement strand
AATTTCCGTTGGTGTGTAAGTAATGCTGTCACCTTGGTGATGTTCACCGGCTGGAACGACAATCTCAATTGGTTCTCCCTTACTATCTTGTCCTACTTTCGGTTGGTATTTCACTGTTGTTGACACCACACCCACATACACCGTCAAGGTATTACTTTCTTTTCCTTGACTATCGATAGCTTTAAGGACTACTGTATATCGTCCTGCCGGGGTTGCTTTTCCTGGTGTTTCTGTCAATCCAGACATTATTTGGAGACTTCCAGTACCGTATGGCTTATCTTCAAGAATTGTATGATTATCTTCAGTATCTCTGATAGTTACTAGTTCAGCTAATTTCTCTTTCGTAATACTTGTTCCAGATGGGAAGACTTTACGAGTCGTATCACTCCTTCCTTCTGTTCCTTTGTACTCCAGAGTCGGAGACGTATTGCTAATGTTAGCAATCATCCAATTTCCTGCAGATACAGGATCTTGTCCTGCTTCAGATTGGTAAGCTACACGTAAACCTAAGCCTTTGCCGTAAGTACTTGTTCCACTACCATTCGCTACTTCTTCCTTCAAATGAAGTTTAGACCCACCTTCAATTTCCTTGAGATGAATTCTTACCAGATTTTCAGAGGCGTTTGTACGACTAACTCCATTTTCAATTTTTGCTACAAATTTATTAGCATCACTTACCGCAGTATGATCAGTGCGTACTGCGTCTACATGCCAATCTCCGCCATTTTGACTACGAACAAGTACAATACTGTTTGGTTTATCCCCTGTTTCTTGATTATTATGGAAACGTAATTCAACTCGTTTAGCATCATGTGGAACTGTAATATCAATATGCTTACTACCAGCAATGGCAGGAGTTATAGCATAACTTCCCATTTCAACAACCTTATCATCTCCCTGCCTGCTCAATTGAGTACCTGCTATAGTTGTTGTTACTGTTAGATTTGCTGGTTTAACGTTTTCACCATTTTTTTGAACAGACTGACGAAGTTTGACATCATTTGGAAGTGTAGCTGTCCATGTATTACCGTTGATAGTTACTCCGCCATTGTTTTCGCTTGTTAATACGCGACCACTTCCATCATTCAGCGCAACTCTGACCACTGCTTTACCAGCAGGAGCATTCAATCCTCCCAATGTACCTGTAATCGTACGTGAAGTTGAAGTCACTGGAGCAGTGTCAAATGTTGGTTTTGGAGGTGTTACATTTACAGTTACTGCAATTACCTTACTTGGTTGAACTTGAGTTGCCCCTGGAAGATCAGAACCTGTAACCTGTGACTTCGGCAAGGTTATCTTAACATAGAACGTCTGTTCTCCTGAAGTTGTTGCCCTTGCAGTTTCTCTTCCTCCACTGGCATTAACCCATTCATAAGTTGTTCCTTCTGGCAAGTTTTCTGAATTAGCTACCTTAATTACTGCATCTTTCGCTTGTGTGTCAGATAAAGTTGCTCCTTGATCAACCGTAACCTTGGTCGGATTAGGCATTACATCGAAAACTTTGTGGACAAGTCTATCCTCATGTTTTAATTTGTCATCATCTTGAGGACTATTTGTAAATCGACCAGCATTATATTTAGCACCAAAGGTATATTCAGTTGTTCCAAGTCCATCTGCTCTGAGAAACTCTTGGATTCGTCCGTGATTAGTAGTTTGTGTTCCTTTTTTAACATACCAGCTCATACCTTGTGGTAATCCTGTATTCGTGTAATAACTTAGTTCGCTATCATTACGAGGTTGTCCTTGGAAATCGTAAACAAGATTAGCAATAGGGAAAGTTCGAAGCACTCTGTATCTAATATTCAGTTTCTTAGTTCTACCTTGACCAAAATCAACCGTTGCTTCTACAGTTTTTATTTCTTCACTTCCACGAGTAATCGTATTTGTTTCAAGCGTTGCTCTAACAGTTGCACCTTGTGGTAAATCTTGAAGCGTATTTCCTTCTCGAACTTGAATTAATTTATTTAACTCATCTTGCGTTAAACGTTCCCCTTGTTTAACATTGATAGTTTCACGCGCAACTAAGTCATAACCCACCTTGAAGAAACCAAGACTTGCACCATCACTATTATTCTCATGACTCTGATTACCAGAAGCATCTGATGTTTTAGCAATTACTTCATATGTGGCTGGCTCGATTTCTTTCTTCAAGCTATTAATAACAGCTGTATTTTCAACACCATTTGCGACAATTTGTACTTTAGTGTCACCTTTCTTAACCCACATGTTTAATTTACTACGAACAGTATTACTTGAAGGATTTGTTACGTCATCCTTATCGTAGTTATCTGTCACTTTGGCTAAGCTAGTAAAAGAAGTATTATCTGCTAGACGGGTTGCTTGAGCACTTGTAGTCGCTAAGTTATTTGTAGTTGAACGTTCAACTCGAGGAGCTGTCGGATCTACTGGCACAAAGTACACATTAATCACATTTGTATTTGCAGTTGCTGTTGTACCTCTATCTGTTAATAGTGTTGCATCTGTATATTTCGGCATTAGATATAATTGTTTTCTTACAACTAATGAATCAGTTCCATTTGCTTTTTTCACAACGTTACTTAAAGGAATTGCATTCGCACCATTTGCGGCTGAAATACTATCATTTCCTAGAGTAGTACCAACATTACTACTATTAAGACCTGTGCGATTTTTATCAACAAGTTTATTCGTAGTATTATCAATATTTCCTCCACCACGATAAGTTGTTGGATCTACTAAATCTAATACGTTAACTCCTGCTCCATTTTTACTAAAGTATCCAGTAGACGTATTTCTACTGAAACCATTAGAATTAGCTTCTCCTGATGCTTTATCATTCCCTGTAACAGTCGTTAAGGATGGTTGATTTTGAGCATTTTTTGGAGTAGCAGTAATAGTTTTTAATACTTCATTTACATCTAAACCTACACCACTTGTTGCATCAAATTTATAAATTAAACTCTTATGATCACTACTCCATTCAAAACCTGGATCTGTTGAACGGTTTGCAGGTTTTCCATTATTCGTAAACGTAATATTGTAATCATCACGAATATGCGCAAATCGAGTAACGATATTATTTCTCGGATTAATTTGTAATTCTGCAATCTTATTATCTTTGTCTAATGCGGTAATTAATCCAGTATCAGAAATATTAATATCGGAAACTTGTTTTCCTTTTAATACTCCATTTTTATTTGCTTCAAAAATGGCTTGCTTAATCGCTTGTTTTTCTCTCTCAGAAAGAGTTCCTCCACGATTATTCGCCAAATCTTGAACTTGTACGACTAATTTATCAGATGCTAAGTTATTAAGTGTACTTCTTCCTGTAACGTTTCTTCTTTCACTATTATCAGAAGTTAAAGAATAAGCTGTAGCGTCTCGTCCTCCACTAACTTTTACGACTGCATAAACTGGTTGTCCTTCTGTTAAGTTAGCTGTAAAGTTACTTGCGGATAACGTTGTCGTAGCATTTCCATCTGTTACAGTCTTAGTAGCGACTTTATTATTTCCTTGATAGAGCTCAACCGTTACAGTTGATCCACTTTGTAATTGAGCATTTGTTGGAAGATTTCCTACAGTTACAGTTGGTTTGGAACTTGCTGTACCATAGAACTGAGGTTGATCTATTGTTGGCGCATTTGGCTTCACATTAAACTCAATTGTTTTTTCTAAAAATCCTCTTCCATTAGTAGCAGCAGTATCCCCTGTTAATCCTGGCGGATTTGTTGGTAATCCTTTTGTAGAAGTTTTATCAGTAGGGAAATAAGCTCTTGCCTTAACTGAATGTTTTCCAATCTTGTCAAAAGAAACATGTTCTCTAATTTCATTATTTTCTTTTAGATAGCGGAATACCATTCCACTACCCCAATCATTCGTTATATTCTTTCCATCAGTAATGGCTAAATAATGATTCGGATCTAAGCTTCGATCATTTAATCCTAATACATCTGAACGAGTATTATCGTCAATTCGTTTACCTCTATCTTCAAAAGCTAAATCATATGTTTTAACTTTGAATTTAAGTGTAGCTTGATTTCCTTTATTTACATCACCTGTTGCATCATCTGAAACTTTTAAGGTAACAACATTTGTTCCTAATGTAGCATTAGGAGCCACTTTACCCGTAATAGTAGCAGTCGCAGGATTTGTTTCGGAACCACTATTTTTTGAAAGAGTATTTCCATTATTTATAACAGTATTTCCATCTTTTAAGGTAACTCCAGCAGGCAATCCACTAATTTGCTTAATATTAATTTCCCCATGCACATTATTATCATGCATTTTTAATGGAATATTTAAAGTTGCTCCTCTGAATACCTCTACCTCTGGAGCTCCATTTTCAGAATCTCCCAGTGTAGAATCAGTATTATTCGGATTTGTCATTTTAACAGTAGGAGCGACAGTATCCGTCACATTAAATCCGACTGGAATGGTCTTAGCAACAGGAGTATAAATAGTATAATTTACATGATTAATCTCTTTTTCAACTGGTCTATTATTTGGGAAAATGACCTGCGCATTATAATCCCCTATATTCCCTGGTCTATCCAAGACTGTATTCTGGTCTGCCAATGTTGCTCGATTTGTTACCCAACCGAATCTCATTTGAGAAGGGAAGTATTGATCGCCTTCACCACCATTAACAACAGCCTTAACATAGCCATGAGGATCTCCCAAAATATCTCCAACACGTTTATCTCTTGAAGCATTACTTGGTTGAACATCCGCTATAATATACTTAAATTTATAGACTACTTCTCTATTATTATGATTACGAACAGTTACACTTGCCTCTCCATCCCTAGCAGAATTTTCTACCGTATTATCAGCCAATGTATGTGTCGAACCAGAAGCCATATTTACTTTTTCTTTGTCGCTTCCGTTAACGTTATTAAACCATACACCTTTTGGAATATTCGTAACTTTTAAGTAGTTTACCTGATTGCCTTCATTTTCCACTTGGAACCTTGGATTGAAGTTTGCTCCTTTATAAATAATAAATTGATTATCATTTGCATTCGTCGTTAATTTATGACCATTAATCTTAACAACAGGAGGTTCTACAATCACATTTTTTTGATTTTCTGTTACTGGATCAGACTCTACAGTTGAATGCTTTTTACCATTGTAATCTAAATATGAATCCGTCGCAATTTTTGAATGAACATAATATTTCCCTTTTTCCAAGGTAATTTCTTTAAATGTAACAGTTCCATTGTTATTTTCAACAACTTTTGTGTCTATTTCTTGAGTTTGTTTATGACCACTTTCATCTATATATTCACGCCATAATGTTACAGGACTTCCTTTTGTGCTTCCACTAGCCGTAAAAGTATGATTTTCACCCGCATATTTCGTTGTTGGAGCTAAAACTGGATTTTTTAGCTTCACAATAAATCTAAATTTCCCACTATCAGATGAACCATCACTCGTGAAATAACGTCTATAATAATAAGTATGAACACCAGGAGATCCACCTGCTTCAGCCCCTAAATCTTTTGCTGAGATAGGAGTACCATCTTCTCTATAGAATGTGAATTTTTGACCATGAAAGTCATTAGCTTCATATTTGATTGTTTCAAAATTTTTTCCTTTTTGAGGCTTATAATTTATATAAGAAAAGATGTCAATACTTGTAAAATTCTGTTGATCTCCAGAAGTAATAATTCCGTCCACTTTTTTTATGTCAGGATTTAAATTCTTAGTTCCATACCAGTTACCAATTAAATGATCACTATTAGGCCAAAGTTTATTGTAGTATTTATTTTGTTCAACAAAGAATGTTCCTCCATTTTTCAGGGTCATTCTATAACGGTCAATATTACTTGTTTCAGCATCTGTTTGAGCATGCCATTGGTTTACAAGTACACGATAAACTTTATCCGAACGAGTAATTCCTTTAAATCCAGCCGCATAAACTAAATCATCTGGGTCATTTCTATTGGGATCATTAGCATCCCCAACTGTTTCAAATGTAATCGTATATTTGAAAACATTACTAGGTTGTTCAAAATAATACAAGTCTCCGCCTGTTTTTTTAATTTTATTAAATTTTTCATTCGAAAGTTTTTGTTCCTCTCCCTGTTCAAGAACACGATTATAGAACCCTTTATCTGTCAGTGCATCAACATTTTCACGAGCTAACACCTCTAAATTATCTGTTTTATAGGCATTAGCTCCTACCTTACCATGACGAAATACCCCTTGAAGGTTGGCTCCTTTATTTACTTGTAAAAGTCCTGCTTGTCTCATTGCTCCTTCAAGAGAACCATCCCCTTGGTAGGAATTAGTACCTTGTAGATTTTGAACATCTACATTCGCTGAACCTTGTTTATAGTGTTGACCTTTTGGAATAGTAAACCAATAACTGTCATTCGTCGTGTTACTAAAACGACCAGCATTTACAGAAACTGTCCATAAGAATCCTGTATCCGTTGGATCCACACGAACATGGATATATTTTTCAGCATTACTAACTGGCTGATGGTCAAATTTAGGCGCATTGGTTGCACGATAATTGTGAAACACATACGTATATTTACTATATGGAGAAATACCTCTTTTCCCATCTTCGTAATAATATTCTCGAGAATCTTGGAAATTTAATCCATATTCACGAGTTTGACGGCTTCGTGCATCTGGATTGACTGTACGAGTGTACTCTTCAAATTTCTTATCTAAAACCTTTTCAACAGCATCTCTAGCAGCTGTTAAATTAGCTGTAGCTGATGCAAAATCAGCCTCCGATAAAACACCATCTTCATGAGCACCTAGCGTTTCATTCAACTTGTCATAATTAGCTTTAACAGCAGCTATTGTCGTTTCATCAGCACCATTAGCCTTCATAATTGAAACAATATTCTTCATTTCTTCAGCTAATTTATATGTGCCTGCACCGTTTGTATAGGTTGGTAATGCTTTTGGTGCAGTTTCTTTGTTAGCAGTCGCTGTTTCTACTGTTGGAGTTGCGTTTTCGCTATCTACTGGTTGAACTTCTGTAGTTCTTCCTTTTCTCCCACGAGCACTTCTAGCAGGTACTGCTGTTTCTCTATTCGAAGCATCTACCTCAGCACTACGATCTTTTTCTGATTTTTTAGTTTCTTCTTCAGAAACTTTACTTTCTTGTTTTTTTAATAACGCCTCTACAGAAGAAATGGTCTCCTTTACAAGTGTTAATTGCTGATTCACTTGTTCTTGTGTAGCTTCTTTATCTCCAAGTAGTTTTTTAGCTTCTACAACTACTGTATTAAACTTCCCTTTTTCTTCATCGTCTTTTACATTTGTTAATTTACTTTCTAACTCTGTTAAAGCTGTTTGTAAATCAGCGATGTTTACTGAAGAAGTATTGATGACTTTATTTACCAAAGTATCTTGAACTTTTACATCACTTAACGGAGTTGAGTTTCTAGTCTCTTTCTCAACTTGCCGATCAGAAATAACAGAAGCTTGCGTAGACACTTCAGCTGGCTTGTTTATTTCCTTAGTATTTTCTGGCCTTCCACTAGTTCCAGATGAATCCCCTCCACTATTCATTGTAGTTTCTAACTGATGAGCATTAGGATTAGCAGTTGCTGGAGTTACAACTTCTGCAGCAGCTACACCTCCTCCATTAGCAAAAAACATTAATGCTGCTATGGCAACACTTGCAGCACCAAAATGGTACTTACGAATAGAATAACGGTATAATTTTTCACCATTATCATTAGACTTTTTACCAAACATAAACATGTCCTTTCTATTGTTTTAGTAGAATAAGTTTAAAATCTCCGAGACATAATGACTCGATAATATGTCAACTCTTTTAAAATAAAAAATCAAGCATTTACATAAATATCATCTAAAAATGTAAGCGCTGTAACATTGATATTTAAAGGCATTTCATGTTATATATATATATATATATATATGCAACGCTTATTATACAGCTGTTTTCTGCTATATAGTATAAAAATTTAATATAAATAAAAAACAGATCTTACCTTTTGCTTCGGAAAAATCTGTCATTATTTTATTTTAAATGGTAGATTGCCTATCCTTACATTTTATAGACAGTGGATTAATGAAAGCTTATTATTGGGTAAAGAGCTTCTCCCGAAAAACTCCAACCACGGTTTACGAACCTCGTCTTTGCTGGTTTCTCTGTATTTTTTTAGTTCAAGGAACGCCATTTTGACTAGTATCAGTAATGATCTTACAACAAGGCCTCAAACTCAGCGACAGTCATGCCCAATTGCTCACTCGCAACCTCAGAAGTCAGAAGACCTTGGCGGACCATATCTATGAAAGCAAAGACTCTTCCTTCAACTTTTCCACGCTCCAGTCCCTGTTCAATACCACGTTCCAACCCCTGTTCAATCCCTTCTGCCCTAGCAGTTTCCAAGGCATAGTCCTGCGCTAACAAGGCTTGTTCTTCGCGCATACGTAGTTGACTAAACATTTTCCTATCCTCCTCGGACCAGCTCTTGTAGTCCAGCAGTTGGTCTGCCTGGCTGATGGCTCGCTCGGGTTCTTGAGTAAAGGGTTTGTTACCGAAAAACTCCAACCACGGCTTGCGAATGCTATCTTTGCTGGTTTCTCTGTATTTTTTTAGTTCCAAGAACGCCATCTTGACTAGATGGTTTTCCTGACCGTTAGTGCTAGTCTTACAACAACGCCTCAAACTCAGAGACAGTCATGCCTAACTGTTCACTCGCAACCTCAGCTGTCAGAAGACCTTGGCGGACCAGATTTACTAACATAGCAAAACCACCTTCGGCTTTACCACGTTCAAGGCCTCGTTCTAATCCTCTTTCTTCAGCTTGTTCCAAGGCATAGTCCTGCGCTAACAAGGCTTGTTCCTCACGCATACGTAGTTGGCTAAACATCTTCCTGTCCTCCTCGGACCAGCTCTTGTAGTCCAGCAGTTGGTCTGCCTGGCTAATGGCTCGCTCAGGTTTCTGGGTAAAGGGTTTATTCCCGAAAAACTCCAACCACGGTTTGCGAACCTCGTCTTTGCTGGTTTCTCTGTATTTTTTTAGTTCCAAGAACGCCATCTTGACCAGATGATTTTCTTGTCCATTATTGGTAATGGTTAAAACCTCACCCGTCATATCCTCTCGCATACTAAAGCTGTGAAAGGCTAAATCATCTTGGAAATAATTACTGTCCACGATAGCGATAGCGTATACTGGTGCGATGTGTTTATAGCTCTGGTGTGTATCACCTTCTTGCTGGCGAATTTTTTCAAGATTCTGATTAACCTGACTGCAAAGGTAAGCCCACAAACGATTGATGAAAAAATTCTGATGATGTACTTGTATTTCGATAATAACTTGCGTTCCATTATCTAACTCCGCCAAAACATCTATACTGGTATAGAAATCTTGAGCCGAGTACGGCATGGAAGGTAAGACGTGAATGTTACTTCCCTCCAAAATAGTCACATTTTTTGCTGGCAAGTCCAGCATATCGCGGATAAATTGACAAGTGATTTCTGGATTGCTAAAAATCTTCTTAGCTACCAAGTCATTGGTTGGGCTGATGCCCGGATGACGTACAGTCATATTTCTTCTCCTTTCATTATACCATAGTTTTAAATCTAACTTTACTAGATTCGATGGTTCTATCTATTTATTCGTAAAAAGTAGAAAAAGTAGATAGAATTAGGAGAAATTTCAAACAATATTATTTATCTGAAAACGATGGACATCCACCATAGATATTATAAACCTTATAAAAACAAAAGAGCTAGCGAACCCTCACGACCTAAAGCGGTCACAGGATCCTTAGTCCTGCGCGTCTGCCAATTCCGCCATCCCCGCGTCGATTACTTTACTAGTATATCAACTTTTGGGATGCTTGTCAACACTTTTTTCAGATTTTTTTCATTTTTACTAACCAAGTTAGTCTGAAATTTCATTTAGATTCTCATCTACTAACTTAGCCCCCAGTGTATTTTTGAAATGGCCTAGAGCAAATTGATGATTTTCAGGCCAGATGGAAGCAACAGCTGGTTTTACAATCTCGATATCATATCCTAGATTATAGGCATCTATAGCTGTATGTAGGACACAGATGTCCGTCAAGACACCTGTTAAAATAACTGTAGACACGCGACGCTCTCTCAAACGAATATCCAGGTCAGTCCCTGAAAAAGCTGAGTAATGGCGTTTATCCATCCAAAAGACACGACTGTTTGAACCATGCTCTTGATAAAAGATTCCCAAATCTCCGTATAAATTCCGTCCACTAGTCCCAATCAAATTGTGAGGAGGAAATAGCTTGCTTTCTGGATGGAAACAATCGTTTTCCTCATGAGCATCTATTGTAAAGAAGATGTAATCCCCTCGTTCAAAAGCTAGTCGAGTCACCTTGCTGATGGCATCCGAAATCGCCTGAGCTGGAGCTCCTGCTGTCAATTTACCACTATCAGCAACAAAATCTTCTGTATAATCAATCGAAATTAAAGCCTTAGTCATTAGTAATCTCTTTTCTTCACTTCTTCAAAAATATCTGAAATCAAGACCTTAAGATAGGTTCC
>QWCI01001695.1_pt1 | contig 10529 bp, 1 predicted proteins | sample 1972541 | NCBI WGS metagenome assembly QWCI01 (sample SAMN09866712, study PRJNA288562) | Human oral metagenome isolate term3_saliva, whole genome shotgun sequencing... | isolation source: mouth | host: Homo sapiens | place: USA: California | reverse complement strand
ATCGATCCAAATGGAAAAGTAACGTTCACTCCAGAACCAGAATTCGTAGGTACAGCAAACAGCGTAACAGTTGTAAGAAAAGATAAAAATGGTAAAACAATTTTTGCATCTTACACACCAACCGTTCGTCCAGAAACTATCTTCAGAGATAAAGAAGGAAAAGAAATTCCAGGATACCCAAGTGAAGACGGAACAACTCCTAAGAAAGATATCCCAGGATACAGATTCGTGGAAACTGTAACGGATAATGACGGTAATACAAAACACATCTACGAAAAAGTGAAAACTTCATTCAAGGATAAAGAAGGCAAAGAAATTCCTAACTATCCAAGTGAAGAAGGAGATCAACCTAAGAAAGATATTCCAGGTTACAAATTCGTAGAGACTAAGAAGCTTGATAATGGTGATATTGAACACGTTTATGAGAAAGTTTCAACACCACTTATTCCTCAAACAGAGCCAGGTAAACAAATTACAACAACTTGGACAGATGAAAAAGGAAATCCATTGAAACCAATGGAACCAGGTTCTAAAGAACCAGGAACAATTCCAGGTTACGAATATGTCAAGACTGTGACTGATTCAAATGGAAATATCAGACATATCTTCAAGAAAGTTGAGATGCCAACTCCAAGACCGGTTGAACCAAGTCAACCAGTACAACCAGTACAACCAGTTTCTCCACAAGAGCCAACAAGCCCTGAGAAACCAGTAACTCCAGACATGCCATCAGTGCCTGAGCAACCAAAACAACCAGCAACACCTAAATATGTTGAAGGTCAAAAAGAGTTGCCAAATACTGGTACAGAAGACAATGCTCGCCTTGCGGCACTTGGACTTCTTGGAGTCTTGAGTGGATTTGGCCTTGTAGCTCGCAAGAAGAAAGAAGATTAAGATTTCTAATTGATATGATTTGTTAAGAGTGAACAAGCTATCCGGAAAACTGATGAATCGAATGATTCATCAGTTTTTTTTGCTAACCAGAGAAATAACTGAAAAATTTTAGAGAAAGCTAAGGTATTTTTTTGATAAGTTAAAAACCGAATAATGAAATATTTGGATGAATCAGCTTCTTTAGTACATCAAAATAGAAAGATTAAAAATGGTCATATAAATGTAGCAACAAGGTCTATAAATCCAGTTTCTCCACTCATATAAACTATAAAAATACGATAATTTTAATTAAAATTTAAATAGGTTATTTTTGGAAATAACATCCAAAAAACCATGGTTTTAAAATTCGAATCATTTTATTTAAAATACGGTATAAAATTCGTAAAAAATCAATTGTAAAGATTGAAAAATATAAGTTAAAAACCGAAAGTTTTGTAGAAGTTTGATATTTCAAAACAAAAGTACTTGCAAAATGTTTTAAAAAGTGGTATTATAACTATGCATGTTAATTGTGGATAATAAAAATTCCTCCTTTGAGTTTTTGAAGGAGGAATTTTTATTTTTTGATTGACTAACTAACATGATAAAAATTTCCATTTTTTTCTGAAAATAGATTTGCTAATATTCGATAAAAAATGGTAAAAATTTCTTTAAATATTACTAAAAAAAGGATAAATACTTAAAATAAGATATATTTATTATCATAAATAATAAAAATAAGTTTGAAAAATAAAATTTATTTATTATAGTGTAAATTTAAAATTGAATTACTTGCTTACAATATAGAAGTGTGATATCATTAAATTGTATCTGAAGTACGATTTTTCGACATATAAAACATTGTCATGTTAAATGTTTAAAAATGCCGAAATTTTTTTGTACATAAGTACATTAAAAAACAAGATTTTCGAACGGAGAAGTACATTCGTTACGGTATTCGTAAGTACAGCTTTGGAGCAGCATCAGTAGCAATTGCGGCTGGTTTGATGTTCCTAGGTAACGGTGCGGTATCAGCGACAGAAGTACAATCAGCTGAAACAGCTATCTCAACAGCTGCAGCTGCTCCTGGTCAAGATGATAAGGAGAAGGAAAAGGCTGAACCTAAAGCTGAAACTGTAAAACCAGAGACTGTGAAGCCAGAAACTGAAAAAGCTACTGAAGCAAAAACTGAAGTGAAAGCAGAAGAAGCTAAGAAAGTAAATAAGACTATCCTTGAAGCAAGTATTGCTACTTTGGAGTCTAAACTTTCAACTGCTAAGTATGCAGATGCTACAGTAGTAAGCTCAGCTAAGGAAGTGTTGGCAACAGCTAAAGCAACTCTAGCTAAGGCAGATGCTAGCCAAGCAGATGTAGATGCACAAGCAGAAACTGTATCAGCATTGAGCACAGTTGTAACTGAGTCAAATACTGCTGGTTTCGATAAGAAACAAGCGGCTGAAAAAGAAGCTGCGAAAGCAGAAGCAGAAAAAACTGCAACTCCAGCTGAAAAAGCTCTTTCAGTAGCAACAACAACTCTTACACAAGTATCATCAGAAGCTGAAGTAACCAACAAATTAGCTGAGACTGAACTTGCTAAGGCAGACGTCAAAGAAGAAAACAAGGCAGCAGTTACAGCAGCAGTTGCTAAAAACAAAGCGGTTCTTACTGAAACTAAGGCTCTTCTAGCTGATAAGAGTGTCACAAAAGAGCAAGTAGATGCTCAATTGGAACGTCTTAATGAATCAATCCTTGCAGTTTACAATGAATTGAAAAACGCAGGAATCGGCCGTGACGGTAAGTTTGCTGTTAACTTGGCAGAGGCTCAAACAACAGCTCTTAAAGATGCTTCAACAGAAACTGGTAAAAAATGGCTTGCAGACCATGGATATACATCTCTAGCAGATATTCCAATCTTGAATAAAGGTAAAGATGATAAAGCTATCCGAAACTTAGGTAAACAAATCCAATGGTTAGATTTCTCTGATGCAAATGCTTGGACAGATTTGAAATCAAATGGTCAATTACAAGTTGGATCTGTATTTACAAAACAATTAATGCCTGGTTACATCGTTAAATTAACAGTTAAGGAATTAAAACCATTCCACGCAACTGAAATTTATAAAAATCGTGTAGCTGGAACTGCAAATGAAGATACGTATGACGCTTCTGCACCAAACGTATTTAAAGATGGACAAGCAAATGGTATTGGGGGTTCAGCTCAAACAAATTGGTCTCATATTAAAAATGCCGGTCTTGATTCAACTCCACATAAAACTACTATAGCAGGAACAAATGATAGTGCACAACAAAAAAATGGTACTATCGGAGGGGTAGTATTCAAAGTTGAAGCTACTTACAATGGTAAAGAAACAAAACCTGGTATCGTAATGACTACAGGGGAAGATATCGGGGATGCCGAATCTGAAATCTATACAACTAACGGTACACCATGGGATTTAGTTGCTATGGTTGGTAACGAATCAGAAACAAAACCATATGGTCCATTATCAAAATTAAAAAATGTAACAAGTCCAAACTTGTTCTCTACAGCAAGTGCAGGAGTACAAAAAGCGTTAGCTAATGGTGCTTTTTCAACACCTGATGCAGCAACAGCTGGTCTTGGATCACAAGTATTTGGTGGATACCAAGATAATGGTGGACGTGCAACCCCTATCGTTGCGACAGCTGGACCTTCAGAAGTAGGAATGTTCATGATTTCCGGTGGTGCTCAATCATCTATGATTGGTATTAAGTTATCAGACTTCGGAGATCTTCCAGAATCATATGGAACAGCAGAACACTTCATTAGAACAGAAGCATTAAACTACAAAACAAACACAATTGAAGAAATTCAACAACCATATTTAGGTAAAGTAAAAGCAGACCCTGAGGCAACTAATGGTACTCGTGTCATTGGAGTAGGATCTGACGATGATGTTGACTCTGCCGATGAAGGTGTAGATCAACTTATTGCTCCAGGTAACTTTAAGACAAATAAAGATACAGGTCGACCAGAAGTTCAATTAATTAGAGGACCAGAAAATACTTATAAAGTAAAAGTTCTTGCTTCAGTGAATGGTAACGATAAATATAAAGGAACTAATGAAAGCGCGTATGTTCGTGGATTTATCGATTTCAACGGAAATGGTCAATTTGATAAAGGTGAAGAATCAAATGTCGCAGAAGTAACTTCAAACGGTCAAGAAGTTGAGTTAACATTTACGAATACTCAAGTAGTGGATACAAGTAAAGATGTTGTAAACTTCCGTGTTCGTATCGCAAAAGATCAAAAACAAATTGAAAATCCAACAGGAATTGCATATACAGGTGAAGTAGAAGATAACCAAATCCAAGTAGTTCACCCACCACGTGGAGACTATGAAGAAACAACTGGTAAACAAGGTGAAAAACAAAACATTGGTATCGAGTTTATTAACCGTGTGCCAGCTGATGCTGCTGAATTAGGTTCTAACAATGGTAAAACTACATTCAATGCCTATGGTAAAATTAGTTACACTGAACAACGTAACTCAATTAGTTTAGCATCAACTAAGAAAGTGCAAACTGAAGGTGTCATGATTGTTAAACCAGATGGAACTTTAGCTAAGACTTACACTAAAGAAGGTCAAGGTACTTATGAAGTAACAGATACTGGAATCACATTCACTCCAGAAGCTAACTTCGTAGGTAAAGCTGATGGTATCGTACTTCGTGCGGTAGATACTAACGGTGAGTCTACTGGATGGACAGCTTTAACAGCTCAAAACCAACTTGAGAATGTTAATGATGGTACACATACAACTGCTACAAAAACTATGGATGCTGTTTACGTACCAAACGTAACTCCAAAGGAAATCACTGCAAATCCTGAAACATCAACAGATATTCAAGGGAAAGAACAGAAGAAAACACCTAAATTCACAATTGATGTAGACAAAAATGGTGATGGTACAACTCCAGATCCAGTAACACCAAGTGCACAATACCCAGCTAAATTGGTAGATCCAAAAACGAAAGCTGAAGTTAACTCTGTAACAGTTGAAGGAGAAGGAACTTACACAATTAATCCTGAAACAGGTGAAGTAACATTCCAACCACTTCCAACATTCAAAGGGACTGCAACAGGTGTTGATGTAACATTAACAGCACCAGTAGGTCGAAACAAAGATGGACAAGATGTAACAGCTAAGGCTACTACAAAATACACTCCAACAGTAACAGCTGTAGAACCAACAGCTAAACCGACAGACTCAGCAGGCGTACAAGGTGAAACTCAAAAAGGAACTCCTACATTCACAGAAGGAAATGCAGAAGTGCCAATCAAAGAAAACTCTCACAAACTTCTAGATAAAGAAGGAAATGAAGTTCAACCTGGACAAACAACTCCAGCATACGCTGAAGACGGAGTAACTCCAGTAGGTACTTACTCAATCGACCCTGCAACAGGTGAAGTAACCTTCACACCAACTGACAAAAAATACACTGGTAAAGTAACTCCAGCTAAAGTTCAAGCAGAAGATAAAAACGGAACGAAAGTAAACACTACTTACACTCCACACATCGTAGGTGTCACACCAACAGCAACACCAGCGGAATCTTCAGGTATCCAAGGACAACCACAAGATGGAACAGTATCATTCGCTCCTGGAGAAACAACAGTAGAAGGTGTTAAAAAATCAGTACCAATCAAAGATAACTCAGCGGTTCTACTTGATGCTTCAGGTAACCCAGTAGCAACAGGTACTCCAGTGGACGCTTTAGATCCAGAAGGAAACAAAGTAGGGGAATACACAATTGACCCAGCTACTAACAAAGTAACCTTCACACCAACTAACAAAGAATACAAAGGTAAAGTACAACCAGCTAAAGTTCAAGCAGAAGATGAAAACGGAACAAAAGTTAAAACAACTTATACTCCAAACATCGTAGGTGTAACACCAACTGCAGAGCCAGCTGAAACAACTGATGTACAAGGTGTTGAACAATCTAAAGAAGTAACATTCAAACCTGGTAAAGCAACAGTTAACGGTGTTGAAAAAGAAGTGCCAATCGACACTACTTCATACAAACTATTGGATGAAAAAGGACAACCAGCTACATCAGTACCGGCTAAAAACCCAGCAGGAGATGTTATCGGTACTTACACACTTAAAGTTGTAGATGGTAAAGCAACTGCGGTATTTACACCAACTGATAAAACATATGCAGGAGAAGTTGCACCAGTTACAATCCAAGCGAAAGATACAAATGGAACTCCAGTAACAACAACTTACACTCCAAATATCACTCCAGTAGAACCAACCGGAAAACCAACATCAACTGAAGGTGCTCAAGGACAACCTCAAGAAGGAACTCCAACATTCACACCAGGTGATGATAAAGTTCCTATGAAGATCGATGCTACTCAACCAGCTAAATTAATCGATCCAGCTACTGGCCAACCAACTGACCAAACAACAATTCCAGCGAAAGACGCTAACGGAAAAGAAGTTGGTACATACACAATCGATCCAACAACAGGTAAAGTAACATTCACACCTAACAAAGACTTCGTAGGTACTCCAGTACCAGCAACAGTTCAAGCCAAAGATGCGAATGGAACTCCAACAACAGCTACTTACACACCAACAGTTAAGCCAGTTACTCCAGTAGGTGTTAATACATATACTGAAGATATTCAAGGTGCACCTCAAAGCGGTAAACCAGAATTCAAACCTGGTAAAACTACAATCAACGGTGAAGAAGTAGAAGTACCAATGGACGATAAAGTACCAGCAACATTCGAAGATGGTAAAACTGAAAAAGTCATTCCAGGAGAAGGAACTTACACAGTAGATCCAGATGGAACAGTACACTTCACTCCAGACCCACAATTCAAAGGTAAAGGAACAACAATGACTGTTGTTCGTAAAGACCAAAACGGAACACCAGTAACTGCAGAATACACTGCTGTAGTACACCCAGCATCTCCAGAAGGAACAGAAGTTGAAACTGTAGGTGTTCAAGGTAAAGAACAAAGTGGTAAACCAAACTTCATCGGTGGTAAAGTAACAATCGGCGGTGTTGAAAAAACTGTAGATATCGATGAAGCTGTACCAGCGAAACTAATTGATCCTAAGACAGGTCAAGAGACAACAACTGTAACAATTGACGGAGAAGGAACTTATACAGTTGCAGAAGATGGAACTGTAACATTCACTCCAGACAAAAACTTCAAAGGTAAAGGTACTGAATTAACAGTTAAACGTGTTGATAAAAACGGTACTCCAGCACTTGGTAAATACTCAGCGGTAGTAATCGGTGTGAAACCAACTGCAGAACCATCAGTAACTTCAGACATTCAAGGTCAAACTCAAAGCCAACCAGTTAAATTCAAAGGTGGGGTAGTTGAAGTTGAAGACCCAATGACTAAAGCTAAAACTGAAGAAGTAGTAGCAATCGATCCAGATACTTACACATTATTAGATGAAAATGGACAAAAAGCTGATAAAGTACCAGCTAAAGATCCAAAAGGTAATGTAATCGGTGAATACACTCTTGTTAAAGAACCTGGTAAAGATCCAGTTGCAGTATTCACTCCAACAGACAAAACTTACACAGGAGAAGTTCAACCAGTAACAGTTCAAGCCAAAGATACAAATGGAACAGCTGTAACAACAACTTACACTCCAAATATCACGCCTGTTAACCCAACTGCGAAATCAACTACTTCTGAAGGTGCACAAGGTCAAGAGCAAAGCGGAACTCCAACATTCACTGAAGGACACGAAAAAGCTCCAATCGATCCAACTGTACCAGCTAAATTAATCGATCCAGAAACTGGTGAACCAACTGACGAAAAATCAGTAACAGTACCAGGAGAAGGAACTTACACAATCAACCCAGAAACTGGTGAAGTAACATTCAAACCAGAACCAAACTTCACAGGTAAAGCACAAGGTGTTGAAGTTCAACGTAAAGATACAAACGGAACTCCAGCTACAGCTAAATACACACCAACCGTTAAACCAGTAACACCAACATCAGATGACGTAGTATCTGAAGATGTTCAAGGTGCTAAACAAACTGGAACTCCAGTATTCACACCAGGTAAAACAACAGTTAACAATCAAGAAGTAACTGTAGAAATCGATCCTGATGTTAAACCAACATTAGTAGGTGCCGATGAAGAAGGTAAAGTGGTAGTACCGGGAGAAGGAACGTACACTATCGATGAAACTGGTGTAGTAACATTCAAACCAGAACCACAATTCACTGGTAAAGCTAGCGGTGTAACAGTTAAACGTGTTGACAAAAATGGAACAGAAGTAACAGCTAAATACACACCAACCGTTAAACCAGTAACACCAAAAGCAGAAGGTGTAACTACAACTGATGTTCAAGGTGCTAAACAAACAGGAAAACCAGAATTCACACCTGGTAAAACAACAGTTAACAGTGAAGAAAAAACTGTAGAATTATCTGACAAACCAGCGAAACTAGTGGATCCGAAAACAGGAGATCCAGTTGATTCTGTAACTATCGATGGAGAAGGAACTTACACAGTAGCTCCAGATGGAACTGTAACATTCACTCCAAATAAAGACTTCACAGGTCAAGCGACAGGTGTAACTGTTAAACGTGAAGACAAAAACGGAACACCAGTAACAGCTAAGTACACTCCGGTAGTATTACCAGTAACACCAACAGGTAAAGACGTAACATCAATCGGTGAAAAAGGACAACCACAATCAGAAACTCCAACATTTACACCAGGAACTACTAAAGTAAACGGTAAAACTATAACAGTACCAATCGATGAAAAAGTAGCTCCAACATTTGATGATGGAACAACTGAGAAGAAAGTACCAGGAGAAGGAACTTACACAATCGATAAGAACGGTAAAGTAACCTTCACTCCAGAGCCAGACTTCGTAGGTCAAGCTAAAGGTGTAACAGTTAAACGTGTTGACGAAAACGGAACACCAGTAACAGCTAAATACACACCGACAGTATTAGGTAAAACAACTACAGAAAACGTAGTATCTGAAGGTGCTAAAGGACAACCTCAATCTAATACTCCAGTATTCAAAGGTGATGTAGACACTACAGTAGCTCCAACATTTGATGATGGAACAACTGAGAAGAAAGTACCAGGAGAAGGAACTTACACAATCGATAAAGATGGTAAAGTAACGTTCACTCCAGAACCAAACTTCGTAGGAACAGCTACTCCAGTAGAAGTTGTACGTAAAGATAAAAACGGTAAAACAATCAAAGCTTCTTACACACCAACAGTACGTCCTGACACAGTATTTGTTGATAAGAATGGTAAAGAGTTAGTACCATCTAAAGATGGTAAAAACCCATCAGAAACGATTCCAGGATACAAACTTGTTAAGACTGAAACGGATGAAAAAGGGAATACTAAACACATCTACGAACCAGTAACAACTAAACACGTAGATAAGAATGGTAACCCAATCCCAGGAACAACAACTGAGGAAGGAACAAAAGATCCTAAGAACATTCCAGGATACAAAGTAGTAGAAACTCGTAAACTTCCAAATGGAGATACAGAGTATGTATACGAAAAAGTAACGACATCATTCGTAGATACTGACGGACACGTAATCGAAGGAACTACAACTGAGGAAGGAACAACTCCTAAGAAAGATATCCCAGGATATAAATTTGTAGAAACTAAGACTCTAGAAAATGGAGATACAGAACACGTTTACGAAAAAGTTTCAACACCAACTCCGTCAGTTGAAAAACCAAGAATTATTGCACGTGACACTGAAGGAAATATCATTCCAGGATATGAATTCGATATGTTGTCACCAATCTTGGATATTCCTGAGTATGAGTATGTAGGTGAAGAGCCTCTTCCTGATGGTACAATCAAACGTATCTATAAGAAAGTGAAGAAATCACCTTTACAACCAAATGTTCAACCTACAAACAATCGTGCTACGATTTGGACAGATGAAAATGGAACTCCATTGAAATCATCTGAATCAGGAGCTAAAGAACCAGGAACAATTCCAGGTTATGAATATGTGAAGACTGTGATTGATCCAGCTGGAACTATTAAGCATATCTTCAGAAAAGTTGAAATGCCAACTCCAGTTGAACCAAGTCAACCAGTACAACCAGTTGAGCCAGCTACTCCAGCAATGCCTGAACAGCCAGCTAAACCTCAAGTACCGGCTACTCCAGCACAACCAGTACAACCAACAGCAGTCAAAGAAGCTGAAGGTAAGCGTGAATTGCCAAATACTGGTACAGAAGACCATGCTAACCTTGCAGCACTTGGACTTCTCGGAGTATTGAGCGGATTTGGTCTTGTAGCTCGCAAGAAGAAAGAAGACTAAACTTTCTAATTGAAATGATTTGTTTGTAATGAACATATCATCCCTAAAGCTGATGAATCGAATGATTCATCAGTTTTTTGCTGTTGTTACCGGGGTTACAGAGTGGACATAGAATTCAGGCTCTCATACTCTTCGAGAATCTCTTCAAACCACGTCAGCTTCCATCTGAAACCTCAAAACAGTATTTTGAGCTAACTTCCTAGTTTGCTCTTTGATTTTCATTGAGTATCAGTTAGGAAATATTGGTTATACTTTCTTCTTTTGGAGAAAATATGGTATAATAGAGAGTAAAAACTTTGA
>QWCI01004713.1_pt1 | contig 10531 bp, 6 predicted proteins | sample 1972541 | NCBI WGS metagenome assembly QWCI01 (sample SAMN09866712, study PRJNA288562) | Human oral metagenome isolate term3_saliva, whole genome shotgun sequencing... | isolation source: mouth | host: Homo sapiens | place: USA: California | reverse complement strand
GCGCACAGCAAGCACAGACAAGCACCGCTATCACTCAGGACTATCAGTCTCGCATGGATAAGATTGAGAATAGCAACAATCAGGCACCTCAGAACAACACCAACAATAAGTCAGGTCAGTAAATAGTTAGAACACCCCTTTTGGCGAAATTTTTTAAATTCTGACTTGACATTTACTATTGTTGTTGTTATACTAGAAGCAGAGTTTGTGGAGTTTTCACAGGCTCTGCTTCACCTTTATATATGGAGTGTGTGCGTTCGATATAAAGGGTTCCTCAAAGACGCCTCACGTCGTACCTTTGTATTTATTATCACAGGAAGTATATAAAGTTTTACGTACCTTGATAGTTGTATATGCTTCGCGGTTAGTTCATCGAGCAAGCTCGATGTCCTAACTTTTGTAAAAGAAAAGTTTTGAAAGGATGGTGAAGCTATGGCTAAAACTAACTGGGAAAAACTTCAAGACAGAGACCCGAGTGAGGATACACGTTATAGGGATGTCTATGAAGACCAGCAGTTAGACCGTTCGAAGATTGAGGAAAAGCAATCCCCAGTGTCACGCATTATTATTGCCGCAGTTGCTGTCGTGGACCGTGTATAGCGCCATTGAAATGGGTGCGTCTTATGTAAGTGCGGGTGCAAGTCAGTCTTCGAGTGCTGCCACAGACAGTAGTTCTAATGCATCAAAGACTTTGTCGTATAATGAGGATAATCCTTATAATTATATCAAAGAAGTTGGTGGCATTGTAACAGACTCTAGTGGTAACTCTGTCTATAAGACACGGTATCAAGCTGTTGATGAAAATGGTGACGTCTATGGACCAATTTATGATTCATTAAGTGACGTCCCCGAACCAGATTGGTACGCAGCTTCCAAGCAGTCTTACGAGGAAAAGGCTGCAACTCCAGAAGGTAAAGCAGAGATTGAGGTAAAGCAGCAAGAGGCCCGTGTTGCTAAAGAAAAGAAGACATATTGGTATTGGTTTTTCCATATCACTGTCATTAAGTTCTTGGTAACGTTTGGTATTGCCGCTATTGTGTTCGCCTTATTGTACGAGTTGTTAATGCGCAATCTTGCAGCTCAAAATGCTATGAGGGATACGTCTGATATCAATCAGTATCAGAACGACCAACATATTGCTTTACCAGAGGAAGTAATGAGAAAGTTCGATTACTTCCCCGATGCTGGCGCACATTCAAGTGTACAGGTTGCCAGTATGATTTCGCACGTTGCGCTGAGTAATAAAGGCGTTAAGTCGGTTGACGTCTCGAAACGTGCAAAAGAAGATATTGTGGATGCAGACGGCGATGTCGTCTATCTGAAAGGCGAGATTCTTCGTGATGAGGAAGGAAACCCGCTGACAGAGAAAAAGCCAATGTTCGACAAGAAGTTCATGGATGAACTTTATGAGGCGTCTGGAGCATTGACAAGCATTCGTAAATGGTATGACCCAAATAAAATCGAGTATAATAAGGGTGATAAAAACAGAGACAAGCTGAAAGGCTATGACACTGTTGCAGACCTTATCAATGGCGATTGGGACATTCCGTCGTATGAAACCCAGAGACCTGCGGGTGCATACATTGTTGATACTGCTCCAGTTAATACTTTGGTGTTATGTCAGCACTGCATATCTGGTGACAGGTGTGTATCAATCGTTTAATTGCTTTGAAAACCTAAAGCCTTTTTTGCCACAACGTGGTTGGTAACGACGAGCGTGATGGCTGCGAAAGCAGAAAGAAATAAAAAGGATGACCTATGCTGAAATAAAAGCTCCGAATGGGGTGCTAAGGGTTTGTGCAATGGTGGTTTAGCAGCAAAGTTACTTTTGTCTTGATAAATATTAGTATAGAGAAAATTGTTAAAGGAGGTGAAACAGACATGAAGAAAACAGGCGATTTTGTTAAGTTAAAAGATAAGTCAATGTATTTTCCAAAAGTTGAGTTGACCTATGATGAGCTATATACGCTTTATGTATATGGACACGCAAGTCCTCAGTTTTTATATCAAGTGGTTGTTGATAGTAATATGGTCGATAAAGTAATTCGTGAGAATTGCAAGAGTAGACCAAATAAGAAAGATGGGTATAAATATCTGCTTGATAAATTGAAGAAAAAAATTGATGAGGTCCAACAAGATTTACTTTTGTTTTCAAAAGGGAAAATTGATTTAATTGATTTATCTGTGAAATATGGCTTTTATTATTATGATTTGAAGAAAGCATTTTCAGAGGTACTTGATGTTGATGTGAATGAATATTGGAAACAGCATAAAAAGTATGTGCAAAAGCATACGTGCTTGGAGCTTTATGGTGTTGATAGTTCAGCAAAAGTTGCTGATATTCAAGCTAAGCAGAAAGCGACTGTTAAAGCAAAATATGGTGCTGAGAATATTATGCAGACAGACGCAGGTAAGCAGGCGTTGCAAAAGACCATGATGGAGCGATACGGTGTGCCTTGCAATCTAATGGCTCGTGATGACGTTTATGATTTTAGCAAACGTTGTTATGACGTGCTAAAGTCTGATGCAAAGTGGGTGGATGTTATTAAAACGTTCGCTCAAAAGAATGGTTTCGACTATGTTGGTATTCATAAAGATTTTCCACTATATCGTAGAGATTTTATTTTAAGCATGCAGGTGTCAGACCATATTGAGACGTTGTGTAAAGCATGGAAAAAAGTTGGTCGTGATGTGATTAAGTATCCGACAAATACGTTTTTTAAGATGCCTGTGGTTATGTCTTCGACTTTTTTGAATGAATATGCTAAAAAAGGTTTGATTGAGTTACCAAGCAATTTTAATTGCTTTAAATCTCAATATGAACTTATGGTCGCAAACTATCTTGATAGTTTGGGCGTGAAATATGAGGTCAATAATAGAAGCGTTTTAGGCGGAAAAGAAATTGACTTTTATATTTCAGAGAAAAAGGTTGGTATCGAGATTAACCCATCGGCTTCACATAACTCTAATAGATATGCGAAAAATAGAGGTAGGCTTTTTGGTTCTAAAGAAGAGTTATATCATTATGAAAAATACAAAGCAGCGGCTAAAGCTGGTATTGTATTATTACAACTTTTCGAGTATGATTTGAATCCAGAACAGTTTGAGAAGAAAACAAAGTATTTGTTAAAGCAGAAATTGTGTGGATATGATGAGAAAGTTTATGCTCGAAAAACTGTAGTGTATGAGGCAAAGAGAGATATTCGTACTAAATGTGTTGCTTTTTTGAATGAATATCATCTACAGGGTTCAGCTACGGCAACAAAATATTTTGCAATGGAATATTGCGGAGAACTCATCGGTGTAGCGTCGTTCAAGCAGCACAACGGCTATGTTGAATTAAAAAGGCTCTGCTTTAAGCACGGTGTTCAAGTGCTTGGAGGTCTTTCTAAGTTTATTAGTGCATATTTTAAGAATGACGCTGATTGTGATATTATTAAGTCTTTCTCCGATAATAATATCGGTGATGGAGTTGGTTATGCTCGAGCTGGCGCTGAGTTAGTTGGAGAAACTAAGACGTCCTTGTGTTTTATTTCGCCGAATAACGGACTCGATATGTACTCGTGGCAAATTGCAACGCCGTGGAGTGCTAAAAGTGGTGTTTTGTCAAAATATACGTCACAGTTGTCTGCTCAGAATGAGATAGACGAGTATATTGAGACAAAGTTGCCTCATCGTCTTGACGATGGGTGTGGCTACGATAGAGTTTATCGTGTCGGTTCGAAGATTTGGCAATTTGTAAGACAAAAGTAACATGTTCATCGACTATCCCTTGACGAGGGAGCGAATTAACGCGAAGCAATCTGATGTCAGATTGTGGGGTAAAGCCTGCGCCATAGTTGGTGCGGGAAGAAAAATACGAGGTCTTGGCGCGAAAATAGCCAAGATTGACAAATAGTCAGAGTTTGCGTGAAAGCGTGAGCGTCTAATTTTTCAGTAATAGACTTGCAAAATAAAGAGTTGGCAATAACTAGAGCAGGTAAGGGTCAGACATATATTGAACCAACGATTTCAATGTGGTTAAGGGAGAAAATTCCATCTAACATTGTAATTAATGACCCCAAAGGTGGTGCGACTTGTTTCGTATTGAAAAGGTGCGAGTGTGTTGCTTAATTTTAGGTAACATATAACTTATATGATAGATAGTGGAATGATAGGGTAACGTCTTGAAACACTAACTCTGAGACTGCGAGCAGCACGATGTAGATTAAGATGCAAACTGTTGTAAGCTCGCTGAAGTCGGCAGAAAATGACCTAAGTCTTGTAGATATGGTTGTGAGTTATGTCGGGAGATAATGTTATATATGGTTAGAATAAGCGTAAGCTAAGACGAATTTCCGAAATGACGGCTCTATATGGGATATCAAAAGAAATTTTGATACGCACAAGTGTGTGGTAATTGTGGATGAGTAAGATGCGTCCTTTATGAAAATCCATATTGCGTTACAGGCGCAATCAAGATTACAGGGTTATAGGAAAGACCTAAGTATAACGTATAAACTATTGTGTAGGAACAAGTGAAGCGATATAGGCTGAGAACTTAATTTCGTTGAAGTCTTGAATAGAAATTCATAACTATTCTTAAATATCGTGGCAGAGATGGTATAGTAGTGATTATGATAGCGTAATGGCTATCTAGCGAAGACCATTAATCTAAACAATAATGTACTGATTAACAATTGACATTTCTATTCGATTATGAATGTGAAAATTTATTAAACTAATTAGTTAGGGGAATAAAGAAGAAATGAATACTAAGATAGAAAATATTGCTTATTTTGATTTGACAAAAGAGTTCGATGCTTTGTACAACAATAGCAAAAACGGTGATAATGTGTATAATTTGATGCCTTTGGTTTTAGACGAAAGAAATATCAAATTAGCATATAATGAGTTGAAGACTCATATGACATCTAAGATAGTTGATTTAGATGGTAAATCAATTAAAGATTTAACGTTACTATCTGAAGATGAATATGTTTCTTTTGTGAGAAAGAGGTTATCTCATTATGTTCCGCAGCAGTCAAAAAGAGGATATAAGCCTAAATATTATGGCGAGTTGTATCCTGTTGGCATTTCGAGTATATATGACACATTGATTGAGCAATGTATTATGCAAGTGTTGGAGCCTATTTGTGAAGCTAGATTTTATAATCATAGCTACGGGTTTCGACCGCTCAGAAATGCATCGCATGCGTTGTCGCGAGTTGTTTCTCTAATAAATAGGGGAAAATGCTATTACGCTGTAAAGATAGACATAAATTCTTTTTTTGAGAATGTGGACCAGAAGATTATGATGGACAAACTTTGGTCGTTTGGCATCAGAGATAAAAAAGTATTGTCTGTTATAAAATCTATGTTTTAGATAAACGATTGCATTTGTCGGTTAATCAAAATGAATCAAAAGTTATCAATTTGAAACAAAAATATGTTGATTATTTAGGCTTCAAAATAAAGGCTGTGCCAAAAGGTACAACAAAAAATGGTTATGTTGCTGCAACACATATATCAGATGAAGCTTTGAAGAAAATAAAGACTGAGTTAAAGTCTAAAATAATGAATATTCAAAGAAATACTTATTCTGATAGAGCGTGTAATAATTATAATTATTGTCTTATGACAATTAAAAATTATTATAAATATGCAACAATGGTTTATTTGGATTTAGATTCTATAGCAAGAGGTCTTAGCAAAAGTATTAAAATCAGATTAGGCAATAAAGCTAAGATTGTTGAATATAAGTCTTTGGATAAGTCATATAAAAAATTGAATGTTGGTGTAAAGTCTTGGACCAAAATTTATAAGGTCAATGATGTGCCCTTATATGTGATTCAAGCTGTACATCATAAAAATCCTATGAATTATAGGCAATCAATGAGTATATATAGCGTTAAAGGTAGATGCGCTATTAGTGCAAAGAATAAGCAATAAGATATTTAGTAAAGATTTGTTAATCAAGAAAATTATTTAGATGGATAGCCGTGTGAGGCGAAAGTTTCACGCACGGTTTGGACTGGGGGAAAAGTTGGAGATAACATCAAATGCTTACCTATCAGTATAATTATTACAAAAATTTTATGTCCAAGCCACTTACCGTGGGTATCAACCAGTACAATTTAATCTCATCAACCCTCTTAATACCGACATTTATAATCCACTGGTTTTTGCAGTGGAGGCTGCGCGAGAGGGCGATAGAAATAAAGCAGCGCAATATGTAGAAAACATTGCCGAGATATTTTTCCCTGTAGATGGGGGCGATGACCCCGTTTGGCCAAATGCAGCAAACAACGCAGTGCGAGACGTTGCATGATGAAAAGTTATGTGTTCATATAATATATTATTATATGGATAACTAATTATTTGATTGATAGAATGATAGGGTAATGCCTTGAAATATCAACTCTGAGATTCCGACATGCATTTATCGGAAACGATTTTTGTGTGAAGCTCGGTAAAGTCGCCTGACGGTATGTATATACTTATAGGGCGGGAGTCTGTGACCTATATATGGTGAGTATGTTTGGTATAAACTGACGAACTTGTGAACTAAAAAGATGTTAATTTGAGGATTAGTACTAATGCGTTGAGGAATATCCTTATTGGTTTAAAAGACCTTTTGTGGATTGCATCTTAAAGCAAGCACCTACGTATAGATATGATAGAATAATTGGAACGTCGAAAGGTATTGAACGTTTTAGTAATTTGTCGAAGAATAATAAGCAAATGAATCAATGCTGAAAAGTAGTGTTCGAAGCGATGATGTTATTTGTAATGAGTAACGGAGTAATGGGCACAAGTCAAGATAATAATAAGAAGGAATTAAATATAATGTATAAGTTAACGAATGAAGAGGTTATTAGAAGATGTAAAGAAAAACATGGAGATAAATATTTGTATGATAGGGTTAATTATATTAACGATGAAACAAATATTTTAATTGGTTGCAAAATTCATGGGTATTTTTGGCAAAATGCTAGAAATCATTATAAACTTGGATGCGGTTGCCCTGTTTGTGCAGGCAATATTAAAAATACAAATGAAAGTTTTATCGATAAGGCTCATAAAGTTCATGGGTGTTTTTATGATTATTCTCAAGTTCATTATGTAGATAATAAAACTAAAATTGTAATTATTTGCCCACGGCATGGTGCTTTTGAGCAATCACCAAATAAACATTTGTCTGGTTGTGGTTGTCGAAAGTGCGCAGTTGAAAAACGCAAAGAAACCATGTTGAAAAAATATGGGGCAAAGCACGCATTACAGTGTAATGAAATATTGTCTCATATGAAATCAACTGTTAAGTCTAAATATGGTACTGATAACGTTATGAAAGTTGAATCTATAAAATGTCTTGTTGATAAAGCAAAAATACATAATGGTAGTTATGGCAAAAGTTCGACAGAGGATGTTCTTTATTCAAAGTTGGTTGCTTTATTTGGTTTTGAGCAAGTAACAAGACAGTATAAAGATTATCGGTACCCTTTTTGTTGTGATTTTTATATAACATCTCTAGACATGTTTATTGAGTTGAATGCTTTTTGGTCGCATGGCGGACATTGGTATGATTCATCTTCAAGTTCAGATTTACAAAGATTACATAGTTGGATGGCGAAAGATAAAACATTTTATAAATGTGCAGCCAATGTTTGGTCAAAAGCTGATGTTAAGAAGAGGCAGTTTGCCGCTAAAAATCACATACGTTATGTGGTTTTTTGGGATAACAATTTGTCTGATTTTGATTCTTGGGTAGAATCTGGTATGCCAATTCGTTACGATTGGAAATAAGTACATTATATTATTATCTTGATGGAACGCCGTGTGCGATGAAAGTCGCATGCACGGTGTGGACTGGGGGAAAAGCTGGAGATAACATCAAATGCTTACCTATCAGTATTTTAAGCGAGCAGTATATGGTATGATTGATTTTTACATGGAAGAAGAAGCTGATTTGAGGCGACATGCAGCTGAGACTAATATGGACAATAAGACGCTAGAGACTAAGCTGGACGAACTTTGGGGTAAAGTTACGCTTTACAACTGTTACCAGTTCTTTGTTCAACTGACGTCAAAGAAGTTGAAGAATCCTCTCAACGTCATGAGCCAAGAATTAAAGCAAAACGAAGATAAGTATAAGAAAATGCCTGTTGATGAGTATAATGAAATGATTGAGAAGTGCGAGAAAGAAGCCGAATTGTGGCAAGACAAGCCTGAAGCAGACCTCATGACATTATACTTTAATGCAACGGCGAAGCTACCGCAGAGTTTGTGCCGAAACCTTGTTATGAACGCAGACAATGCTTTGAGGTCTATCGGCGGAGCTGAGAAGATGCTATCTTCGGTTTACGGCATTGCTGTAACGGCTATGGTGCGATTCGTAGGCATTTACCTGCTGAAATAATAAGAGGTATATATAAAATAGTTAATTAAAATATCGTTAATTACTTTTATGCCTCGCTAATTGTGGTAAATGTCGTAACTGATACGGCGACAATAGGAACGAGAGGGTAACGCCTCGAAACTATTGCACTAAGCTCTGGCGTGCGTTGCAACAGAGGTTGCAGGGTGCGAAGCCCAGTGAAGTCGGTGCGTGAGTGCATCGGGTGTCGAGCTTATATGGTGAGAATGTTGTGGTGGGCGCCACGACTGACGAACTTTTGAATGAAAGTCTTTTATCTTCTGAGGTATGTGTAGTTGCGTAGCTGGCGAGATACCTTGCAGTGTTATAGGTACTGGATGGGAGTAAGAGGCAAAGAAAGCACCTAAGTAAGCTCTATGATAGCTGTATCGGAACGGAGAAAGGTATCAAGGCAGGAAGTGGTGAGCCTGCTCTCATGTCGAAGAATAATAAGCATGTTAATTGATACTGAAAAGTAGTGTTCGAAGCGATGATGTCTCTTGTAATGAGAAACGGAGTAATGGGCACAAGTCAATGTTGAAATACAAATAGATTTTATGAACTCCCTTGTGCTTTTATGAGTGCAAGGGAGTTTTTTTGTTTGGACGTAAAGCTTGCGAAGCAAGCGAATACGGACAAACCGCGGAGCGATAGCGTAGCAATTAGGACATCGAGTTTACTCGATGGACTAACCCTTGTTTAATGCAAAGAAAAACAAAAATAATACTTGACAAGGCTGAGAGAATGGTTTATATTATAATGGTAATAAAATATTGGCGAAATGTTACGCGGACCATCCGTCTACGCTTTGCTCGACGTCTGCTCTAAGTGAGGTTATTATGGCTGTACCAGCGTTTGTTGACGTTGAAGAATTTAAGAGACTATGCAGTGAACATACGTTGTCAGAGGTTGCTACCTATTATGGTCGCAATGTGAGTACTATTGGTAACTGGAGACGTCAGCTTGGCATTTCTAAGCCAAGTGATAGAATTGATATTGATAACGAGGCTATTAAGAGCGACTATGATAATGGTTTAACTATCAATCAAATTGCTGAGAAGTATAGTTGTAGCCATGATACTGTGACTAAGCGTTTGAAAAGTATGGGTATTGCTAATTCTCGTGCAGAAGGTATTAAGCGACATTTTTTGCCAACTTATGACGAACGTTGGGATGGCAAATTGATTAGCGATAATAAGTATTATAGTGTTGATGATGAGATTGCTGAGTTAGAGGCTCGTGTTAGTGGTATTGAGGTTGATGGTCGTAGTAGCGAGAAAAAGTATTGTGAAGCTGTGCTTGCACTTTTAAAGCGTGACGGCAAGAAGCCTAATGTGAACATGATTTGTTATGAGACAGGAACTGCATGGCCTAATGTTAAAGCAGGTCTTGAGAAATATGGGTTGATGAAATATATTTCAAGACGCGGTAATAGTGTTTTAGCATTAGAGTTTGAGGATATGCTGAAGCGTCATGGTGTGAAATATGAGGTAAATGATAGGAGTATTTTAGATGGTAAGGAAATTGATTTTTACTTGCCAGATAGAAAAATTGGTATTGAGATTAACCCAGTTATGACCCATAGTGTTGACACGAAGATTGGTGTTCGTGATAAAAAATATCATCAGGAAAAAGCGCTTTTGGCTGAGAGTAAAGGTATTGGTCTTGTTCATATATACGAATATGAGCAGCAAAATGTTGGTTATATGACCAAGCTTGAGCATTTCTTGTTCGACGAAGGCGTTTATGTCGGAGCAAGACAATGCGAGCTACGTGAGATAAGCGTTAAAGATGCAAATAAGTTTTTCAAAGAATGGCACTTTTTAGGTGAGGTCATTGGTGCAAAATGGCTTTATGGTTTATATTGGAATGGCGAGCTTGTGAGCTGTGTTGCTGTCGGCAAAGCACGTTATGGCGATGGTGATTGGGAGCTGCTTAGATACTGTGTCAGAAGCGATATTAACGTTATTGGTGGATTCGCTAAGTTGCTAAAGAAACTTCAAAGCGAGCTAGGTTGTGGACGACTGGTGTCTTATATGGACATGAACAAGAGATTTACGAGCGATAACGTTTATGAAAGGAATGGGTTTACGCTCGATGGTGTAACAGTACCTGATTATGTGTGGACAACATATA
>QWCI01001965.1_pt1 | contig 10531 bp, 7 predicted proteins | sample 1972541 | NCBI WGS metagenome assembly QWCI01 (sample SAMN09866712, study PRJNA288562) | Human oral metagenome isolate term3_saliva, whole genome shotgun sequencing... | isolation source: mouth | host: Homo sapiens | place: USA: California | reverse complement strand
GCATGGTACGCAGGTTGTCCACGCCCTGCTCCACATTGTCTGCCAATACCTTGTACAGTCCAAAATGAGTCGGGTTATTGAACTGTTTGAGGAAGTTGGTCATGAAGTTCTTCAGAAGTCCGTCCTTGTTGCTGAACTTCAAGAATGCCGCTTGGTTGGCAGCGACAGCCTCTGTTGTTTTAAGGTTTCCCTTATCGTCAATACCAGAAACTACGGAGAGTTTTCCCGCTTCCTTTTCGTTCGTTACCTCCGTGCGGTCTTCCAAGACCAGCACATAATTGTCATTGCTGTTTGATTCCATTGCTTGATAATTTTAATGATGAATACTGTTATCAAGCTGCTAAATTATAGGTATATGAAGAGATGAAAAAGTTTTTGGGAAAAGCAGGAAATAAAGGGAGATTACAGGAAATAGTCGTTTGTGCGTTGTAATATCTTACTTACAGGAATTCTAAAATGCCGCTTTGCTAAGTAAGATATAGTTGCTATAATAAGAAAATCCCCAATTACCTGCTGGATAACTGGGGATTTTCCTTGTTATGTATCTTTTAATTCAGACACCTTTTAATGACTTCATCGCTGATACCGTTTTCTTTCATTCTTTCAGCAACGGCTTGCTTATAATTATTTGTTTCATGGCAGTGGAATACCATGTGTCCAAGTTCCTCCAGGGCTTTTTCTATACGTTTTCTGCCTTGCTCCGTATTCAAGTCAATATCGGCAAACTTTGAACGGTCGCGATGGAGATTGAGATAATATATGCCACCTATAATCAATGCCGATATGGCTGATATGTCAATATCTTTAAATTTCTCTTCATAGGAATTGGCAAGAGGTAATGTGTGCATTTCCCTGAGCATAGCTGTACGAACCGTGGTTTCATTTCCTTCTGCTATTTCCCAACGCAGTAATTCCAACATTACGGATTTGTCCTGAAGTGCCTTATGTACATCCTTGAAAATACTGATATAGCCCAATTCTGAATCTGTCGGAAAATGAACACCAGTCAGGACATCCTTAAACCAATAGTCGTATCTCTTAACAAATTCATCATAAAACTCACTAAGATTATCAAAAGGAATTGATTTTCTGATTTCCAAAAGAGCAGTCACTAATTGCTCTAACTGTTCTATCTCGTGAGAAGCCAATACACTAACTCTAAGCCGTGCTTCTTTGGTTCTTACCGCAGGATATGTGATACCGCTTACAAAGATACATCTTTTTTGTAATTCACGTGCTATTTCATATACTTTTTTATTGTCTCTTACCATAATAGGGAATATTGCTGATACCGAACAGCCTATATCAAAGCCTTCCTCTGTCAGTCGTTTACGCAGATAATTGACATTGGTCCACAATTTCTTGCGAATTTCAGGACGTGTCTGTATAAGTTCCAAAGCCTTTAATGAAGATGCTGCTACCTGTGGAGTCATTGCAGCGGAAAAGACATTACTGTCAGCATAATATCTTAGATACTGAATCAGTTTTTTTGACGCGGCAACAAAACCACCGACACATCCGAAAGACTTACTGAAAGTTCCTGTAATAATATCTACTTGTCCCAAGCAATTATAATAGTCGGCTGTTCCTCTTGATAAATCTCCATTTTGAGAATAGACCCCATCAATGATGACCAATCGAGTCTGATATTTTCCCGTTTCCCGTTCAAGAATCATGTCAAGATAGTCAATGTCGTTGTGTCCTATATGCTTTACATTGGTTCCAATTAAACCACTTGTGGCACTGGTATGGATATACGAATCTATGTAAGCTATGTCATTTTTTCCCAATATAGCACGAAGCAGACCAGCGTTGGCACCAAAACCTGATGAGAATAGAATGGCATCTTCTTGACCAACGAACTTTGCAATGCCTTGTTCCAACTGCTGATGGATGTCTAAATAGCCACCGATGGCTTGTGCGGCACTTGCCCCTGTGCCATATTTCAGGACGGCATTTATACCAGCTTCCTTGGTTTCAGCCCTTTGTGACATGCCTAAATAATCGTCCAATAACTCTTGCAGCCGAATTGCTCCATCTGATCAATGTAACTTTGGAAGTTTTGGCTACGCTCAGTAACATTCTCGTTGGGAGTAATCTCGAAATCCTTCAATGAAATAATGTTTTTATTCATATAAACAATATATAGATAGTAAATAATACTACAAATATAAGTAAAGATATCAAGAAAACACAAATTATTTTTAAAAAAAAGATATTTTTCTTGTTATAAACAATATATATATGTATATTTGTCGCAAAGTAAAACATTTATGGTTAAATTTGATTTTCATAATAAAGCAAAACGATTTGTCGACCTAAGACAAAAGGTTGGTTGGAAAGAACTATCACTAATTCGTATGTTCTCAACTATTTATATTACTTACTGTGGATATTACGAATATTCCGCTGAAAGCCATAGATATGAAACAATGTGAGATATAATCAAAGTAGCAGAGACGGTATAATAAGCTGTTAAAAGGCTAGTCTACCTAAAATAGTTGTTTATATCGTCTAGTATAATACAAAACAATTTCTTTTGACTTTTACTTTCAAAGTTTTATTAGATAACCTATGTACATAATGAGTCTTTCTACTGAGTTTACGTTTACAATATTAATAAAAAAATAATAGTTATGAAAAAATCTAATCTTTGCAATTCTTTGCTCCAGCTTAATAGAAAAGGTACTAAGCAATTACCTCTAATTGCATTTCTATTGTTACTTTTTTGTTCTTTAATTATGGCAACTATATTTAGCAGTTGTTCTAATGAGGAATATAATCAAGAGGAATCACCAGTATTGTCCCGAACACATTTTGCAAATAATTCCGATTTAGATGCTTTTATTGCATCATTTGACAATAGCTATTTGATTACAAAAACAACTTTGTATAATGAGAAAACTAGTATTATTGATATATTTAAAGAGAATACAGCTATAGGCTCTATCCTTAATGAAAATTTGGAATTTGAGGTTGCTGACACTATTTATAAATTTAGTAAGTCTGGCTATACTATTTATGCCATAGAAAAAGCTGCTTATAAAAATATCAAGAAATATCTTGCTCAGGAAAAAAGCATTTTGAACGATATAGAGTCATATCCTAAGATATCTTTTGGTAAATATCAGCTTGAAAAGGGTATCTTATTATACTATACAGGGAATCCTATAATTGAGGTGACTCGAATACCAGTTCCAATTCCAACAAGAGTTGCACAAGATGGAAGAACAAAGGTTCAGGCTTCATTTTGGAAAAGTCGCACCGTTTTTAAGTCTTCATGTGGAGTTCAAGTGGAGGCGTGGTCTAGAGAAAATGTGAACACGGATTTCACTTCCGCGGATACGGATCTAGAATTATTCTGGGATATATATTTTAACATTCCTGTAGCTCCACTCCCAAGTCCTTGCCAAGGAAGTAAAGTTGGGCATGGAAACATTATTAGGCAGCAGCTCTATTGGTGTTCAGGATATTATAACATGAACTTAATGTCTCCAAGCCATATTATAGGCCGTGCTAAATGTTGGGACGGGAGTTGGATTGCTGCAAATGTAGATAAGTAAACGATTTCTACAAAATATATAAAAGTTCACTTGGTAATAGATTATTGGTAATCTGTCTTGTACGGTATTCCATCCATTTCATGGTGAACTTTTATATAGAAATAGTCTTTAATTAAAATCAAAAGAGAATTATGAAAAAACTATTGTTTGTTATATTCATTTTACAATCTATATGCAGTTTTGGACAACCTCAAGGTTTTCAAGAGAACAGGAGTGGATTGGGGGTAGCTAACAAAAATATGCTTTCTGATACTGAGGCTTATTTCTTTACTAATGGAAGGACTAGTAAGAGAACCTCAAGGGCATTTAATGCCGCAAAGAGCATTACAAAAAAAGATAATATTGCTCCTATTCTTGAAAAGTCATTTAATATTGAGGTACCACAAGAAGGAAATTATTATTTTTTGGCTAATGTCTTATCCACATATTTGTCGGACGGAACTTTTCAGGAAATTTCCGTCTATGTCAATGGTAAGTATCAAGGAAAGTTAGACTGCAAAAAAGCTTCGTGGGAGATTACTGACATTAAGGGGGTACCTATGGTCTTTTGCGAGAAAGGGAATAATACAATTTGTTTTTCTTCTGCAAGTCCATTCTATCCAGAAATAGACGTAGTTCAGCTCGCAAAGGATTCTCGTCAATTAAAAAAAACTATAGAGCCTTCTTTTACTACATTGCAAAATAAACAAATACGACGTTTAGAGCAAATTTCCACCCAGGCAGATAAAAGCAAAAGTGCGTGGGAGGTCACCCCTGAAAATATAGAAATAAAAGACAATAACAAGGTAACTGCTTGGAAAAATGTCCCTGTTACATATACATATCACCGAAAGATATCAGTTCAAACTACAGAAAGAATAATACTTCACACTACACCTGTAGAAGGAGAAGATTATAATGACGTAGATACTTATATGTACTTTTATAATATAGATAATCCCAATAAGTATTCGTGGAGTAATGACAATTACGATGGTCTACAATCAAGACTGGACGTAACTGTGCCTGCAGGAGATTACTATCTTGTTATTTGTTCTAAATATAATTCATATGCCAGTATGGAAATTCCCAGAGCTGGGTTAGTTAATGTTTATTACAATGGAACTATATTAAATGAAAAAGTTTCAGTGGCAGGTTTTATGATAGATGCACCTGTGAATTTTTCAGAGACATTAAACTATTTTACATCAAAAACAAATGCTAGCGTCCGCTTATTTTTACTAGATGGAAACAAAATGCTCTTTAATTCTGAACCATATACCTATTATTCGCCTGCAGACTATCAATGGTTAGAAGGCGCAAGAAAAAAAATACAGCATAGAAGGACTAATTCAAATTGGAAAGTATTGGTTTCGTCTACAAGTGCATGGTGGATTACATGGGGGCATTGCGATGTCTATTGCGGATTTAAGGATGCACCATCTAAATATCTATCAAAATTTCCTAACTTAAAATCTGGAGATGCTGTTTTAATGGCAGAGGATAATGTCAAATATAATTCCGCAGCTTGGGCTGGAGGTATAACAGATCGAAATATATGGATTGGGAACTCTGCTTATGGTTCTCCATCTGTTTGGAAAACATGGGATGATTATTTTGCTAATAAACCCTATAGATACAATAATGCTGAAACATATAAGAGGGATGTGGTAGGTCCAATGGTTGTTATGGTATACTCCAAAGACAGTACAATGACTGGCATAAGTCATTTCGCAGTGACTAACTACGCTAATCAACTTTTACATGGATATGCCTTTGAAAGTAAAATTGGGACGTGGGGAAGAATAACTCATGAGCGCAATTCTTTGAATGGGAATGAATTTGGTAAGCCGTTTATATATTATTATAAAGAAATACCACTACCTTATCGATATATGGCTAATACTGCACAAGGAACTTTATTACAAAGTATCCAAAGCAGATATACCCTAAAAGAGTCTATAAAAGACGGATTAACTAGAGAACTTCAGGTAACTCTTGACGACAACCAGAAAGCTTTAATTAGAAAACGGCTTTCGCAAGATAGCAAGGGTTATCAAACTTTTGATAGGCTATTTGAAGAATGGTCTAATTATGTGAATGAGTACGATAGTAACCAAGATGCTGTTTCCGTAGAGAAAATCCTAGACAATCCTGCAGGCGAAGAACTTGTTAGATATAGTAAAAAACATCTACAAGAAAGCATTTGCTATTTAGCCAATTTATTATTTTCGCAATTAGACAATAATGAACTCGTTCATGATAAAGAACTTCTTTCTTTTCTGTTTTGCAGAATAGCTGCTGAGAAATATGGTAGCATAATTGAAAAAATAAAAGTGGAATGGGCTAACTCCTCTTATACAAGTGATGGTGCATATATATATCCATCTTGTGAGTATTTTACAAAAAAATATATCAAAGAGATTTTAGAACAGAATCATAAAAATATAAGTGAGGATGACTTGTCGTCAGATTTGGAAGACAACAATAATTTATTTACTCTTACCCAGGCTATAGTAAACGAAGAAGGTACTGATATTATTTTGCAGGTTCCAACAGGAAAAACCTTTTCTTTGAGCGTAGCTGGAGTAAATATGAACTGGCAAACTACAATCGTTAAAAGTAAACTTGCCGATGCACAAAAATTCACATATCATATTGATGCAAATCGTCTTCCAAAGGGTATGAGCGTATGTATTCTAGAAATAGATGGTAAGATTTATAGCAGAAAAATAGTAAAAAAATAAATTATGAGACAATTCAGATATTATTTTGGGGCCATCTTTGCTGTGATAATATTGCAGGGATGCACAAAAAACGATTTAGTAATAAACAATAAGGAAAACGGAACCTTAGTTAACAAGGAGCTGTCTTATTATGAAAGAGTAAGTTTGCAGGATGATTACATTATTCCAGAAAGCGAGGTGTTGAATATTTTAAAAAACTTTCAAAATTCAATATCAACAGATTTGAATTCGAGGAGTAGTCCAAATAATTCGGTATTTAGCGTTATAGAGAGGCATAATATTCCGTTATATTCGCAATCACAAACAAGAAGTGGAGTGCGCGAAAGTCAGACAGGATGTACTCTTATTTATAAAATTCAAATACAACATGACCATAGTTGCGGATACGCTTTAGTAGCGGGTGATCTAAGGGCTCCCAATATTATTGCCTATATACCAGACACGACAGAAGTCTTTACAGATGAAAGAAGAGAATTCAAGCATGAACTTCTGAAGATAAGTATTAATGCAAATCTTAACAGAATAAAAAAATTTGAGAGCATCAAAGACTCTTTGAAGAACTCTGCTATAAATAAGAAAGATAAGATAGCGACTAGGAGTACAGAAACTAGTGATTTAAATGATTTTTACAAAAGTGCTATTTCCTATGAAAAGTCTACCGATTATCTTCCTCTTTCTACTACAGCTTGGGATCAAGACGCTCCGTACAATTGTAAACTTGCCCAAAATTGTCCTCTAAAGTCAGACGGTAGATATGATACAGGCTGTGGGGTGGTGGCTATTGCTCAGGCAATAGCATACTATGAGCCTTCATTGACTATCAATGGAACATCTGTTAATTGGAAAGAATTAAAGCGCACTAATACAATTTCCAACAGTTCTCCCAAGGCAGTTAAGAATCAAGTTGGTTATCTCATGAAATGGATTGGAGAAAAGGTGGGTGCTACTTATACTTGTAGCGGGACTACTACAAAGCGTAATTCAATTGTCACTGCATTGAATTTAGTAGGAATGAAATGTGACAATAGAATAGATTGGAACTGGAATACAATTTATCAATCTCTTAAGCAAGGGAAGCTAGTTCATGCAGATGCTATAACAGAAAAAAATAAGGGGCACGCTTGGATTATTGACGGTTTCTTGATAGGAAATATGCCAGATTCGACAGATCTCGTATATGTACATAATAATATGGGCTGGGGTGGCTCTGATAATGGATACTATGAGATAGAACCAGAGATGTCATTTCAGGGTGGCGGACACAACCTTAAATATAATTTTGGAATAAATCCGTATATATCAAAGAAATAATGGTTTAGAGGAATTATGAGAGACTATAATCTGTTTATCACGTTAACTATGATGCAGGTATTAGTCTCTCTGTGACTCGGTTACAGTTTCTAAATTATTATTCCTTTTCTCTAAGAGGACTGTACATAATAATTTCCTCTCCATACCATATTTATATAGAGTATAATAACCCAAATAAGAAACGATGCAAATGAATAGAAGATTAAATATTAGACGATATTGTTCACCAGTACTTTCAAGCTTTTCACTGACATGCATGTTAATTGGTGGATTCATTGTTCTATTATCGTTATCATCATGCAATGAGGATAGCGAACCTGAGAGTAATAGTTTTTATGTTCAATGTTATATAGATTCGATAGGACAGATAACAACCATTGAGGGCATTATGAGTAAATCAAATTTAGGTGAACCACGGATTCATGTGAAAGACAATAGAGTTTTATCCATTGAAAGAAAAGGCGATGGTCTTCACTACGTTATTCCTCAGCATGTAGGTTTTACTAAAATTTCAGTAAATACTAATGACAAAGAATATAATATTATAATCAGGGTTCAGAGCGAAGGTTGTGAGGGCTGGGAAATAAGAGAAGTTGTTTCTCAAATTATTTGTTCTTATGATGTGAAAGAAAGTGTCTTGGATGATCTTAGCAGAAGGAACATATTTTCTGAAATACAGAAAGGAGATAAACTGCATTTTGGTACCGATCCTCGTAATGTTACAATTTGGCGTGAAAAATATTACGGAAATACTGATGAGGAAAAACTACAGTATTTAGAATTTAGCTACGAACAAGATTCTCCTCATTATTTCTTCAAAGAAAGAGTTAATGATAACAGGGAGCTAAGAATGTCTTTCATTCTAACAAAAAAGGAATTCTATCATGGTGATTTTTACAATAAAGAGGGATTTTTCAGATATGATCCGACCCTCGTTTATCAAAAGATATATGGGAAGGATAAAGTTAAGCAAGTAGTTATTGATTACAAGGTTAAAAATATATATTATCCATGATATTAGAATATGATGCGTCTGCCACATACATATCAAGAAAAATTATAAAAGCACCAAAGAACTTTATCGCAAGACACAGAATTGCTCTAAATTCCTAAATGTCATAAAGAAGTGTGATAGAGTTATTTTATAAATATTTTAATTTAAGATTGAGATCTATGAATAAAGCTAAAGTAACATTATGTTGGCTGCCACCAGCTAAACCATATTTACCATCTCCTTCTATGACCGTATTAAAGCAAACTTTATTAGATTCAGGCTTTGATGCACAGATCATATATTGGAATATATTATTAGAAAAAATATTATTAAAGTATTTTTTTAACGAAAAAAAGGTATTAAATGATGAAATTGCAATATTAGGTCCATTTTATGCCTATATTGCAATTGAATGCAATGATAAAAATACGTTAATTAAGCAAGAACTATATTTAAGAGCTTTAAAACCCCAATATACAAACAATAACTTTAATTTTCAAAAACATATTCGCGAATGCATATCCGAATTAGAAACTACCATAATTAATATATGCAATGAACATAATGTGAAGGAAAGCTTGTTTGTTGGCATGCATATGAGCCTGTTTCAATGGGTTCCAGCATATGTCTTGGGGATAATTATAAAAAGGTTGAACCCTGATACATTTATTGCAGCTGGTGGCATAGGTAATCCAAAGCAAGCAAAAGCATATATCAAAAATTTCAAATATATAGACCTCTCTTCTTGGGGAGAGGGTGAAAGCATCATTTCTGATTTAGCAAACAAAAAATTAAAAGGAGAAGATTTAAGTACTTTATCTCAGTGTTATATTCGCAAAGATGATAGTATTGTTCGAAGCACTGTCATAAAGAAAGAATATGCAGATTTAGACAAATTACAATATTCTGACTTTTATGATTTTTTTAAAAGCTATAAGGGAAGATTAAAAGACGTAATGATACCAATAGAGGGCGCAAGAGGTTGTCATTGGAATCGGTGTCATTTTTGTTTTTTGAATCAAGGATATAAGTATCGTCGAAAGAGTGCTGAGGTTATAAAAGAAGAAATCTTGTATAACATAAAAAAATATTCTGTTTACGATTTTACTTTTCTGGATAATGATGTTATTGGAAAGGATAGAGAAAAGTTCAATTTCCTCTTAGACAAACTTATAGAAATAAAGAACAATTATCCTAAATTTCGAGTTATGCTTGCAGAGATAATTACTCGTGGGATTGATTTTGAAACAATAAAGAAAATGCACATAGCAGGATTTTTTCATGTTCAAATTGGATATGAATCACCTAGTGATACTCTTCTATACAAAATAGATAAGAAAAACTCATTTGCAAGCAACTTGTTTTTCATAAAATGGGCACATGAATTAAACATAAATGTTGGAGGAATGAATGTATTACGAGGTCTTAAATCAGAAATCCAAATATCATATTCAGATGCCGTAAAAGAAATGTTACCAGATGATTTTTTGCCATTTGAAGAAAGTTTAAGTATTTATCAATATGTAAGAAAATTTCAGCTTACAGCATGGGATTATTTCGTTAGTATAGAAAGCCACTATGCCCAAAATAAATATTCATACGAGCTCACAAAAGTATCTAACGATATAATCAGATATACAGAATATTATAATTCGAATTCAATTAGAGTTATAGATTTTAACCATTCAGACTTAGCTTGGAAAGTCCTCGAATTATCAAATAAGAGTATTATAACGATTGAACAACTAGGCAAGATATTAGGCGTTGATATTGATATGGTACAAAAGCAAATTAATGAATTAAGAGATGTAGGGCTTTTATATATTGGAAAACAATCAAAAGAATGCATCTCAATTATTAACACTTTAAATATTTTATAAAATGAACATTATTAGTGATTCTTCGTTGGATTATCTTGATGAGATGACTAACGGTGG
>QWCI01005565.1_pt1 | contig 10535 bp, 13 predicted proteins | sample 1972541 | NCBI WGS metagenome assembly QWCI01 (sample SAMN09866712, study PRJNA288562) | Human oral metagenome isolate term3_saliva, whole genome shotgun sequencing... | isolation source: mouth | host: Homo sapiens | place: USA: California | reverse complement strand
AACAATTGATTTCGTAGGCTCTGTAGATGGCGAAGAATTCGAAGGTGGTAAAGCAACTGACTTCGTACTTGCAATGGGTCAAGGTCGTATGATCCCTGGTTTTGAAGAAGGTATTGTAGGCCACAAAGCGGGCGAGCAATTCGATATTGATGTGACTTTCCCGGCAGAATACCATGCTGAAAACTTAAAAAGTAAAGCAGCGAAATTTGCGATTACCTTGAAAAAAGTAGAAAACATGGTTTTACCTGAATTAACAGAAGAATTCGTGAAAAAATTCGGTAACGCAAAATCAGTTGAAGATTTACGTGCAGAAATTAAGAAAAATATGCAACGTGAATTAAACAACGCAGTCACTGCACGTGTGAAAAACCAAGTAATCAACGGCTTAATTGCTCAAAACGATATCGAAGTGCCTGCAGCAGCAGTAGCGGAAGAAGTGGAAGTATTACGTCAACAAGCAGTTCAACGTTTTGGTGGTAAACCAGAAATGGCAGCACAATTACCAGCTGAATTATTCGAAGCAGAAGCAAAACGTCGTGTTCAAGTAGGTTTATTACTTTCAACGGTAATCGGTTCTAACGAATTAAAAGTGGATGAAGCACGCGTTGAAGCGATGATTGCAGATATTGCATCGGCTTACGAGCAACCAGCTGAAGTGGTGGAATACTACGCGAAAAACCGTCAATTAACTGAGAATATCCGCAACGTGGTATTAGAAGAACAAGCGGTTGATGCAGTATTAGCGAAAGCGAAAGTGACTGAAAAAGCGATGTCATTTGACGAGTTAATGCAATCACAAGTTCAAGCCTAATCTTTAAAGCCGCTCCGCTGTGAGCGGTTTTCGTGTAAAAGCGGTTTGTTTTCGCAAAACTTTTGCAAAATCTGACCGCTTGATTTGCATTATTTGCAACTAAAGAGAGGAACTATGGACTTAACGTTTACTCAACAACTTCAACAATTTATCGCAAATCATCCAGTGCTAATTGCTGCTTGGGTGGCGGTATTTGTGATTACTCTTTACACTTTATTCAAAGGAGCAACCAGCAAATTCAAGGTGATTGAAAATGCTCAAGCAGTGCAGCTAGTGAATAACGAAGAAGGCGTATTCTTAGATGTGCGTACTGACGATGAATTCCGTAAAGGGCATATTGTAGAAAGCCACTTAATTCACCCAAGCGACATCAAAGAGGGAAAAACCACTGCAATTGATAAATTTAAAGCTCGTCCAGTAATCGTGATAGATGGTAACGGTTTTGGTGCAACTAAAATTGCAGAACAGCTTGTTAAGCACGGTTTCGAAAAAGTTTATGCTCTGAAAGAAGGTATGATGGGCTGGAAAGCAGCAAATCTGCCAACAGTAAAAAAATAAGGAAATATTATGGCTGAAGAAAACAAAGTTGCTGAAGCAACAGAACAAGAAGCACAACAGTTTGAATTCCAAATTCAACGTATCTATGTAAAAGATGTTTCTTTTGAAGCACCTAACCTACCAAATATCTTTAACCAAGAGTGGGCACCAAAATTAGGTTTTGAACTGGATACTGAAACGCGTGAATTAGGCGAAAATCTTTACGAGGTAGTATTACATATTAATGTTTCAACTACATTAGAAGGCAGTGGCGACACCGCATTCATTTGTGAAGTAAAACAAGCGGGTGTATTTACCATCAAAGGCTTAGAAGGATTACAATTAGCACATTGCTTATCTGCACAATGCCCAGAAATCCTCTACCCTTACGCTCGTGAATTAATCGCAAGCCTAGTAAACCGAGGTACATTCCCAGCATTAAATCTTTCTCCAGTAAACTTTAATGCATTGTTTGCGGACTACCTTGAACGTTTAGAAGCAGAGTCTGAAGAAACTACTACAAATTAGTATTGTAAAAGCCATTTAACTTTCATGTTAAATGGCTTTGATTTATTGGAAAGGTTAAGCAACAGCAGCTGTTACCACAATCTCTACTTTCCAATTTGGATCGGCAAGTCTTGCTTCAATTGCTGCACGAGGTGAGGCATTATTCTCAGCAACCCATTCATCCCACGCACGATTCATTTCCGCATAATCGCCCATATTTGCTAGATAAACGGTTGCCATTAAAATTTGGCTTTTATCTGTACCTGCTTTCGCAAGAAATTTATCAATCTCGCCCAATACTTGTTTAGTTTGCTCGTAGGCATTTTTGCTTGCGTCGGTTGGCACTTGCCCTGCTAAATACGCGACACCATTGTAAATCGCTACTTCTGAAAAACGATGGCTTACATCAATTCGTTTAATCATATTTTTCCTATTTTGCTTTTAACAACTCAATAATCTCTTTTAATGCCACAATTTCCGCATCTTTTTGAGCTAATAATGTATCTTTCATTGCCAGTAAACTATTTAATTTTTCATTTTCAGCGGTTAATACTTCATTAGTACCGAAATGACTGTTAGTTAAGTTATAAGAATTATCGCCACCTACCGCAAAGAAAATCGATCTATCCTTACAAGTAATCAATTCGCCCATATCAATATTAAACACATTCGAAATTTGCTGTAATTTATCTAAATTAATACTGCTTTGTCCACGCTCAATTTTGGCATATCCATTCGGTGACATTGAAAGTTTCTCCGCCATTTCTTCTTGTGACCATTGATTGATTTCTCTCATTACGCGAATTTTATCGTGGACTTCCATTTTATTTCCTTAAAGTGCGTTTTTAGGTAGTGGCAGATCAGTTTTTGACACTGTTCGTTTGTGGTGAAAAATTGGGGTTGAGTATAACATTTACGCGAAATTTATCCAAAAATTTATGGAGTCGCTGATGATTAATAATGAGTATTTAAGTTATGCAGCTAGAATTTTAGCTGATACTAATGAAGGATTAAGTGGTTCAGAAATTTGTAAATTCTGTAATCAATATGCTGTTAAATACGCAAAAACAATTAAACATACAAAGTTACCTTTTGCAAAAGGAGTATCGAATAAAGCACAAGTTTTACGAGAAAATTTAGCTTGCTTTGAGCCTGAGCAGCAGTTTGTCATTATTCTAGATTTATGCGATTTAGAAAAGTTTTCTAATAATGAACAAGTCAATGAATTAAAAGTAATTTTAACTAGAGATTATCACCATCTTGCTCCTCAAGAAATTGCAGAATAAATTTTAGAAACGGTTAATCAAGTCAGAAATTGGTTAGATGATTATCCTGAAGCTAAAGTTAATTATGAAAGTGCTTTAGAAAAAAAGAACTGCAATATTTACGGAAGAAATTTACTTGATGATTTACGTTCTTCTTTTGAATCTTTAGTTAAAGATATTCTACAGAGTAGAAAATCATTAGAAAATTTAAAATCTGAGTTAGGTAAATTTCTAGATGAAAGAAATATTAACGTGGAAGTTAAAAATTTTTATATGGCTACTGTTTTTGATTTTTTCACTAAGTATCAAAATGAAAATGTAAAACATAATATTAATTTTAAATATATTGAGATAGATTTTATCTTTTATCAAACCACCGTGTTAATGCAATTTTTAATTGTATTACATAAACAAAATTCTTAATCAACCATAAGGATCTTATAATGAAATTAACATTCTCAAAAACGTTATTAGCAACGGTTGTAATGTTGGGGTTAACTGCTTGTAGTTCAGGTAGTGGCGGTGGTTCAAATGAACCAACAACTTCAAGCACGAACAATACAGATTCAATTACCGTACCAAATGTTGATACCAATAATTCTAACACGGTGAATAATTCAACGAACGCAACGAAACCTAATGCAACAGTTGTAGTTCCTTCAATCACTCCATCGACATTTAAAGTCGCTTCAGATGGCTATGCAACAGGTAAAGCAACTTATGCTTCTGCGACAAGCTCAATAAGATTAGATGCAGATTTTGACAATAGAACTATCTCAGGTTGAAAAATTTTCAGGTCAATATGCAGGAATTATTTATGGTGAAGCTAGTCCATTCTCGGAAATGAGTGCAGGATATAAAGTAACATCAGAAAAAGATCAAAGTCGTACTATAAAAGAAGGTGCTTTAGAGTATAGCCGAGGGTATGCTGGAGGGTATAATACTTCAGGTTCTGATTTAAATAGACAATAATTTTTTTCCCACAATAATTTTATTGTGGGTCTTTTTGAATATGAAATATGAACTTTTTTTCTTTTTTTGCTTATCTAATTGTATTGCTGTTGCAAATGAAACAGCCTACTCCATAACTCAATTAAAGGATAATCAAGTACTTACTGAAAAACTCCTTTCAGATATGTTAAGTATTGATCGAATGGATTTAGTAGATCGTTTGTTACCGATTTATCAAAGCTTTCCAGATAAAGATTTAAGATTGGTTAATTACGCTAAAATAAGACAAGCAAGATTATTATTCTTAGATTATCAAAACAATAATGCAAAAAAGGCTTTTCAGGCATTGGAAACAGAAGCAAATTTAAATGATGAAGAGCGGTCGATTATTCAAAATTATTTGCAAGCAATTGAAAACCGAGAACATTGGCAATTTTCTTTAGGTGGGAATTATTTACAAACTAAGAATGTGAATAATACTTCTAATGAACGACATATCGAAAACACGGGTTTTGTGAAAAATGATGATATGTTGCCACAATCGGCACACGGCTTTGCTTATTATTTTGATGCTCAGAAAAATTGGAACATAGCGGGTTCGCATTATCTGCATTTTGCGAATAATCTGTATGGCAAAAATTATTGGGATAATCATAATTATGATGAAATTACCAACCGCACTTATTTAGGCTATCAATATCAAAATGCTAAATATAAATTAGTGTTAAAACCGTTTTATGAGCGACAATGGTTGGGCGGGCATCGTTATAACTGGGCAAATGGTGCTAGAGCGGAATATAGCTTAAATTTTTCAAAAAATTGGCAGATTTCAACCGCACTTGAATTAAGTCAGCCACGTTATTTTACTCAAGCAGATCGTAATGGAACAATTAAGTTAGCTTCTGTAACCTTTATTTGGCAGCCATCTGATAAAGGTTATTATTACTTAGGTACGGATTTTATTCGAGAAACCACACGTATAAAACAATATAGTAATGATATGAAAGCCCTGCGATTAGGTTGGCGGCAAAATTGGGGCTATGCAATTGCAAGTCAAATTAATGGCTCTATTGCGTTGAAACAGTATAAGGATTTTGCTTCTCTTGGTGGAATTTTGCCGTTAAATAAAATTCGTCGAGATAAAATCTATTCTCTGAATTTAACTTTATGGAAACAAGATTGGCAGTATTTAGGTTTTACACCGAAAGTGCAATTCCGTTGGAAAAAGCAAGAAAGTAACATTCCTTCAATGTTTTCTTATTCAGAAAAATATGTGCAGATGTTGGTGGAAAAGGATTTTTAACTCCAGAAAAACAGAAGCGGTAGAGTTTGCAAAATCTTTTACAAATTCGACCGCTTGACAATTGTAGGGTTATTCTACTTTCACAATCCAGCCTTCAGGTGCTTCGACATCACCGAATTGGATTCCTGTTAGTTCATCGTAAAGACGACGGGTAACAGGGCCTACTTCAGTTTCTGAATAGAATACGTGGAAGTTGCCGTGATGTTGAATACCACCTACTGGGGTAATTACAGCCGCTGTACCGCACGCACCGGCTTCTGCGAATTGGTCAAGTTGATCGATATAAACATTGCCTTCGATGGTTTCCATGCCTAAACGCTCTTTGGCAATATGAAGCAATGAGTATTTGGTGATACTTGGCAGAATCGACTCTGATTTTGGTGTGATGAATTTATTATCTTTTGTGATCCCAAAGAAGTTTGCTGCACCGACTTCTTCAATTTTGGTGTGAGTTTTTGGATCTAAATAGATTGCATCCGCAAATTTACGTTCTGTCGTACCTTGTTCTGCCGCTAATTCGTGTGGAAGTAAGCTTGCTGCGTAGTTTCCGCCCACTTTCACACCACCAGTACCCATTGGTGCAGCACGGTCGTAATCGGTCGTGATGAAGTTTGATGGAGCCAAACCACCTTTGAAGTAAGCACCCACTGGGCAACAGAAAACAGAGAAAATAAACTCTGGTGCTGCTTTCACGCCGATATTTTCGCCCACACCAATTAAGAATGGACGTAAGTATAAGGTTGCACCAGAGCCGTAAGGACCCAACCAATCTTGGTTAGCTTTAACCACTTCTTTACACGCACGTACGAATAATTCAGTTGGTACGCGTGGCATTAAAAGACGGTCTGCGGTACGTTGCATACGCTCTGCATTCGCCTGCGGGCGGAATAAGTTGATTGAACCATCTTTGCAGCGGTATGCTTTTAAGCCTTCGAAACATTGCTGACCGTAATGAAGAGCGGTTGAACCTTCGTGAATATGTAATGTGCTATCTGTAGTGAGTTTGCCTTCGTCCCATTTGCCCTCTTTCCAGTGAGCGATGAAACGGTAATCTGTTTTAATATATGAAAAACCTAAATTTGCCCAGTCTAAATCTTTTAAAGCCATTGTTGTGTCCTTTATTTTTGTGAGTGAAAATTTGAGATGTTTTGCATTGTAAGATAAAAAAGATGAGGAATGTAGAGGCAAGCGGTAGATTTTTGTGAAAATTTAGTGAAAAAAGAATAAAAGGGTTAAGCATTCCACTTAACCCTTTTTCGCGTGTCTAAAAATTAACTATTTTTTGCTTCTTCTGCAGCTTTTACAATCACCGCAAATGCTGGTGCTTTTAATGATGCACCGCCCACTAATGCACCGTCGATATCTGGCTGAGTGAATAATTCTGCTGCGTTAGCATCGTTTACAGAGCCACCGTATTGAATAAGCACTTGATCCGCTACTGCTTGAGATTTTGCTGCGATATGACCACGAATGAATGCGTGAACTGCTTGTGCTTGTGCTGGCGTTGCAGATTTACCTGTACCGATAGCCCAGATTGGCTCGTAAGCGATTACCGCACCGTTAAAGGCTTCTACGCCTAATGCATCAATTACTGCATCAATTTGGCGTGCACATACTGTTTCAGTTTGACCTGCTTCATTTTCAGCTTCAGTTTCGCCGATACATAATACAGGCACTAAACCAGCGGCTTTTAATGCACCGAATTTTTTCGCAATGAATTCATCGCTTTCTTTGTGGTAAGTACGACGTTCAGAGTGACCGATGATGATGTATTTAGCACCAAAATCTTTTAACATTTCTGTTGAAATATCACCTGTAAATGCACCTTGTACGTTTACATCAACGTTTTGTGCACCTAATGCGATTACTGATTGACCTGCTAATGCTGCTTCTGCTTCTGCTAAGTACATTACAGGTGGAGCGATTGCCACATCACAACCTTTAACATCTGCTAATTCTGCTTTTAAACCTGCAACTAATTCTTTTGTGAATACTTTGCTGCCGTTTAATTTCCAGTTACCCATAACAAGTGGACGACGTGCCATTTTTATTCTCCTGTTAAATTAGAAATACGAACGAGGAAAGTGTACCAAATTTTGTGTATGCTTGCATAACTATCTTAACTTTATTTGACATGGGGCAAGATAATTTAACCGCTTGTGTTAGGGATAAAAATCATAATGGTTAGCAAGGGAGCAAGCATAGTCATAGCCATAATATTGGCGTAGGGGGAGTTTATCCCCATCCTATATCTTTTTAAGGGAAGGATAGCCCCCTACAAATTTTTGTTATTTTTTACGATGTGCTCGCGGATGTGCTTGGTCGTATACGTGAGCCAAATGTTGGAAATCCAAATGCGTATAAATTTGAGTGGTTGAAAGGCTACTATGCCCAAGCAATTCTTGCACTGCACGTAAATCGCCTGATCCTTCCAACATATGCGTTGCAAAGGAATGGCGGAGTTTATGCGGATTAAGATGGGTTTCCAACCCCTGTTTTTTGCCCCATTTTTCCATAATCAGCTGAATTGAACGGTGCGATAATCGCCCTCCATGTTTATTTAAAAAAAGGGCATTTTCTTTCGGAGCGAAACAACCTCGCACAGCCAGCCAATTTTCTAACGCTTGTTTTGCTTTCGAACCCACAGGCACGATTCGCTCTTTGTTTCCTTTCCCAAGCAAACGCACTTCTCCCGCTTGTAAATCGAGCTTATCTAAATCCAAACCTTGCAATTCAGACAACCGCAAACCTGAGCTATACATCAGCTCCATCATCGCTAAATCGCGTTTTTCAAGCGGTGAATTTGCTTCCACATTTAGCAATTGAGAAAGTTGTTCCGCCTCCACATTTTTTGGTAAATGTTTTGGCTGCTTTAGTGCTTTTACGCCTACCGCAGGGTTCACGCTAATTTCGCCCATCTTCAAAAGATAAGCAAACCATTGCCGTAATACGACCAACCTCAAGCCAATACTTTTTGCAGGAAGTCCCAGTAAGGGACGGTTTGTTGGAATAAAGGATTCGTTGTGCTTGGCATAAATTTGTTATTTAAAAGATTACTTCGCCTCTATGCTTGTGGAGGAGACTGTTTCAAAGCAACGGAGGAGGGATTGTAACGGAGTTGCAAAAAATGAGCTAAATTAGACCGCTTGTTTTCCCTCCCTCCGCAGAGGGAAGGTTAATTACGCCAGATTCAATTGCCCAATTTTCACGCCCACATTACCCAATGCAACAGGGCTTAAATATTGACCTAAGAACTCGAAAAGCTCGTCTAATTCGGTGAATTGACGTTGTACTTTCACATCATCTTCCACTTTACGTACGAATTCATAAGTTGCTTTGCCGTTCTCAATTTTTGCTTCAAGCGTAAGATAAACAGTTTCGAAAAAATGGTTTACATTGCCTTCCTCACCTGGGTCACTCACGCGAACATTCCAGTTATTGCTAAATAAAATTTCAGTTTTTGACATTGTGTTTTCCTTCTTATTTTGGGGTAAATGAAAGGGCAATTTTCATTGCCCTTTGTATTTTTATTGTAAGACAGAAATATCCGCCACTTGTAAGAACAAGCCTTGCAACGTGTTTAAAATCGCTAAGCGGTTTTGGCGTAATGCTGGATCTTCAGCATTTACCATCACGTTATCAAAGAAGCTGTCTACTGGCACACGTAAGTTTGCTAATTTATCTAATACTGCGGTGTAATCGCCTTTTGCAATAAGCGGTTGGACTTCAGTGCGTAATGCAAGTACCGCTTCAGCCAGGGCTTTTTCTGCTGGCTCTACGCAAGCGGTCAAATTGATCTCGCCAATTGCAGCATCCGCTTTCGCTAAGATGTTGCTTACACGTTTGTTTGCTGCTGCTAACGCTTCCGCTGAATCTAAAGTACGAAAATGTGAAACCGCACGTACACGTGCATCAAAATCAGCAGGGCGAGTTGGACGACGAGCCAATACCGCTTGAATCACATCCACCGCAATACCGTCATCTTGATACCATGCGCGGAAACGGCCGAGCATGAAGTCCACAACCTCATTAATTAATTCTTGTTTTGTAACAATTCTACCATTCTCTCCTCGACTAAATGGAGTAAGATCATTTGGTAGAGGTTTTACTTTAAAGAATTCTGATTTTTCTCTTTTCTCATCATCTTGACGTTTGTAAGCATCGGAAGCTTTGCCTACAATATCTTCTAAATCAATTGGCAAGTTTTTCTCTACGATAATACGTAATGCACCTAATGCCGCACGACGCAATGCAAATGGGTCTGCGCTGCCTTTTGGTGCTTGGCCGATGCCGAAGATACCCGTTAAGGTGTCAAATTTATCCGCTAAAGCGACCGCACTTGCCACCAACGATTTAGGTAATTCATCACCGGCAAAGCGTGGCATATATTGCTCATTTAATGCTACTGCGACTTCTTCATCTTCACCGTCGTGACGAGCATAGTGCATGCCCATTACACCTTGCGTATCGGTAAATTCGAATACCATATTAGTCATCAAGTCACATTTTGACAGTAAACCCGCACGTTTTGCTTTCGCTTCGTCTGCACCGATTTGTTTTGCAATTTCGCATGCCAGTTGCTCAATGCGGTCAGTTTTGTCTTTCAATGTACCAAGTTGTTGTTGGAATAACACAGTTTCTAAACGAGGTAAGCGATCAACGAGTTTTTGTTTTAAGTCTGTTTTGAAGAAGAATTCCGCATCGGTTAAACGAGGGCGAACCACTTTTTCGTTCCCTTCGATAATCGCGGTTGGATCTTCTGGGTTGATGTTCGAAACAAAAATAAAGTGAGGTAATAATTTACCGTCTTTGTCATAAATCGGGAAATATTTTTGGTCGCCTTTCATTGTGTAAACTAAAGCTTCCGCAGGCACCGCTAAGAAGCGTTCTTCAAATTTTGCCGCTAATACATTTGGATATTCCACCAACGAAGCCACTTCTTCAAGCAGGCTTTCTTCAATATCAGCCACGCCGCCAAGTGCGGTCGCTTTTGCTTGAGATTTTGCCAGAATTTCTGCTTTACGCTCATTGAAATCAGCCACCACAGAACCTTTTTCACGCAATAATTGCGGATATTGGTCGGCATGTTGAATTTCAAATTCTTTCTCGCCTAAGAAACGGTGACCGCGAATAGTGCGAGCACTTGCCACACCTAAAATTT
>QWCI01001162.1_pt1 | contig 10544 bp, 9 predicted proteins | sample 1972541 | NCBI WGS metagenome assembly QWCI01 (sample SAMN09866712, study PRJNA288562) | Human oral metagenome isolate term3_saliva, whole genome shotgun sequencing... | isolation source: mouth | host: Homo sapiens | place: USA: California | reverse complement strand
TTTGTAAAACGGGATTGCCAGCCAAAGCTGCACCACACTCGCCAATGCGAACTGCCACAACGGCGGAATCATCCAATCGTGTCTGCCGATCATCATCCCTGCCATGCCGATAAGGAACGGGACGTTGATGGCGAACAGCAGCCACAGCCGCCAGCTTACATGCGCGGTTTCTTCGAGTTGCGGCAGCGCGTCTTCCGTTTTTTCTTTTGCACCGTAACCGGTTTTCTCGATGATTTTGGCGATGTCGGCGGCGGAGGTTTGGCTATCGTCAAACACCACCTGTGCCTCTTCGCTGGCGAAGTTCACCCCCGCTTCGGCGACAAAGTCTTTTTTGTTCAACACTTTCTCAATACGCGAAGCGCAGGCCTGACAGGTCATGCCTTCGATTTGGAAACGGACTTTTTGTTGCATATATAGACCTTTCTTTCAGCCGATGCCGTCTGAAAGTAAATCAGACAAACTTTATTAAACTGTATTTTCAGACGGCCTTAATCTAAAGTTATGGGTAAACTATAAACCTTTACCGCGGGTAAAAGTCAAATGGCAGATAAAAAGCATTTCGAGCGGGAAAAACAGAGAAGGCCGTCTGAAACAGAAGGAAACAATCCGGTCTGTTCAGACGGCCTTCATACGTAATCCGCAGTCAATTATTGCCGTTTGGCCGATTCTGCCTTTTCCGCTTTTGAAGCCCAATAGGAAGCCAGCAGTGAACCGGAGATATTGTGCCACACGCTGAAAAGCGCGCTGGGTACGGCCGCCAGCGGAGTGAAGTACGCCGAGGCCAGCGCCGCGCCCAAACCGGAATTTTGCATACCGACCTCGATGGTCAGCGTTTTTTGCGCATCGTAAGGCAGTTTGCAGAGTTTGGCGGCAAGAAAGCCCAGCAGATAACCGATGCAGTTGTGCAGGACCACCACGCCGAAAATCAATAAACCGCTTTCTATGATTTTGGGTTTGCTTGCACCGACGACCGCACCGATAATCAAAACTATCGCAATAACGGAAACCAGCGGCAATGCGCCGGCGGCTTTTTCGGTCTGCCTGCGGAACAGGGTGTGCGCAATCACGCCCAATATAATCGGCAGCAATACCATTTTCATAATGGAAACCAGCATATCAGCAGCGGATATTTCCAGCCATTGGTGCGCAAGTGCCCAGAAAATAAACGGCGTCATAATAGGAGCCAGCAGAGTGGTAACTGAAGTTACCGCCACCGAAAGAGCCACATTGCCGCGCGCCAGGTAGGTTATAACGTTGGAAGCTGTTCCGCCCGGACATGAACCGACCAAAATAACGCCGACGGCAATTTCGGCAGGCAGGTTCAGCCCCACGGCTAAGGAATAGGCTGTTAGCGGCATAATGACGAATTGGGAAACGACACCGATGACGACGGCTTTCGGATGCCTGCCGATGATTTTAAAGTCAGACAGCGTCAGCGTCAGTCCCATTCCAAACATGATGATGCCTAAAAACAGCGGGATATGCGGCGTTACCCATTTGAATGTTTCGGGGAAATAAAATGCGACCGCGGCGCACAATGCCGCCCAAAAAGCAAAGGTTTTGCCGATAAAATTGCTGATTCGAGTTAGTTTGTTCATAAAATTGTCAATAATTGAAAAGAAAGAAAAAGGAGAGGATACACATATTCCGGTTTCCGGTACAGATGCCGGATATCGAGGGGCCGTCTGAAACTTAAGCGGTATCATGCTAATGAAAGCTTAAACGCTTTTGATACATTACGCTTGCTTTGCTCGGCAGGATTACCCTATAATAGCGCGTTTCACAACCTTGCCTTTTACTCTTCGCATGGTAGAAGGCTGTTTTCAATCCATAAGGAGATAGCATGCGTCATTACGAGATCGTGTTTATCGTTCATCCCGATCAAAGCGAGCAAGTGCCCGCAATGGTTGAACGTTACAAAACCATGATTACCGAAGCAAACGGCAAAATCCACCGTTTGGAAGATTGGGGCCGCCGCCAACTGGCTTACCCGATTAATAAAATCCATAAAGCACATTATGTGTTGATGAATATTGAGACTACTCCCGAAGTAGTGGAAGAGTTGGAAACTGCTTTCCGCTTTAACGATGCAGTGTTGCGTCATCTGACCATCAAAACCAAACATGCTGTTACCGAAGCATCCCCGATGCTCGGCGGCGAAAAAACTAAAAATCTGCTGAACAGCGCCGCAACTGCCGAAGAAGTTGCCGAAGCCGAATAAGATTGGAAAATCTTTTACGCCTTACCGCCCGAATCGCCGAATGCGGTGCATTAAGATACACGCCGGCAGGCATTCCTGTTTTGGATTTGATATTGATACACGAATCTTGGCAGGAAGAAAACGGACAAAAATGTCTTGTAAAATTCGAAATGCACGCGCGCATCTTAGGTAAGGAAGCAGAAATGTGGCAGTATCGGCAAAATATTATGGTAGAAGCCGAAGGTTTTTTAGCGCAACGCAGCCAGCGCTTCCCCCGACCAATACTGCGGATACAGAAAATCAAAGAATATAAAGGTTAAACGACAATGGCCCGTCAATCATTCAAACGTAGAAAATTCTGCCGTTTTACGGCTGAAAAAATCCAAGAAGTCGATTACAAACAGGTAGACCTGTTGAAAGACTTTATTTCCGAAAACGGAAAAATCATTCCTGCCCGCATTACCGGAACCAAAGCCCATTACCAACGTCAGTTGGCTACCGCCGTTAAACGCGCGCGTTTCTTGGCTTTGCTGCCGTATACCGATCAACACAAATAATTTTGGAGCGTAAATCATGCAAATTATTCTGTTAGAGAAAATCGGCGGCTTGGGTAATCTGGGCGATATCGTAACCGTAAAAAACGGTTACGCCCGTAACTTTTTGATTCCTAGCGGTAAAGCCAAACGTGCTACCGAAGCCAACATGCAGGAATTTGAAGCACGTCGCGCCGAATTGGAAGCTAGACAGGCCGAGATTTTGGCTGATGCTAAAGCACGTCAGGAAAAACTGGACGGTCAAACCATAACCATCGCCCAAAAAGCAGGCGTGGACGGTCGTCTGTTTGGTTCCGTAACCAATGCTGATATCGCGGCTGCCGTTGTTGCTTCCGGTATTGAGGCTGTTAAAGCGAATGTACGCCTGCCCAACGGCCCATTGAAAGCTGTCGGCGAATATGAATTGGAAGTTGTACTGCATACCGATGCGGTTGCGAAAATTACCGTTGCAGTAGTGGCTGCGGCCGTTGAATAAGTAGTCGCCACAGTATATTACGACGCAGAGGCCGTCTGAAATAGCACGGGAGCAATTTTAAATTTGCTTCGGGCTTTTCAGACGGCCTTTTATGTGAATAATTTACACTGCATCAGATAATTTGCATTACATTAGGGTAAAACGATGTTGTATGATGTAGGTTGTTTGCTGTTTGTAGAGAATGTCTTTTGCGGTAAAACTTAATCTAATGTTTTTTAAATTTAAAACTTGATTTAGTATATTTTTAACTTTTTGTTTTGAAAGGGATGAAACGAAATGTTTGTGAAAAAATCATTAATATTGCTGGCGGTGGCGGCTGCATTGGCGGCTTGTAGCAGTAATCAAACCGAGAGACCTTCTGTCAGCGGGCAAGAGAAGGGCGTGCAACCTTTAACAAAGCGTCCGGCTTTCGATGCTGCTGCTGAGTCGGTGGCCAGCAGCGGGTTTAATGCCAATACCAATGTTCAGGCGTTTATCAAATATGAAGCGGCCAAAGGACGCTTTAAAGAAGCCGATTTGCGTGATTTTTTTGATAATGCCGTGTATAAGGGCAATATTATCAGCATTATTTACCGGCCGAGCACTTCGCGTCCGTGGTATGAATTCCGTACCGGAAATTCGGGCGAGTCCAAGTTTAACGGCGGCAGACAATTTTATGCGGCGAACCGTGACATAATCGATGATGTGTCGCGTAAATACGGCGTGCCTCCTGAGTTGATTGTGGCGATTATCGGTATCGAAACCAATTATGGTAAAAATACGGGAAGTTTTCGTGTGGCGGATGCGCTGAGTACGTTGGCATTTGATTACCCACGTCGCGCCGAATTTTTCCAAGACGAATTGAGCGAACTGTTTTTGATGGCTAAGGAAGAGAAAACCGACATATTCAGCTTCAAAGGCAGTTATGCGGGGGCGATGGGTATGCCGCAGTTTATGCCTTCGAGTTTCCGTAAGTGGGCGGTGGACTATGATGGCGACGGGCATCGCGATATTTGGAACAACATCGGCGACGTGGCGGCTTCGGTGGCCAATTATATGAAGGCGCACGGTTGGCAGACCGGAGGCAAAATGATTGTGCCCGTAACTCTGGATCCGACTCCGCAGATTCAGGCGATTATTGACGAGCAAACCGCGCTGACGCGTACGGTTGCGGATTTTCGGGAATTGGGCGTAGTGCCGATGGAAGGCGTGGCCGACAGTGAAAAAGCCGTTTTGTACCGTTTGGAAATCAGCCCGGGCGTATACGAATATTATTTGGGTTTAAACAATTTCTATGCGGTTTGGAAATACAACCACAGCCGTATGTACGTTACCGCAGTGCGCGACATTGCCAATGCCGTCGGTCCGGCCGGACTGTAAAATCCAAGATATCGGTTGAAACCACCCGTAAGGGTGGTTTTTGCCTGAGTGCCGCCGCATATTGTGCATTGGAAAAAAATGTTAGAATGCGGGTTCCGGCCGGTTTTTGAACACAGTTTTCAGACGGCCTCGGCACGAATTTATCATTATCCAGAGAAGAATTATGGCTTATCAAGTGCTTGCCCGAAAATGGCGGCCGAAAACTTTTGCCGATTTGGTCGGACAGGAACACGTTGTCAAAGCTTTGCGCAATGCACTTGACGAAGGCCGTCTGCATCATGCTTATCTGCTCACGGGCACGCGCGGGGTGGGCAAAACCACGATTGCGCGTATCTTGGCGAAAAGCCTTAATTGCGGACATGCCGAACACGGCGAGCCTTGCGGCGTATGTGAAAGTTGTACGCAGATTGACGCCGGACGTTACGTCGATTTGCTGGAAATCGATGCCGCTTCCAATACCGGTATCGACAATATCCGCGAGGTATTGGAAAACGCCCAGTACGCACCGACCGCAGGCAGATACAAAGTCTATATCATTGATGAAGTGCACATGCTGTCGAAAAGCGCGTTCAATGCCATGCTCAAAACGCTGGAAGAACCGCCGGAGCATGTGAAATTTATTTTGGCGACGACCGACCCGCACAAAGTACCGGTTACCGTATTGAGCCGCTGTTTGCAATTCGTGCTGCGCAACATGACTACGCAGCAAGTGGCGGATCATTTGGCGCATGTGCTGGAAAGTGAAAAAATCCCTTATGAAGCAACCGCTTTACAACTCATCGGACGCGCGGGTGCGGGTTCGATGCGCGACGCGTTGAGCCTGCTTGATCAAGCAATCGCAATGGGTTCGGGCAGCGTTGCGGAACAGGATGTGCGCCAGATGATAGGCGCGGTGGACAAACAATACCTTTACGAGTTGCTGGCCGGAATCGTCAATCGGGACGGTAAGGCTTTATTGGGCAAAGCGCAGGAAATGGCCGCGCGCGCCATCGGTTTCGACAGTGCGCTGAGCGAACTGGCCATGCTGCTTCAGAGGCTTGCGCTGATTCAGGCAGTGCCTTCCGCTTTGGCTGGCGACGACCCCGAACGGGAGAACCTGCTAAATTTTGTCCGCGCTTTGAGCGGTGAACAAATCCAGCTTTACTATCAATGTGTTATCCACGGAAAACAGGATTTGAGCCTTGCCCCCGACGAATATGCGGGCTTTGTGATGACGCTGTTGCGGATGCTGGCGTTCGCTCCGTTTGCCGCCGAAGCGCATGATACGGACGGTGTGATTGAAAATACGCAGCTAGGTTCTGCATCGGCTTCGGAGCCGATCGAAAAAAAGCCGCTTCGGATTCTGCCGCAGGAAACTGAAGCGCAAACGGTTCGGACAGCCTCGGCCGGAGACGACAGGCCGTCTGAAAATATGGCGGCTAAAGATGAAGAGATTGCCGAGTCGGAAGTCGGTTTGACTGATTCAGTCGAAACATCCGCCGAATCTGTTCCGACGCCTGCCGAACCTGAAACGGCGGCATCGCAGCTTGAGCATGAGAGGCCGTCTGAAACCGTAGCGGAAACGGCGGTTGCCGAAGTAGAAGCAGTGCCGCAGCCGGAACAACCGCAAACCGTTCAGGCGGAAACAGCGGCAACCGTAAGGCCGTCTGAAAACATACCGGCGCAGTTGAACGAAGAATCTTTGGACAAATCGGCCGATTACGCTGCTGACGAGCCGCCGCCGTATTTCCCCGAAGAAGCGGGACTCGTACCTGAAGCCGCTGCAATGTCTGGTATGGCCAGAATGGACGAAGAGGAAGACGAAGCGGATGAAGACGAACAGCAGTTTGCCGCTTTGCCCGAATTCAAGCCCGAAAATTGGGCGGCGGTGGTACAGCGTTTCGCAAGGAAATTGGGAGCGGCGCAGATGCTGGCGCAACATGCGGCATGGGCCGGTTACGATGCCGACACCCATCTGCTGATACTGGCGCTGGCCGACGAAGCGCGCGCCACCACCAATAAAGAACGTTTGGACAAAATCCGCGATACGCTGGCCGATGCCTACGGCCTGCCGCTTAAGTTGCAAACCGAACCGTGGGATGACGGCAAGGGTTTGGAAACGCCGATTATGCGCCGCAAACGTTTGCAGCTCGAAGGCCGCCAACAGGCGCAGGAATGTCTTGAAGCCGACAACGAAGTGCAGCAGATTATGCGGATTTTCGAAGCGCAGTGGCAGCAGGATACGTTGGAACTGGCTGAAAACAAGGAATAGGCGGAGGCCGTCTGAAATTTAGAAAAACACCGGCATATCTGCCGGTTTGCAACCGATTATGACGAGGGCGGAATGTGAAACCAATCTGACCCGTTACCACAACCCCATTATTGAAACAGGAGTTTAAAGAATGTTCGGAAAAGCCGGATTGGGCGGACTGATGAAGCAGGCCCAGCAGATGCAGGAAAATATGAAAAAGGCGCAGGCGAAGCTGGCCGATACCAAGGTCGGCGGCGAAGCGGGCAACGGTTTGGTCAAAGTAACCATGACCTGCGCCCATGTCGTGCGCAAACTCGAAATCAGCGAAGACCTGATTAAAGAGGCCGCCGACGATAAAGAAATGCTGGAAGATTTGGTATTGGCGGCCATCAACGACGCATCGAAAAAAGCCGAAGAAACCGCCAACAAAACCATGGGCGCGTTTACGCAGGGCCTGCCTGCGGGAATGGGCGACTTTTTCCGCTGATACAACGGTTGGCAAGACAAAGGCCGTCTGAAACAGGTTTTCAGACGGCCTTTTTGTATAGCCTATACTGAAAACGGGGGACCATTATTATTGTTTTCATAAGATTAGCTATCATGTCGGCAGAGGCGTCGTGGGAGAACATGATCCGCCGTCCCAGCCTGTCGGCGAGTAACACCCGGAAGGGCGGCAGTATCTAAAGCTCGAAAGAGTATGGCAGGGCACGGAGTTGGAACACGGTTTCAGACGGCCTACGGTATGTTTGACCTGCATCAAAGGGATACGGTATGACGAGCGCGTTCGGTAAAAATTTTTCCGCGCTAGAGACGGAATTTTTTTGGCGGATTATGCGTTAAACGAGATAAATAACGTCATTTAAGTGTCAATATATTTTTCAGACGGCCTAAAACAGGCGGCAATGCTTCGCAAACCGGATTCCGGTTCGGACGAAACGGGACGTATCTGCCTGAAAACACGGTGGGAATGCCGTGTCGGCTATCTAGGCAGAAACAGTGGCTTGAAGTATGATATTTCCCGATTGCCGTTGTGTATTGTGATGGTGAATGCCCTTGTTTTATAAGGATAAACACAATTTTCCGAATGTGCAGCCCATCCGGTGCGTAGGCAACGGCCGCTTGCAGATTTCCTATTTTTTACCTCATCTCAAACGGAGTAGGCATTATGTTGACCCAAGCCCAACAAATCGATTTAACGCTTCAACACCTCAAAGATTATGCTTTGTCAGGTTATGCCCAGGCATCGCGCACAAGGATTAAAAAAACCGAGGATTGGAAGAAGTTCAGCGAGCGTCTGGACGTGCATTTCCCCAATCTGATGCACGAATTGGACAATGTATACGGCAACAACGAAGCAGTGCTGCCCATGCTGGAGCAGTTGTTTACCAACGCTTGGAAAAGTTATTCGCAGCGCAGCGCGGATTTGAAGGCGACCGACCTGTCGCGCGAGGAAAATCCCGACTGGCTGTTGTCGAACAAAATGGTCGGCGGCGTATGTTATGTCGACCTGTTCGCCGGCGACCTGAAAGGCCTGAAAGAAAAAATCCCGTATTTCAGGGAACTGGGCCTGACTTACCTGCACATGATGCCGTTGTTTAAATGCCCCGAAGGCAAGAGCGACGGCGGCTATGCGGTCAGCAGCTACCGCGACGTCAATCCCGCGTTGGGCACAATAAACGATTTGCGCGAAGTCATCAGTGCGCTGCACGAAGCGGGCATTTCCGCCGTGGTGGACTTTATTTTCAACCATACCTCCAACGAACACGAATGGGCTAAGGGCTGCGTCGGCGGCGACCCGCAATACGACAATTTCTACTATATTTTCCCCGACCGCTGGATGCCCGACCAATACGACCGCACCCTGCGCGAAATCTTCCCCGACCAGCATCCGGGCGGCTTCTCGCAACTGGAAGACGGCCGCTGGATATGGACGACCTTCAACTCTTTCCAATGGGATTTGAATTACACCAATCCGTGGGTATTCAACGCCATGGCGGGCGAAATGATGTTCCTCGCCAACTTGGGTGTGGACATCCTGCGTATGGACGCCGTAGCCTTCATCTGGAAGCAGATGGGCACCAGCTGCGAAAGCCTGCCGCAGGCCCACGCCCTGATTCGCGCGTTCAACTCCGTCATGCGCATCGCCGCCCCCGCCGTATTCTTCAAATCCGAAGCGATTGTCCATCCGGACGAAGTGGTGCAGTATATCCACCAAAACGAATGCCAAATCGGTTACAACCCACTGCAAATGGCCTTGCTTTGGAACACACTGGCCACGCGCGAAGTCAATCTGCTCCAGCAGGCATTGACCTACCGCCATAACCTGCCCGAACACACCGGCTGGGTCAACTATGTGCGTAGCCACGACGACATCGGCTGGACGTTTGCCGACGAAGACGCCTCGCAGTTCGGCATTCAGGGCTATAACCACCGTCAGTTCCTCAACCGCTTCTTCGTCAACCACTTCGACGGCAGTTTTGCCCGCGGCGTACCGTTCCAATACAATCCGAATACCGGCGACTGCCGCGTCAGCGGTACTGCGGCCGCCTTGGCGGGACTGGCGCAAAACGACCCCTACGCCGTCGACCGCATCAAACTCCTATACAGCGTCGCCCTCAGTACCGGCGGTCTGCCGCTGATTTACCTCGGCGACGAAGTGGGCACGCTCAACGACGACGAATGGGCGAGCGACAGCAACAAGAGCGACGACAGCCGCTGGGCGCACCGTCCGCACTACAACGAAACGCTGTATGGCCAGCGCAACGACCCGTCTACCAACGCAGGCAAAATCTACCAGGGCCTGCGCCACATGATTCAAATCCGCCAGAGCAACGACAAATTCGACGGAGGCCGTCTGAACACGTTCAACACCAATAACGCGCATGTGCTGGGCTACACCCGCAACCATGCCCTGCTGGTGCTGGCGAATTTCAGCGAAGACGCCCAAACCGTCGGCGCGCTGACGCTGTCGGCCATGCCGGAAGAAGCGTTCGACCTCATCAGCGGCGAAACCGTTTCCCTGTACGAAGGGGTAACGTTGCGACCGTATCAGGTACTGTGGCTGGAAATCGCCTGATAACCGCCCCACCGGCATGACAAAGGCCGTCTGAAAAATCCGCTTTCAGACGGCCTTTCCATATTCGGGTAAAATACAGCCTTTTGTATTACAGCCTGCGTTTCTTAAAAATGATAGAATTCAAAAACCTGACCCTGCAACGCGGCAGCAAGCTGCTGCTTGATAAAGCCAATCTGACTGTCAGTCCGCAGCGCCGCGTCGGGCTTGTCGGCAGAAACGGTACCGGCAAGTCCAGCCTGTTTGCCTTGATAAAGGGTGAAATCGCGCAAGACGGCGGGGATGTGTTACTGCCGGCGCATTGGAAGCTCGCGTCGGTGGCGCAGGAAACGCCCGCGCTGGACATATCCGCGCTGGATTATGTTTTGCAGGGCGACGGGGAATTGCAGCTTTTTCAGACGGCCTTACACGAAGCCGAAGCGAAAAACGACGGCATGAAACAGGCCGAATATCATGCCAAATTGGAGGAAATCGATGCTTACAGCGCGCCCGCCCGCGCCGCCAAACTGTTAAGCGGCTTGGGTTTTTCCCAAGAAGAACACGGCCGGCCGGTCAAATCCTTTTCCGGCGGCTGGCGGATGCGCCTCAATCTGGCGCAGGCGCTGATGTGCCGCGCCGATTTGCTGCTGCTGGACGAACCGACCAACCATCTC
>QWCI01001161.1_pt1 | contig 10548 bp, 6 predicted proteins | sample 1972541 | NCBI WGS metagenome assembly QWCI01 (sample SAMN09866712, study PRJNA288562) | Human oral metagenome isolate term3_saliva, whole genome shotgun sequencing... | isolation source: mouth | host: Homo sapiens | place: USA: California | reverse complement strand
CGGAAAGGACCGGTTTCGGGCAGAACCGGAATAGCGCTTTTGCAGGTTGCCGGGGGCGTGGGTGAGCGGAGCAAAGGCAGCATGAGGTGCGCCAGAAACGAGGTGCAGGAATAGCGCTTCGGGCGCCCGCAGGGGACAGGGCGCAGACGTGGAAATGGCGGGTAAATGCCTGTCGATTCAGACGATTTTCATCTGGCGGCAGCGCTTACAGTAGATACAGCCCTTGCGACGATGGCGCATGAAGGGGCGGGTTGCGTGACAGAATCGCGCAGCGCGCGTTTTCGTGCCGTGCCCACGACCGCTTCTCCCTGCGCCCAAACCGCATCTCCCGTTCGTCTGTTTCCGGCCATCCTGCCGGATGGCTGCCACCTTTCGGACCTGCCCGATGTCATCACTGCTCGCCTTTGACGAGGCCTTTCAGCGCCTGCTCGCGCGTGCCCAGCCCCTGCAGGGTATCGAAGTCGTTCCGACCATGCAGGCGGACGGCCGGGTGCTGGCCGAACCCGTGATCTCGATGATGGACATCCCCGCCTGGGATACCAGCCAGATGGATGGCTACGCCGTGCGCGCAGCGGAGCTGGAGGCGGACCCGGACCGGGTGTTCCCCATTTCCCAGCGCATTCCGGCGGGGCATCCCGGGCTCGCCCTGCGCAAGGGGACGGTCGCACGCATCTTCACCGGCGCCGCCCTGCCGGTCGGGGCCGATGCCGTGGTGATGCAGGAAGACGCCGAGGAAGTGCCGCTGAAGGATGGCAGCAAGGGCGTGCGTTTCCGCCTCCGTGTCCAGCCGCAGCCCGGTGAACTGGTGTGCCGCAAGGCCGACAATGTGCAGGCGGGCACCGAAATCCTGCCGGCGGGTACGGCGCTCACCCCGGCAGCCATCGGTCTGGTGGCCTCGGTCGGTCTGCCCGAGCTGACCGTGCGCCGCCGCCCGCGGGTGGCGTGCTTTTTCACCGGCGACGAGCTGCTCATGCCCGGCCAGCCGCTGTCGCCCGGTGCCATCTACAACTCCAACCGGTTCGTGCTGGCGGCGGCCCTGCGGCGACTGGGCTGCGAGGTGATCGACCTCGGCATCGTGCCCGACAGCCTGGAGGCCACGCGGGCGTCCCTGCGCCAGGCTGCGCTGGACGCCGACCTGATCATCACGGCCGGGGGGGTGTCGGTGGGCGAGGAAGACCATGTGCGCCCCGCCGTCGAGGCCGAAGGCGAAATCGATCTGTGGCGCATTGCCATCAAGCCCGGCAAGCCACTGGCCTACGGTCGCGTCCGGCGTACACGGGATGCCGGCCCGGAAGGCTACGCCCACTTCATCGGCCTGCCCGGCAATCCGGTGTCGTCGTTCATCACCTTCCTGCTGCTGGTGCGTCCCTTCATCCTCAAGCTGCAGGGCGCCCGCAGCTGGGAACCCCGCCGCATCCAGATGACGGCCGACTTTGCCTGGCCGCGTCCCGACAAGCGTCGCGAGTTCCTGCGTGCCGTGCTGCAGCCCGATGGCAAGCTGCTGAAGCTGTTCCGCAACCAGGGCTCGGCGGTGCTGACCTCGGCCGTCATCGGTGATGGCCTGATCGACAATCCCCCCGGGCAGCCCATTCAGCCCGGCGATACGGTACAGTACATCCCGTTTGCGGAGCTGCTGGGGCTGCGCTGAACCGACGGGGCCTGGAGCTTCTGCGGAACAGTCGGAGCCGCGTTGGCTGGTCGGCCCCAGGTCTCAGGACCATCCCGGTCTGCGGCCCGGCGTCGTCATGCGGGCAGAACCCGTTCGCCGGCATCCGTATGCCGGCACGCCTGCGCCCGGACGCCGGCGTCCATGCACCTGAATGTCGGTGCCCCGCGCTCGGCTCCCATACACCGTCCCCGTCATACCGTCATGAAGATCGAACTGCTGTTTTTTGCCAGCCTGCGCGAGCGGCTCGGCACGGCCCGCGAATCACTGGTGCTGCCGGCCGGTGTCGGCACGGTGGCCGATCTGCGGGCGCATCTGGCGTCCCGCGGCGGGGTCTGGGCCGAGGTGTTCACCCCGCCGGCCACCGGCCGCGACACCCTGCGCGCCGCCGTGGCACAGGATCTGGCCACGCTGGATACACCGCTGGCCGAGGGTGCCGAGGTGGCGTTCTTTCCGCCCGTCACCGGGGGCTGAGGGGCTGCGCCATGAGCACGACCGCACCGGATTCGGCCTGGCCCGTGGGAAAGGACGCGGTGCAGGATGCGCCGCAGGCCAGTGAACCGGCGCCGCCAGAGCATTCTGCGATCACGGCCGCTGCGGGCGTCGAGCCCATCGGGAGAGTCACGGCTACAGCGTCTCGTCATGTTTGCGTCCAGACCGACGATTTCGACGTGGGGGCCGAGCTGAAGCGTCTGCAAGCCCTTACCCTGGAAACCGGGGGGGTGGCCTCCTTCGTCGGCTATGTGCGCGACACCAACCAGGGCGACACCATCGGCGGCCTCACGCTGGAACACTATCCCGGCATGACCGAACGTTCACTGGAACGGATCTGCGCGCAGGCCGAGGCCCGCTGGCCGCTGCTGGGCGTGACCGTCATCCATCGCGTCGGCCCCCTGGCACCCGGTGACCAGATCGTGCTGGTGGCCACCGCCTCCCGCCACCGCGATGCAGCCTTCGAGTCCTGCCGCTTCATCATGGACTACCTGAAAACCGAGGCGCCGTTCTGGAAAAAGGAAAGCACGCCCGATGGCGAGCGCTGGGTGGATGCGCGCGACAGCGACGAGGCGGCGCGGAGGCGGTGGGAATAACTAACTGATGGTGGCCACGGCTGGCGGGCCCGTTGTCCGGTTTTCGTGGTGAAATATCCGGAGCGTGTCATCCGCGGCCCTGACCCGCACGCCCAAGGGGGTTTCGTGGGGACGAATGGGTCCATGACACGCGCCAGTCGCCTGACCCTGCAGCAGCCACAGGGTGTTCACTCACGAGTATGGACGCAACGGCCCGAGACGTACCCATGAAAACCCGTATCCACATCGAACAGATGGACTGTCCCACCGAAGAGGGGATGATCCGCAGGAAGCTGGGCCGCATGTCCGGTGTGGGGGCACTGCAGTTCAATCTGGTGCAGCGCATCCTGACGGTCGAGCACGACGAGCACCGACTGCCCGAGGTGCTGGCCGCCATTCGCAGCCTGGGTTTCGAACCGCAGCTCGAGCTGCCCAGGCGCAGAAGGCATGCCCAGCCCGCGACGGCCGGGGGCGGCGGCGGGCATGATCATGCCCATGGTGAGGAGCATGGTCACGGTCATTGGCCAGCAGCGGCAGCAGGTGACCGCCAGGGAGCGGGCGATCATGGCCACAGCCACAGTCAGGCTCAGGCTCAGGGTCACGGCAGCGGACACGAATGCTGCAGCGGCCATGAGCATGCCGGGTCTTCCGGCCATGCCCACCGGAACGCCTCCGGGCAGGATGCCCACACGCACGCCGACATGGGCACGGCGACTTCATCCTGTTGTGGCAGCACACCCGAAGCCGGCGGGGAGGACACTGCCACGCCCCTGCATCTGCCTTTTCTGGCCGCGCGCCTGTACGCCTTTCTCACCGCCACGCCCCTGCGCCGTCTGGGCAATGCGGCCATCCTTGCCATCCTGTCCGAGGCCTGCCACTGGTTTGCGTATCCGGAATGGCTGACGGCCATGCTTGCGGTGGGAGCCGTGCTGCTCTGTGGCCTGAGCACGTACCGGAAGGGCTGGATCTCCATCCGGACCGGGACGCTCAACATCAACGCCCTGATGAGCATTGCGGTCACGGGGGGCCTGCTGATCGGGCAGTGGCCCGAAGCGTCGATGGTGATGGTGCTGTTCACGCTCTCGGAGATGATCGAGGCACGCTCGCTGGACCGTGCCCGCCACGCCATCGAGGGCCTGATGCGTCTGGCACCCGACACGGCCACGGCACAGCAATCCGATGGCAGCTGGCAGTCCGTGCCGGCCGGGGAGGTGGCGGTGGGAACCCTGGTGCGGGTCCGGCCAGGCGAGCGCATCGCGCTGGATGGCCAGGTGGAGCAGGGCGCTTCCACGGTGGATCAGGCGCCCATCACGGGCGAAAGCCTGCCCGTGGAAAAGGCCGCGGGTGATCCCGTGTTTGCCGGCACCATCAACCAGTCCGGTTCCTTCGACTTCCGCGTGACGGCCGAAGCCGGTGACAGTACGCTGGCGCGCATCATCGAGGCGGTGGAGGCGGCGCAGGGCCAGAAGGCGCCCACCCAGCGCTTCGTCGACCGCTTTGCCGCCGTCTACACGCCCATCGTACTGGTGCTGGCCATCGGGGTGGCGCTGGTGCCACCTTCCTTTTTCAACGGTGACTGGTTCGGCTGGATCTACAAGGCACTGACGCTGCTGGTGATCGCCTGCCCGTGCGCACTGGTCATTTCCACCCCGGTCACGGTGGTCAGCGGGCTGACGGCTGCCGCGCGGCAGGGCATTCTGGTCAAGGGCGGCGTGCATCTGGAAGAAGGTCGCCACCTGAAGTGGCTGGCCCTGGACAAGACCGGCACGATCACCCATGGCAAGCCCGTGCTGACCGAGATGGCCGTCTTTCTGAACACGCAGGTGCACCGGCTGGCGGCCTCCCTGGCGGCGCGCTCCGACCATCCCGTGTCGCAGGCCATCGTGGAGGCGTTCCGCGCAGGCCGGCAGGCGGGGGCATGGGATCCTCCCGCGGAGTCTGGTCTGTCTGGCCAGTCCGTGTCCTCCAGCCCATCCGTGGCCTTCAGTCCGTTTGCACCGTCTGGCCAGAAGATGATGAACCGGTCCGCCCAACCGGCGGCACATGCCGCCCACGCGACCGGGCCGGCACGGTCCGCGGCTGCCGGCCAGAAGCATGGTGCAGCGTCTGCTTCATCGGCCGCCCCATCTGCCTCTCCTGTGCCGCTTTTCAGCGTCGATGCCTTCGAGGCGCTGGCCGGTCGCGGTGTGCAGGGCCGCATCGATGGCGTGCACTACGTGCTGGGCAACCACCGTCTGATCCACGAACGCGGCCAGTGTTCGCACGAGCTGGAAGCGCGCCTGCTGGAGTTGGAACGGCAGGGAAGGACCGTGGTGGTGCTGGCCAGCGAACAGGTCGTCATGGCCCTCTTTGCCGTGGCCGATACGGTGAAGGAGAGCAGTCGCGCCGCCATGGTCGAGCTGCACCAGCTGGGTATTCGCACGCTGATGCTGACCGGTGACAACCAGCACACGGCCGACGCCATCGCCCGCGAGGTGGGTATCGATGAGGCGCAGGGCAATCTGCTGCCCGAAGACAAGCTGGCCGTCGTCGACGGGCTGGTGCGTCGTGCACAACCGGTCCACGATGCCGGTGAGGTCTCCCGCGTGGGCATGGTCGGCGATGGCATCAACGACACGCCCGCACTGGCCCGGGCCGATATCGGCTTTGCCATGGGGGCGATGGGCACCGACAGCGCCCTGGAGACGGCCGATGTGGCCCTGATGGACGACGATCTGCGCAAGATACCGGCCTTCGTGCGCCTGTCGCAGGCCACACACCGCATTCTGGTGCAGAACATCTCGTTCGCGCTGGGGGTGAAGGCCGTGTTCATGGCGCTGACGCTGGCCGGCTACGGCACCATGTGGATGGCCGTGTTCGCCGACGTGGGCGCCAGCCTGCTGGTAGTGGCCAACGGGCTGCGCATGCTGCGGCGGTGAGCAGGGAGACGAAGCCTGCTGCGCGGTGCATGCACCATCTGGCATGCAGACCGACCCGTTTGACATTTGGAGGGACATCACCCCCCGGATCATGGATGACCGGGGCAGCAATCATGCCGGGTCTGGCTGGCCAGGCCCTGGTTGTCCGGGACACGAACATGGTAACGGGGCATCGCCGGGTTCATAATGGTTTCCTGATTTGCACGGGCGGTGCCCGGGGGCATCGACCATCGATACAAGGAGAGACCCATGAAACATGCAGTTCTGGCCGCCACGCTATTGACCCTGGGGGCACCCGCCTGGGCCGCGGGTGCGTTCACGCTGAAGGCCGATGACATTCCCAATGGTCACTTCGGCAAGGCCCAGCAGCTGAGTGCGCGCTACGGCCTTGGCTGCTCCGGTGACAACGCCTCGCCGGCCCTGTCCTGGCGCAACGCCCCGAAGGGCACCCGCAGCTTCGTGCTGACCATCCATGATCCGGATGCACCCACCGGTGTGGGCTGGATGCACTGGGTGGTGGCCAACATTCCCGCAGATGTGAATCACCTGCCCGACGGCATCACGGCCGAGGGAGACAGGCTGCCGGCTGGTGCGCTGCAGACCCGCACGGACTTCGGCGTACCGGGCTATGGTGGCCCCTGCCCGCCGCAGGGCAGCCGCCACCGCTATGTCATCACGCTGACGGCACTCAAGATCGATCGCCTGCCCAACATCACGGCCGAGGCCACACCGGCCATGGTGGGCTTCTTTGCCAATGCCAACGCACTGGGCAAGGCGAAGGTGGTCATCATGGATCAGCGCTGAAGCCGCCGGCAGCAGGGGGAGGCATGACACGCTCTACAGCAGCGGCGCCGCCAGCCGCGCAAGGCTTGCCACCAGCCGCTGGTTGAAGCTGTCGGGCTGATGGTCCGCATGCAGCTGGGTGGATGATTCCAGATCCTTCAGGAACTGCCGCGCCATGTCCGACGTGGTCTTCTTGTCGTAGATGGCCGCCATCACCTCGAAGTTCAGCCGGAAGCTGCGGTTGTCCATGTTGGCCGTGCCGATCACCGACAGCTCGTCGTCGATCACCAGCGTCTTGGCGTGGATGAAGCGCGGCACATAGGCATACACCTTCACCCGCCGGGTCAGCACCTCTTCCACGAAGGTGGAGGCCGCCAGCCCGGTCAGCAGCTGGTCGGATTCCATCGGAACCAGCAGCCGCACGTCCACGCCGCGGCCGGCCGCGGTGGTCAGCGCCACCATGATCGCCTCGTCCGGGATGAAATAGGGCGTGGTGATCCAGATGCGCCGCCGCGCCGATGACATGGCCGCAAAGAAGAAGCGGTAGATGGCGTATTCGCTGCGGTCCGGCCCGGAATCGATGATCTGCACCCAGGGCTGGGCCTCGGCCGGGCGGTTCTCGCCACGCCTTTCCGTGTCCCTCTCCCGGTTTTCCTGGTCTTCCCGGTTATCCCGGTCTCCCCGGCCTTCCGAGCCTTCCCGATTCTCCCGCTCTCTCCCGGCCAGCCGCTCCCGGCTTCCGTCGCGCCCCCCGTCACCTTCCGGTGCCGGCGGAAACCACGCCAGAATGTCCTGCGGCGTGGTCAGGGCCTTGTCCAGCCGGGCCAGATGCACGAAACGGGCGCCGGCATACAGCCAGTCTTCCAGAAAGAGACGCTGCAGATCCTGTGCCGCGTGGCCCCGCAGTCGCAGATGGGTGTCACGCCAGGCGCTGTCCCCGGTGCAGCGGGCCGATTCGATCTGATCGATGTTGATGCCCCCGGTGAAACCCACGTGCCCGTCGATGACCACGATCTTGCGGTGATTGCGGAAGTTCACCATGCTGGGCCGGAACGGCACGACCTTCGGCGGATTGAATACCCGCACCTCGCCCCCTGCCTCCAGCAGCGGCTGCCAGAAGCTCATCCGCCGGCAGCGGGGCGAGCCCACGGCATCCACCAGCATGCGCACCTTCACGCCGGCCTGCGCCTTCTCCGTCAGCAGGTCGCGCCAGCGTGTGCCGATCTCGTCTGCCTTGAAAATGTAGTACTCCACGTGGATGTGGTGCCGTGCCGCCTGCATGGCCGCTTCGATGGTCGCATAGGTGGCATCCCCGTCCACCAGGATCTCCAGCTGCTCCACCGGCCGGGGCGGGGCGCTGCCGCATTCGGTGGCCACCCGGGCCTGGGCCAGCAGCCAGTGACGCGAGGCCAGCGTGTCGGGCAGCTGCTGGTGCCGGTGGGGGCCATGATGGGCGGCCTGGTGCCGCGCCAGCTCGCGGCGCACGTTGCGGCGCTTGAGCTTGCGGGGCCCGAACAGGAAGTAGAAGCCCACACTGAGCACCGGTACGAACAGGAAGGCCAGGATCCACGAAAGCGTAGCCAGCGGCGGCCGGCGCTGGCCGAGGATGTACAGGATGCTGCCCAGCTCCAGCACGCCATAGAGCAGCAGCTGGTGCGATACCGGGATGCTCTCCCAGATGGCCGGGATATCCTTGAGGAACTGGAGCAGATGGCTCATGGGGGACGGGATCAGGAGGAACAGAAGAAGGCGGCGTGCTGCCGGCGTTGCCCTGCATGCCAGGGCGGCCAGCCCTGCCTGCGCAGTGTGTCCTGCAGGCCCCCGTATCTGGGGCCGGCGCGGGGACGAATGCGTTCATGACACGCTCTGGCCGGAAACCATATCACACCCTCCCGTCACACCCGTGCGACGGAGGGGGCAGGTGTTGTGGCTGCGCGCGTTGCCGGGACCAGCGTGGGGAAGAAGGGGGCCGTGCCATCGCCAGGCCATGCCGTCGGCCCTGTCCGCAGCCTTCTCTCCCGTGCAGCCCGGTGCCATTCGGGCGCAAAACGCCGGTCCTGTCTGTGCAGCCTGTGCCCCGGTACGGTTCCGTGGTCGTTCAAGCGCAAAAAAATATTGCACGCAGGGGGCTTTCATGTCTTGAAACCCGACAGGCAAGCCTCATCTGCTGATCATTCGAAAAACCGAAACAGAACATCATGCGTATAGAAAAACTCACTACCCAGTTTCAGCAGGCCCTGTCCGATGCACAGAGCCTGGCCGTCTCGGCCGACAATCCCTACATGGAGCCGGTACACGTGCTGGCCGCCATCATCGCCCAGCCGGACGGTTCCGGCCGTGCGCTGCTGGAGCGCGCCGGCGTGCGCATCTCGGTGCTCAAGCACTCGGTCGATGCTGCGCTGAAGAGCCTGCCGCAGGTCAGCGGGCAGTCCGGCCAGCCGCAGGTCAGCCGCGAGCTGCTCAAGCTGCTCAACCAGGCCGAAAAGGATGCCGAAAAACGCGGCGACCAGTTCGTGGCCATCGAGATGTTCCTGCTGGCCCTCACCGACGGTGACGGTCGCCAGGGCGGCGAGGCCGGCCGGCTGCTCGTTCAGGCGGGCCTGACCCACAAGTCGCTGCAGGCGGCGGTCGATGCCGTGCGCGGCGGCCAGGCCGTGGAGTCGCAGGACGCCGAAGGCCAGCGCGAGGCGCTCAAGAAATACACGACGGACCTCACCGAGCGGGCTCGCCAGGGCAAGCTCGACCCGGTCATCGGCCGTGACGACGAGATTCGCCGCACCATCCAGATCCTGCAGCGCCGTTCCAAGAACAACCCCGTGCTGATCGGTGAGCCCGGCGTGGGCAAGACCGCCATCGTCGAAGGGCTGGCGCAGCGCATCGTCAATGGCGAAGTGCCCGACTCGCTGAAGAACAAGCGCGTGCTGGCACTCGACATGGCCGCGCTGCTGGCCGGTGCCAAGTACCGTGGCGAATTCGAGGAACGCCTGAAGGCGGTGCTCAAGGACATCGCGGCCGACGAGGGGCGCACCATCGTCTTCATCGACGAGATCCACACCATGGTCGGTGCCGGCAAGACCGATGGCGCCATGGACGCGGGCAACATGCTCAAGCCGGCACTTTCGCGCGGCGAGCTGCACTGCGTCGGTGCCACCACGCTGGACGAATACCGCAAGTACATCGAGAAGGATGCCGCGCTGGAGCGCCGCTTCCAGAAGGTGCTGGTGGGCGAGCCGTCGGTGGAATCGACCATTGCCATCCTGCGCGGCCTGCAGGAACGCTACGAGATTCACCACGGCGTGGAGATCACCGACCCGGCCATCGTGGCCGCGGCCGAGCTGTCCAACCGCTATATCACCGACCGCTTCCTGCCCGACAAGGCCATCGACCTGATCGACGAGGCCGCCTCGCGCATCAAGATGGAAATCGACTCCAAGCCCGAGGTGATGGACCGCCTGGACCGCCGGCTGATCCAGCTCAAGATCGAGCGGGAAGCCGTGCGCAAGGAAACTGATGACGCCTCCAAAAAGCGCCTGGAGCTGATCGAGCAGGAAATCAACCGGATCAGCAAGGAATACGCCGACTACGAGGAAATCCTCAAGGCCGAGAAGGCCGCCGTGCAGGGCAGTGCGCAGATCAAGGGCGAGATCGACCAGCTGCGTGCGCAGATGGCCGAACTGCAGCGCAAGGGCCAGTATGAAAAACTGGCCGAGCTGCAGTATGGCAAGCTGCCCGAGCTGGAAAAACGCCTGGCCGAAGTCAACGACGCCGAGAAGAACCTCAAGGAAGACGAGGCTGCTGCCAGCGGCAAGCCGAAGCTGCTGCGCACGGTGGTGGGCGCCGAGGAAATTGCCGAAGTGGTCTCGCGCGCCACGGGCATTCCCGTGTCCAAGATGATGGAAGGCGAGCGCGAAAAACTGCTCAAGATGGAAGAAGAGCTGCACAAGCGGGTGGTTGGCCAGGACGAGGCCGTCACGCTGGTGTCCGATGCCATCCGCCGTTCGCGTGCCGGTCTGGCCGACCCCAACCGGCCGTGGGGCTCCTTCCTGTTCCTGGGGCCCACCGGCGTGGGCAAGACGGAGCTTTGCAAGGCGCTGGCCCGCTTCATGTTCGATTC
>QWCI01001155.1_pt1 | contig 10583 bp, 9 predicted proteins | sample 1972541 | NCBI WGS metagenome assembly QWCI01 (sample SAMN09866712, study PRJNA288562) | Human oral metagenome isolate term3_saliva, whole genome shotgun sequencing... | isolation source: mouth | host: Homo sapiens | place: USA: California | reverse complement strand
TTTTTATCTTTAGTGCCGTGACGTAACTGTAATTTATATGTATTGCTCATTATTTATAATATTTTTCTATTTTATCTTAAAATTCTCCAAAATTGAGAGATAGCTGAACTTTAATATCATTTGTTCCATTAACACTCTTAAGTGTAAGTTCACCCGTTTCCGAATTAAAAGTCGAACCTTCTTGTTGTAATAGTCTACCTTCAAGTTCATCATCCTTTTCTTTACGGCTATTTACTTCGGCCTCAATAGCGTCCAATTGATGTTTATCAGCATCTGTACGAGCAGTCACCTCAGCATCAATAGCTTCTTTCAATTTTGCATCCTCTGCCTTACGATCTTCTATTTCAGTATTGATTGAATCTGACAGTTGTTTATCAGCATCTTCACGAGATTTTACCTCAGCAACAAGTGCTTCTTTCAATTTTGTGTCCTCTGCCTGACGCTCTTCTCTTTCAGTATTAATAGTGTTATTTACTTCTTCACTATTTCTCGTTGCATTATTAAGTGCCTCTAAAACTTTACTGTTTTCATCTTTGCGTTCTTGGCGTTCAGCTTCAATTTCCTCTTCCAAGGTTCTATCTGCCTCTTGAAGGCTTTCCTCCATTTCATCAAGAATTGGTTGAATGCTACTCACAACATCATCATAAACCATTTCATTAACACTAATGAAGTCATTACCAATAACACGGTACTCAACCATTTTCTTTCCATTTGGTGCTTTGTCAACAGTGACGGTATCCCCTTGTTTCATTTCATTTCTAACCCACTTGAAACCATCCCACTCATTGATAAAATAGTGACGTGTAAAAGTTATACCCTGACCATTGTTTGGTAACATTGGTTTAAAAGAAGCATTACCACAAGCAAAGTTCGTTGAAAGCCAAATTGATTTACCATTCTTTACAGATGGAAGAAGGAGGGTTGGATATTCCATATCCATTATTTCCTCAACATCAAAATAGTTCTTACCATTATAATCTTTAACCAAACGTAAAGAAAGATGATAATTACTTGCAATTACATCTTGATAAACACCATCCTTGTTATAATGAAAACGCTTAATGTAAGCCTTTGTATTGTCATCATTTGTTGTTGCAGTCCAAAAAGCTGAACGCTCTTTGAAATAACCAAAATTACAACCATCATCAGCATATCCCGTAGGAGTTACACGGAAGCCAAAAGAATCAAGTCCATTATGGCTATCACATTTCTGTTCACACTTGTTGTTAGCCTCTCGTTCTCGTGTCCCAACGCATCTATCATCAGTATAATCAAAGCATACGTCATCAGCACAAACACAAGTTTTCTCACAGTCACAATCCTTTTTCTTGTGGCAACCACAATCATCATGACCACTATGTGAATTATCACAACTATCATCACTACCACAAGTATCACAAGAATCAGAGCAGCAACCATCTTTCCACATAGTCTTAGACTTCAATAGTTTACCCGCCCATTTACCTAAAAACTTATTCTTATCTGCCTTCTCATGGTCTTTATCACATTCGCAAGGTTCAATAGCATTAAAAAGGTCATCCCAATCTCCTTTTGTCGGGATTCTCCATCCACTCTTCTTTAATTCACAAGCAATATCTCGAACCGCTTTGTAATCATATAAGTAACCATAGTCACTAATATCTTCACAAGTAACATATCTATCACCCATAATATTACCACAAGAAGGTAGAGAACCACCTTCTGCAACATTAACGATAGATTTAACTGTTTTAAATTGTCCTGTTCTGTAAGACGGGGCAACACCTAATGGTGCATTTCTTAAACCATCTCCAAACAAAGTGTTATCAGTTGATACACTAAAATCCGTATTCTCATTTGTTGCAAAACCCTCAATATGCTGCATTGTACCATCAGCATTTGTTAATTTTAGCACACCATTGAGCTTATCAAATTCTACATTAACAACACTTGTCTTCATATCTTCAGTTTTAACAAAATCTAATACACCTTCGGCAGAGACATGACTACCATCCATTAACGTAATCACGAGATCTTTATCCTTAACGGCAATAGACTTAACATCACGACCTTCTAAGACATAAAAGTTGTTGTCAACTTCTTGACCGTTCAATGCACAATTCTTTGTGTAATCACCTGTATAATCAGATTTTAAACGATAATAAGTTATTCCATTCATTATTTTAAAAATTTTTTATTTTAATAATAAATATCTGAATTTAATCAAATATTGGTATCGTATTTATAGTTTTCAACAATTTCAGTAAAATTTAATGGACAGCTATAAAAACGGAATCTCTCAATATATCCAACGAAACTTCCACCGAACTCTTTTTCAAGTGGTAACACGTATTTTGGAGCCTCTCTGTAATTAATATTTACCACATCACATAAACCTTGTGTACCACCACCAATTGAGATAGAAAATGGAACACCTTGTTGCTTATCAGATAAGTCATTTAGAGGCTTTAAATTTAAGATTGGTAATTCTTCTGACTTTAACTTCAATTTTCCATTTACGTATATATAAATCACCATTTTTGTGGTAGAATAGTTTTTTAAATCATCACATATTTTGTTTTGAAGATTTATCGGTCGAATTGGTAAAATCTTAATACTAATTGTGTACCATTTATCGTTATTAATAATGTTCTTTTGTGAAAACAATTCTTTGATTTCGTACTTTTCTTCCTCAGATTCGCAATCCTTAACCATATATTTAAAGCCAACCGACCCATCATCTTTAATTTGAAAAGCTAAGGCGTTTCTATATAAATCTTGTAATACGTTGTATCTTTTGTTTTCTTCATCAATTAAATTATCTATGGTCTTTGTTGTATACCCATTGGGTGTGCGATTGAATAGTAAAAAATAGTTTTCATTCTTTGGTTTTTTAATATCATACATTGTAACCTTTGTACCATCTTCCCAATTTTTTGTTGTGAAACCTTCCTTAGTTCTATTGAATAATAAGAATTTATTATCTGTATCATACTGTATAATATTCGGTTGGTTAAAATCAAAACCATCAGATGTTAAAAGTGTTTCATTCCCATTTATTTCCTCTTCTTTTTCAAGATATTCATCTTCTACATATTGATTGCAATTAAGAGCACCTTTAGTAAAGTATTCTTTATCAACATAATTTGGGCAGATATAATTCTCCTTTATATCACAAGTATGTTCACAGTCATTGCCATATACGGTATCTAAATAATCAGTCTCATAAGGTTCATCCTCTTGAATATATCTTGAATTAACATCAGAACTCTCAGTTGTATATCCATTTTCAAAGTAATCACTTCCACCATATTCAGCTTTTGATTTATCAAATTGTGTATCAACCTTATATCTCTCCCACCACTTATTTTCTGATCGAGTACCTATGTATAAAAATATACCTTTATTTTCTGTATATACATCATTTAATGTGATTTTATCATTAACTAAATCAGACTTCTTTAGTTTTATTTCAATACTCCAACCATTATCCAAAGCATAGGGTAATACTTGATATTTTTTCCCAAATCCCTTAAAGAAACCTTGATAAAAACCACCTTTTAATTCAGCAACTTCTTTTCCGTCCATGTGTATGATATTGTTTGAATAATCATACAACTGATTATTGCCATTTACCTTTCTTAAATGTAAACGCAAATCGCCACTTTCAGTTTCATATTTTGAATTCAAAAATAAATCTAAAAATTCCTTGTTGGTAATTCTATCTTTTTCATAAAAAATAAAACCATTATCAACCCCTGTAACTCCAATATAATCAAATAGAACTCCATCATTTATTGCATCTGTCCACACATATTCCTCTTTAGAGAATACATCATCCCACAAAACACAATTTGGGTCATTAAAATCCACGTATGCCGATAAGCATTCAGTAGATAAACCACCCAAAGACCCTCCGTAACTAACCTCTTGTGCAAGATGAAAATCCCAATAATCCTCATCTGTCAGCATAAAGTCGATTAAGTTCCTATTATGATTTAAAATATTACTCATTCAAATATATTTATATTATACAAGAATAAATATCATTGAACTCAAAATGAAACGTATAATTAAAATAACAGAAAACCAACTTCTTGAAGCTGACGGAGATGCTTTTCACTACTTAGATGCAAATGATGGAGCGAAACCTTTCAATGGTCAATCAACAATCACTGCACAAGGTAAACTTAATGGTGAAGAAAATTCAGAGCCAATATTTACTGACCGTATTGGAAAGCAAAGAACCGCTCAATCTTGGGCAAGATATAGAATGTATGGAAATATTAATAAACCTGCAAGTACTGAACCAAGAGGAATCTATGAAGGAGTTGCATTAAAAACAGATCTCCAAGGTGATGCCAATAAAGATGGAATTGACGACATCTTCACAGATGTTGCAAGTATGGGTCAAGGAAATGGTGTTGAAGCTTTAACTGATGGTGATGAACTTAATAATTTAACAGTTATCCCAAAAGAGGTTGAAAGAAGAATTAAGCTTTTAGTAGATTCTATACGAGAAAACAATCTAAGCCCTAAAAAGATTGCGATGGTAGTAAATAAATTAGAAAAAGAGCTTCCTGATTTAGGAAATAATACTACATTTATTAAACGGTTATTACAACAGCAAATTGACCCTAATGATATAAAATATTTTAACTAATGATACACTTATTAAGTGAAGGTGGAAATTCCACACTTATTAGAAGAAAGGTAAAAGCACCTTTGGGTAAAGAAATTAAAAAACACTTACTTAATATTTACAATACTTTCGATGGTGATAGAGGTAGCAAAGGATTTCAACGCTTATCCAATGTTTTAAATATGGATAAAGAAGATGGTGGCATTAATTACAATGAACTAACACAGTTAAGTCATATCATGAATAAAATCCTTCCAAACAGTGAAGAATTTAATACGTTAGGTGGAGAATTAATGAAATATTGGGTTGATATTTCGTTAAAAAGTATGGAAAATAATGATAGAGCAGATAAACAAGCACGCAAGAATGCTGGTGAACAAAATGCTTTTCGTAAAACTCATACAAAAGACCGTCAAAATAAAAGGAAAAATAAACCAACAATCGGAAGATTCCAAACAAAAAACGCAACAAATGCAATAGCAAATAATGATTTCATTAAGTTAAGCGAAACCATAGAAAAAAAGACTATAATTATTTCTGAATCCCAGGCTAATTATATAAAAGAAAATAATTGAAAAACATCACGATATAAATGAGAAGTTGTCTTGAAATTGTGTCAATGGATGAAAGACACAGAGAATTAGTAAGAAATGAGTATAATCCTGATAATGAGTATAATAGACTCCACCCAGATGCGTTAAACATCGATAATGGAGATGACAAAAGAGGTAAGGGTACAGGTTCTGCAGGCCACAGCCATTGGCTGCCTGATTGCACCGGACAATTAGGTGTTATTAACTATTCAAACTTCGATACAGACGTTTCATTTCATGCGGGTAACAGAGCCGATAATGATGCTCGTAATCAATCTTTAGCACGTAGTTTGTATAACAGAGTTAAGGAATATTCAGCAAACCTTATTGACACATCAATGAATGTTGCCGAAGGTCAATATAAGACTTATTGAACAATCGAATAATCACTACAATATGCCTATACACATTCGCGTGCGTAGGCATATTTATTTTAAATACAACACCTAACAATGACACTTAAAGAAATAATGAAGGGGATGCTATTTGAACGCGTTTCTAATCGTGAAATTAATAATGCTATTAATAACCATAAATACGTGGTTATCAAGTATGATGGTACTGATGGGACTCATAATGGAAAACGTATGATTCAACCCGTTGCATTTGGATTAACAAGCACTGGTAACCCTGTTGTTCGTGCATTTGAAGATTTTGGTGATACAAAGACTTCCGTACCAAAATGGAAATATTTTAGGGTTGATAGAATCTCAGCTTGGAGAGAAACAGATAAAAGTTTCGAAGAACCCGAAAATTTATTTAATCCGTATGGTGATGAAACAATGAGTGTCGTATATAATATCGCAAAATTTGATGGTGGTGATGATTTAACTGATGCACCAACTTCGTCACCAAAGAAAAAATCTGATGAAAACCCAGGTACTTTTAAAACTGAGACTGAAAGGGCAATGGAAAAATTGCGTAAGCAATTAAAAAATCCATTAACGTTATCTGACTTTAAGGTCGAAGATGGGCTAGGTGATATTGAACAAAGCAAAGAGAAATCAGGACCAAAAACGAACCAGGATGTAAAGAAAAATAGTGATGAAGTTTATTCTGACGATTATAACTACAACGTTTTTGATAATGCGTTAGACGCTTCCGGGAAAAAAGCTAAGAGAAATGGACATTACTATTTTCAAAATAGGGACAATGGTAAATTTTCCAAAGGTAACGTATTGGATGAACCAGAAATTGATGATGAAGATGAAATTGAAGCTTATCTCAATCGGGATAATGGGAATCGTTCACGATTAGCAAATCTACGTGAACAACTTGGAGACATAAGTAAACCCATAACGCTACAAGAACTAAAAAATCGAGTTGGAAAACGATGATTTTTTTCTTTTATATATTTTCTTTTTTTCTAGTATACTAGATCTAGTACTAGTATTTTATTTATTTATTATTTTCTGGATTAAAAATAATAGTATTTTTAGGTACCTAGTACTAGGATTTTTTAAGAAAAAAATCATTAGAAAAATTTGTAAATTATTTAAGAAAATAGTATAATATAAAGGAATTAAATAAAAGAATTAATGTTACGAGCAATTAAGGTACGATTATATCCAAATAAAACGCAAGAACAAACACTAAACAAGGTGCTTGGCTGCTATCGTTTTGTTTATAATCACATGCTTGCTCGTAAACAAGAAGCATATAAAGCTGATAAAACAAATTTGAGTTTATGTGACTTATCAAAATACTTTCATGGAACTCTGTTGGAAGATGAGAAATATGTTTGGTTAAAGGAACAGAACACAAAGGTAATGAAGCAAGCCATTAGGCAAATGCTTACCGCCTACTATAAGTTCTTCAAAGAGCATAAAGGATTTCCAAAGTTCAAGTCTAAGAGAGATAAACAATCAGCATTGTTCCAATTTGATGCAATATCAAAGAAAAATACGTTTGAAGCTCGTAAAATAACTCTTACGAAAAACCTAAAGAACATTAAATTCCGTTGTTCTGATTTGTATCATAAACGATTGCAAAGATATAAGGACAGTATAAGAAGTGCAACCCTATCGAAAACCAAGAGTGGTTGTTATACCTTATCCATCCTTGTTGAAATGAACGACAATGAACTTGTTAAATTTAACAAAACGGGCTGTGATGTTGGCATTGACTTAGGAGTTAAGGACTTTGTAATAACTTCTAATGGAGAAGTGTTTGAGAATAAACATTTTTACAAGAAGGACGAGAAACGACTTGCAAAACTTCAACGACAATTATCGAAGAAGCGAAAAGGTTCAAGTAACTTTCATAAGCAATGCAAGCGAATTGCAAAAGTATTTGAAACTATTACCCATAAGAAAGAAAATTACATTCATTCTGTGGTTAATTATTTGTTACGTCATTATGATACCATTTACATGGAAGACTTGAACACAAGTGGAATGATGAAAAACCATAAACTTTCCAAAGCAATCCAAGAGGTGGGGTTCTTCAAATTTAAGACGGTATTAACCAACAAGGCTTTGCAAAATGATAAGAAGGTTATTTTAATTGGAAGGTATTATCCATCCTCAAAGACTTGTAGTAAGTGTGGCTATATTCATAAGGATTTGAAGTTGCAAGATCGACAATGGCAATGCCCTAATTGTGGTTCTTATCACGATAGAGATTTGAATGCAGCAGTAAATATCCTTTACGAAGGTCGTAGGATAAGTGCTGCGTAAGAGATAAAGAAATTCAGTAGGTATCCGTAGTACCGAATTAACGCTTGTGGACTATCCTCCTATGGATGACTGATTATCGTAAGATAATGTACTAAAAAGTAGTGATAGGTTGAAACAAGAAGTGAAATGTACATAAATCAGAGATTTAAGTAGATTTTCATATACGATTATAATAGAAGTATATATAATCCACTAGTGGTACACCTCCCTTGAAAATTTATTTGAAAAAAAAAACAGAAAAAACTACTTTGAATTAAAATCAAATAATTTTAACATGGCGAGCGATAAACTACAAAAGATATTGGCAATGTCCAAGAATATTGACAAAAAGGGTGATAAGTTAAAACAGACAACACCTCAGAAAGTATTTAAAACTCCAATGTCGATACACGAACAAACAAATAAGGCTAATCAAGCAATCGCAGACATTGATGCGATGTATACAGCACCATATGTTCCAACAAAGGAGGAGAAAGAGGCTTGGAATACTGAGCGTGGACGAGAAGAACTCACTGAGATGGCAGATAAGAACGTGTTTATGCAGAAACTCAATCAAAGTAAACTACCTGCAGCTATCTTGGAAAGTATGCGACAGAACCCTTGCAATTATGACCCATCAATTGTAAACAGTGTTATGGGTCCTGAGAACGCCCTATTCAAAAAGTTGAATGAAGCCTATGGTAAGGAAAATGAAGCACCAAAAAGTGGCGTGCAAGCAATTCATCAGATTGAAGAACAATTGAAGGAGAGAGACAAGAAGAGCAATGATGATAAACAAGTCATCGAAGAGAGTGTTGCACATCAATCATCTGATTTTTCTTTATCACAATTGGAAGAAATGATTGAACGTGTCATTGATAGAAAACTTAATTCCCTAAACGAAGCAATGTCAAGAACAACAAATCCAATTAAGAGCATGAGCCTCACTGAAAGTGGAAATTTCAGATTCTTAGATACTGAAAACAATGTTTACGAATGTCAGATGAAATACCTTGGAAAACGTAAGAAGAAGAAATAAATTCAGTATGGTCATATATTTTTTTTCAAGTTTTGTTTGTTTTTCAAACCAATTGGTAGTATAATATCGATGTAAATACAAACACACACAAATGTAAACATTTATCGATTATGGAATTAACAGAAGAGAAAAGAAATTTAAATTTTGTACTTTGGACTAAGAAGTTGAAAGATTACAACTGTTACTCGGAAAGTTTGATTAACGAACTTGGTGAAAAACTAAAAAATGCATCATTCAACATGAATGAAGCAAACGGAGGATGCTATGAGGGTTCGTTAATTGAAGTTATTCTAAATAACCTTTGTACGTTGGGTTATCACATCAATGAACTTGCATTCGGATTGAATGATAAAGGTAAACGTAATCATCCTTTTTTGAACGTTAACACAGAAATGATTATGAGAGTGTTGCTTCTTCAACACATTTCAAAAGCCGAATATTTTATTACACAGACTGAGAATTGGAAAAAGAATAAAGGATACCTTTTCGATTTTAATGGTGAATTGGAAACGCAGTTAAAAATGGGAGAACGTTCAGCATTCTTATGTATGAAACATGGTATTCAACTATCTGAGATTGAATTTGAAGCAATGACTATCGTAGATAAAGACGATAAGTGTTTTAACTCACATCAAAATCAACTTGTGGTCTTGGTTAAAACAATTAATCAGTTGGTTGCGGTTGAATTGCAGAGAAAATATGATTATAACAAAAAAGTTTTACAAGGAGAATGAAAAATAAAGAAACCGTTCTGATTAAAAAATTGGATGAGAGGGCAGTAATACCATCATATGCACATAATGGAGACGTTGGTTTAGATTGTACTGCAATTGATGTTGAATATAATGAAGAATTTGATTATTATGTGTATCATACGGGGTTAGCCTTGGAAAATGATTATGGTAAGGCTTTCTTGCTTTTCCCACGTAGTTCAAACCGTAAAAAAGATTGTTACCTTGCAAATAGTGTCGGAATTGCAGACACAGCGATATATCGAGGTGAAATTGTATTCACATTCAAGAATCGAACATCAATGGAAATGAGACGTAACGTGAATATCATGATGGAAGATTTACAAGCTATTAGAAATGGTAACACAGGTATTAAATACATTAAGCATGCTGTTTTAGATCCAATGGATTATGCACCTTATAAGGTTGGAGATAAGATTGCATCTTTGGTATCACTTTCAATGACACCTTTAAAGATTGATAAGATAAAGGCTATTCATCCTGAAATCGACAGAGTGGATATCGAAGGACAGGCAGTATTATTTGAAAGCGCATTATATGCAAAACTTCCTGAAGATCTTCCTGAGCCGCTTGCACTTGCAGCTTTGGATGTAGCAGGAGCTCCTGCACAGACAGCAAAGCTTGTACAGTCGGGACAGAGTGTACTGGTACTCGGAGGAGCCGGAAAGAGCGGAATGCTTGTTTGCTATGAGGCAATGAAGAGAGTAGGACCTACAGGTAAGGTAGTTGCTATGGACTATAGCAAAGAAGGTGTGGAAGAGTTAAAGAAGATGGGACTTTGCCATGAAGCATTCCAGGCAAGTGCCGCACTTCCTGTAGAAGTTCTTGATAAGGCTTTGGAGCTTAATGACGGAAGAGAATATGATGTTTCAATATGCTGTGTAAATGTAAATAACTGTGAGATGAGTGCAATCCTTCCTG
>QWCI01001154.1_pt1 | contig 10589 bp, 10 predicted proteins | sample 1972541 | NCBI WGS metagenome assembly QWCI01 (sample SAMN09866712, study PRJNA288562) | Human oral metagenome isolate term3_saliva, whole genome shotgun sequencing... | isolation source: mouth | host: Homo sapiens | place: USA: California | reverse complement strand
TGAAGTAAAAAATGTAAATCCAATTGTTCTAAATGGATTAAACGTAGAAACAACTCAGCATGATTTTTTCTCTAAAAAATCTACAAATTATGAAAAAGCACTGGAAGTGGTGCATTTGCATGATGATGATTTTAAGTTCGATGAAGAAGTGAATGCGGATGATTTAATTTAAGTTTGGAAACATACGAAAATGAGAGCTTTAATTACTGGTTCTCATTTTTTTTGAAAAAATATCCAAAAAGATTTTGAAAAAAGAGAAAAATGTGGTAAAATAAGTTTGTAGAAAAAATTCCTACCACTACAAGAAATGAAAAAAAAGGAAAGAAAATTCATTCAAAGTCAATAAAAATCGACATTAGGAGTTACGGAAAATGCTAAAAAAACGTCAAAAAATGACAAAAATTAAGCAAAAAAAAGAAGATTTTAATGTCTGAAAAAAACTCTGTAGTAATAATAAATAGAAGGTTTTCTCGACAGAACGGATAAGAATAGGTAATCCAGTAAAATAAGGATTGAAACACTTCTATAAGCCCTGAAGGCTTAAAATTTCTTTTCAATAAGAATAGGTAATCCAGTAAAATAAGGATTGAAACTCAAACATAGTACCATCATTTCTATAAAATCTCTTTTTGAAAACATTTTTTTTCAAATCATTCGGCACAAAGTAGTTGATAAATAAGGTTTTTAATTTATCCTCTAATCTATAATTGAAAATAAAAATATTAGCAAAATTCCTATAGGTAAGATATTAATAAAAATAAATAAAAAAATATCTATCATATTATTGACTTTGTTCTAATTTTAGGTTATCCTTAGAGTAAATAGGAAAATCTAAGCTGAAAAAGTGATAAAATCAAAAATGAATGATTAATTAATAAGAAAAAGAAAATGTATCTTAAAAAAATTACTAACTAAAAATATAGCTGTAGATGTTTCCTTCATTAGAAAAATATTTCAGATATTAAAATTTAAAAATTAAAGAGAAATAATTAGATTTGAATAATAAATATGTGATAAATAGAAAAGAAAGGAGAAATGTTTTAATGAAGAATCCAAAATATATTTATGAGGTAGAATTAGAACAGATAACGCCTTATGTCAATGAAATAGATGGAGAAAAAGGTAAGGATATTTTGAGACCAACCGAATTTAAACCTAGATTTGATAAATTTCTTGTTAGAAAATATGAAGAAGCTAAAAAGGAAATTCCTAAAATTTTATTATTGAAAATAAATGGAGAAAATAAAGAAAAAAAAGGAAAATCATTTGATTATAGCATTATCATTAAAAGTGATGATTTAGAATATAAACAAAGAGAAGTATATAAAAAATTTATGACATCTAAAGGAGATGGATATCAGGTAAGAAAGAAAAATATAAAATTAAAAATTCTTTTCTTTTCTTTAAACTTAAAAATGATAGAAATAATAAAAGAAAATTTACCTGAATTTCTAGCAACAACAAATTTTGGAAAAAGAAAAAATAAATGTTTTGGCTCTTTCTATATCTCACAAAAAGATCCAAATTATAAAGATATAGATGAAATTGAAGTATTGAAGTCTTATAAATTTTTTAAAAATGGCAAAGAAAATAAAGAATATCTAGAATTAAAAGAAAACAATATAGAAGAAATATTAAAAAATTTAGAATTTAAAGCAAAAACAAAAGAAAGAATTATAAGTAAAGCGTTAATTCTTTTAAGAATAGATGGAGTGGGTAGAAGTGAATCATTAGGGATAATGAAAATTTTAAAAACGAAAAATGATAAATATAGACTATATTTTATACCTAATTTCGAATTAATAAAAGAACTAATTAAAGAAAAAGAAGTAGATAGAACTAAAAAAACAAATGAAAAGGTCGAATATATTGGAACTCCTGTTTATAAACCAGAAGAATTTGATTATGAATCATTTGATAACTATATAAAAGAAATGAAAGGAGAGTAAAATGACGAAAATTATAGGGATTACATTGGGTCCAATATTAGAAACCATTTCAGAAAGTAGAAAAATTTACGAGATAGCAAATGCATCAGCTTTTTTTTCAACATTTATGTATGAATTTTTGAAAAAAGTAGCTGATTCAAAAAAATATGAAATAATAACTCCTTATTTTGAATATGAAGAAGAAAATAAATTATATCCAGATAGAGCTATTTTAAAAATAGAAAATTCAGATGAAAATGAAAAAATAGTAAATGAAATCGAAGAATTTAAAGATGCAGCTTTTAATAAATTCTTGGAAAAAATAAAAAATTTTGAAGCTAAAAATGATACTTTAAAAGATTTTGAAAATATAAATGAAATTATAAAGAAAAATGAAAATAAAGATTATAAGGATAATAGTGAAAAACAAATAAATTTACTAAAAGAATATATAAATTTCAACACTGTTTTAATGGATGTTGAGAAAAATGAGAAAATAGAAGATATTTTTTCAAAATTAGATGGAATTGAACTAATTAAAAATTTTCCAATTCAATATAACGAAAAAGAAATAAATGAAGTTATAGCAGATAGCTTATCAGAAAAAATTAAATTAAATGAAAATAGTTTTTCAGTAAATGAAAATAAATATAGAGCGATTATTTCTCTTGATTTAGACAACATGGGAAAATTTTCTAAAAAAGAAATTAAAAAAATAGAAAAGGTTTCAGAAGGAATATATAAATATATTTCAAAACTAAGAAATTTTATAAAATTAAAAGAAATCAATGGGAAATCAGAGGGATTAGTTTTATATGCAGCTGGTGATGATATTTTAGCTATTTTAAATCCTAAATATATATTCGAATTTATTAAAGAAGCTTGTAATTCATTAAAAGAAAGTTTTGAAAAAGTTATAGAAGACAACAAAGAATTAAGTGTATCTTTTGGAATATTTATTTGTTATGAAAAGAATCCAATTAAGGAGTCTATCGAAAAAGCTCATGATTTATTATTCTATAATGCAAAAAAATTAAATGAAAAAAATTCAGCAGTTATATTAGTACAAAAACACAGTGGGTATAGCTTTGAATTTGTCATAAATGATTTAGTTAAAGAAATAGAATTTAATAAAGACAACATATTTTTTGATAAAATGAATAATTATTTAAAAGACTATATGGAAAGTAAGAAAGTTGAGAAAAAAGAGTTGTTAAATACGATTATTCAAAAAGTTTATATGAATGATTTTATTTTTAAAGAAATTATTAAAAATCCTGAGCAGATAAGATATTTTTTAGATAATCTATTTGATAGTAATGCAAAAGGAAATCCATTAATAAGAGATTTAGAAGAACTATTGATTCATATAGGAAAAGAAAATCCAGAAAGAAAAAAAGAAGAATTAGAAAAAGTGATTTCATATTTTAAATTAATAAAATTTTATGAAGATAGAGGAGGAAAATAGAGTGGTGGAGTATTTTATAAAATTAAAACCATTAAATCCTTTTTATTTTGGAAGTACAAAAAGTTTTGATGATAACAGAGTGAATGAAAATTATAAAAAACCATATTTTTTAAAAGGGAATCTATACCCACAGCAAACGGCTATACTAGGGATGTTGCGAAAAAAAATACTGGAGGATAATGGCATTTTAGTAGAAAATGTAAAAAGAAATAATGAACAAAAAAATAAAGAAAAAGAATATATAGGAAAAATAACTAATGATTTATCCAAAAGTACATTTGGAAAAATAGAAAATATTAGTTCAGTACAAATTTATATTGAAGATATGCCATATTATTATTATGAAGATAATAAAGAAGAAAAGAAAGCTAAATTTTGTAAGGAAAAAAATTTTACTAATAGAAATGGAGAGAAAAAGTTATTAAAATATAATCCAAAAAATTTTGGAGAATATTTTAAAAGATTCGAAAATGGTAATCGAAAAAGTAAGGATGAAATATTTACAGAGGTTACAGAATTTGGAATAGATAAACAGAAAAAAGAAGGAGAAGATAACAGTTTATTTAAGAAGCAAAGATATTTATTTAAAGAAAAAAATATTTATTTTGGACTTTATGTAGTTTTAAAAGATACTGATATAAAAAATGGATTTGTTCAGTTAGGTGATAAATATTCGATTTTCTATCTAGAAGTAGAGAAAAAAAAGAAAAAATTAGAAATTGATGAAAATAGAGATAATAATTTGATACTATTTACAAGTGATATGTATATAGAGCAAGATGATTTGAGTAAGTTATTGGAATTAAGCGAAGGGATGATTTTGAAAAATAATAAATTTAAATTTATCAATGATGATAATAATAAATTTTATAAAAATAAAAAATCACAAAATTTAATAAAAAGAGGGAGTATTTTGATAAGTAATAAAGAAATTCTTGATATTTTAAAAGATAAAAAATATGAAAATTATAAAAAAGTAGGATTTAATGATTATAAAATAATAAGAGGAGATGAATAAAATGGAAGCGAAATTATTTAGAATGCGTTTAATTACAAATTTACATATGGGAAGTGGAGAAGTTAGTTTTAATTTTATAGATAATCAGGTACAAAGAGATCCTATTACAGAGTATCCAAATATGCATCCCTCAGGTATAAAGGGTGCATTAAGAGAATTTTTTGATGGAATTGAAAGTAAGGAATATGTAAGGGAAATTTTTGGTTCAGAAAATGCTGAAAAAGAGGATAATAAAAAAGGTAGTGTAAGTTTTATTGAAGGCAAGTTATTGGCGATACCTGTAAGAAGTAATAAAAAATCATATTTTATGGGAACAACTATAGAAATAATAAGAGAATACATAGAGTTTAGTAATTTATTTGGAAAAAATACTGAAAATAAAATAGAAGAAGTATTAAAAGAAATAGAAAAAAACCTAGATGTTAAAGATAAAAAAGCTTGTGTAGTAGGAGTTAAAGAAGAAGGATTATTTATAGAAAGTTTTGAAGATAATGAGATTGATTTTTATTCAGATAATGATGCACTAAGTCAGATATTAGGAATACAGGATATTGTTATAATAAAAGAAGAAAATTTTAAAGATGAAATCTCAAAAAGATTACCAGTAGTTGCAAGGAACTATCTCGAAGAAGGAAAAAGTAAAAATTTGTGGTATGAAGAAGTAGTACCTAGAGAATCAGTATTTTATACAGGAGTTATTAATTCACAACATATAAATGAATTTGAAGATTTTTGTAAAAAATTAGAAGAAAATTTAGTGCAAATTGGAGCAAATGCTACAATTGGTTATGGATTTACAAAATTTGAAGAGGTGAAATAGAATGAGTAAAAAAGTAGAAAAATATTTTCCTTGCATTTTAAAAAAAGTAAAAGAAGAATTTGAAACAGAAATAAATAGTAGTGGAATACCATCAGAATATAAAGGTTATATATCAACATTTGGTGCTATGGTTATTCAAAATGGATTAATACCGGCATTAGCATATTTTGAGAAAACTGATACAAACGAAAAAGGAAACAGAAAAAAGATAGTTAGTGTAATAAAAAGTTTTTTTTATGGAAAAATTTTTTCAATTGAAGACATAGACAAATTTTTAAAAAATAAAAAATTTTTTTCTCTCAAAGAAATAAAAAATTATTTAAAAAAACAAAAAATATTTTCAGAGAAAGAGCTAGATGATTTTTTTAAAGAAAAAAAACATGAAGATAAAAAACATGAAGATAAAAAATATATTGAAAATACAGATATGGAAAATTTTTTAGAAAAGATTGATATGAATAAGAAAAATGAAATTTTTGAGGAAATTAAAATAATAGAATTTAAATTAAGTCAGTATTTAGCAGAAAAAGTTCAAGCTGGAGAAATGAAAAAAAATGAACTGAGAATTATTGAAAATAAAGTAATAGATGTTTCGATAGCAATAAGATTAGCTTTAAGAACTTTTTTAGAAGAAAAATAGGAGGACATAATGGAAAAATATGATATTAATTTAGGTTACTATTATATGAAATTAAGATTATATAAACTTTATTTAGATAAAGAAAATAAAATAGAAACTCCTTTTGAAATAGAAAAAAAATATGAAAACAGTAACCAAAAAAAATTGGAAGATTTAACAAATATTGATAAAATTTATCTTTTAGTAAATTATCCAGGACTTTTAATTGGGACAGGGACAGCTATTGAGTATACATTAGAACTAACAAAAGATGAAAATAACTATTTTGAAAAAATTAAGGAAAATAAAACCCCTAAGAAAAGTAAAGAAGAGCTTTTTGAAAATGAAGATATCTATAAAAGAAAGGAAGAAATTTATTTGAAAAATAAGGTAGATAATTTCAAAAATGGCCTTTCTTTTGATTATACAACCGGACTTCCGTGTATTCCAGGAAGTGGTATAAAAGGTGTAATTAGGGATTTTTTTCCAGTTGAAATTCGAAATAAAGATTATTCAGAAGAAGAAAAATTGAAATATCAGGAACAAAACAATGCTAGAATAGAGCTAATAAATCAGATTTTAGAATCAAACTATACTTTAGAAGATATTGAGAGAATAGGGGAATCTATTTTTGAAGGAAGAGATTTTGAAAAAAAGGAAAATTTTGAAAAAGAAAAATATTTACCAATATTTAAAAGAGATAAATTTATTGAAGGGAAAATAGTAGTCAATAAAGACAAACAAATAATTTTAGATAAAGATTATATTACACCACATAAAAAAATATTAAAAAATCCTGTTCCAATAAAGATTTTAAAAATAGTACCTAGAACAGAGATAGAAATTTTACTTCAATTAACTGATACTAAAATATTTGTTCCTGAAAAAAAGGACATTGTTATAACAAAAGAACAAAAGAAAAAATTATTCACAGAAATTTTATTTTTAACAGGGCTAGGTGCTAAGACAAATGTAGGTTATGGTCATTTTGATCAGGAAGAAAGTATTAAAGTAACAAGAAAAAGAGAAGAAGAAGTTAAAAAGTTGCATGAAGAAGAAAAACAAGAAGCTTTGAAAAAAGAAAAGGAAAACATGACGAACTTTGAAAAATTTATTTATGAATATAAAAATGAATGGAATAATGAAACTAAAAAGAAGAAATTTAATGAGATAGATAAATTTGAAGTTGAAGAACAAAAAGAAATAGCAAAATTATTTTTAGAAGATTTTGAAAATGAAGAAAAACCTAGTAAAAAGACAATAGAAAAAATAAAAAAAGCAAAAAGAATTTTAAATTCTTAATTTGGAAGAAAAAAATCTTATAATATTTTTAAGTGAGGAAAAAAGATGGAAAAACAGAAAGACGAAATGGAAACTAAAAAGGATAAAAATTCAGAACAGGAGAGAGTAGAAGAAAATAAAGAAACATTAATATCAACTCATATTTTTATTTTGCCATTTAAAATATTGAAACAATGTCAAAATAATCGAGAAGAGACGATTTTAAGAGATAATTGTTGTTCATGGAAAGATTACATAATTAATCCAGATACAGAAAAATATTTAAATAAATACGCTAAAGAAGCTTTGTTTTCTAATTATGGAGACAGTTCAAACAATAATAGAGTAATAGAAAAGTATTATAAAGATATAAGAAATGGCATATATAAAATATTTGACAAAAATAGCAACAAAGAATATCTATTAGAAATAGAAGATATAAAAATAAAGGGATTTGATACTAATGTAGGTACTTTATCTTTTATTTTAAATAATAGAAAGTATAAAAAAATGGAAGATATCTTGTCTATAAATAATCAAGGAAGAAAACTTTATAGAGCATATGAAACAGAAAAATGTCCAATAATAACTTTATATGATTCTTCAGGAAGAGAAATAGTAAGTCAAGATATTAAGAATTCGGATATTATAATTCAAGAAAATGAAAAATTACAAAATAAAATAATTTCTTATTTTTTAAAAACAGAAAATATTGAAATTATTTTAGATGATAGAATGTTTGTTATGTCTCATTATTTAGAAAATGATTGTGTACCTAAAAATAGTTGGAAAAATTATGAAAATTGGTATAAATATATTTTCGTAGATAGAGATGATGATTTAACTTGTCAAGATGAAGAAATAATGGAAAAATTACTGAAGAAAGCTACTTATAGTCGTTGGAAAAATTACGGAACATTATATGGAGTATGCAGGTATGCATTTGTAGTTTGGACAGATGAAAGCCCTTTTTCTAAAAATGTAATAAATCTTCATCTGAAAAATCATTATTTTCAATTAGTTTCTTTATTAATAGCACAAAGGGCAACTATAATTTCTTTAAATGAAGGTATGAATGCATTAATTAATAGAATTTTAAATTCAGAAGAAATTGGAAAAGAGATTATTGAATACGATGAAAGTGATGAATTTAAAGAATACCTCATTTATTTATCAAAAATGAATTTCCAAGAAATTAGTCAGCAGGAACAAGGTATTGAACTATATGATTTATTTAGAGAACAACTAAAAATAAAAGAATTAACTGAAGAATTGAATTTGAAAATAAAAAGTTTAAATAGAAAAGCTGAAAGAAAAAGCGATAAAGAAGAAGCAAAGAGAGAAAAAGAAATACAAACTAAAATAGGACGATTTGGGGTTTTACTTACAATAATCAGTTTACTTACTGGAGGTATATTTGAAATTAGTTTTAAAGAAAAAGGTATGGTAGAAATAATTGTAATGTTTATTATAATATTCCTTGTAGTAATGTTCAGCAGACCTCTAATAAATTATGATGAGTTTCCAAAATATCTTAAGGAAGTGCTTAATTCTTGGAAAGGTAAAAAATAAGAGTAATTAAGAAATAAGTTAAAAAATAATACAAATAAAAAGGAATAAAAATGAATAGTATAGTTTTAGAATTTTCTGCACTAGAAGATAAAGTAATAGATAATACAGGAATGTATAGTCTGGAAATTCATAAAAAAATATCTGAAATCTTGGAAATAGAAAATAAAAAAGAATTGAGAGTGTCTAATATTTTCGGAGAATTTTTTAATGAAACAATACGACTTGAAAAAAGTAAGAAATATAAAATTAGAGTAATTACTAAAACACAAGAAAAATTTTTAAAATTGAGAGATCAATTATTTCAAATAGCTATAAATAAGGAGAAGATAGTGATTGGAGGTGGTATCTTTCAATTAGCTGGGATTATAACAAAAAATGATACTTGGTGCGGAGAGTATGATTTTGAAAAAGAAATAAAAAGTTTGAATGTAGATGCACTTAATTTTTCTGCAAAAATAAACTTAAAAATTATAAATCCTATCCTAAAAGATGGAAAGTCTATTTTTGGATTAGAAAAAATACTCGAAATTATTTTAAAAGATGTGAAAAATGACACAGGTTTAGTAATAGAAGGAATAAAAGAAAATATTTTAAATTCTATTACAATAAAAAAAGAATTTTATAGAGAAAAAAGAGTAAATTTATTAAATAACAAAATAAAAAAAATATATTTAGGAAATATAGAGGCAGTATTTGAAGGATATTATGGAAATCTGTTTTTACTGTTTCTTAAGCATGTAAAATATGCTGGTATAGGTGAATTTAGAGAATACGGATTTGGAGAAATGATAATTAATAATTAAATGTACTTAAATAAAACAATCAGATTTTAAAGATTTAGATAAAAACCGATTAAAAAAGTAAAAAAACAGCAAAATTAATAGAAATATTGAAAAGGAGTTCTACTAGTGAAATACTCAATATTAAAATTCAAACGAAATGAAACACATACAATGAGAGATTTGGAAAAGCTAAGAGGCTTTTTAGCGGATAAGTATAGAGAGAATACGGTTTTTCATAATCACTTGTCGGATGGCTATAATTATGCATATCCTAAGTTGCAATATAAACTGATTAAAAATATGCTTTCTATAATGGGAATTGGTGAAGATGTTACTGAGATAAATAAGAAACTTTTTGAAGAAATTGATTATTTGAATATTGATGGGAATTTGATTTTTGATATTCAGAAGGAGATTGAAATTTTTGATGATGAAATAGAGTTTACGGGGGATAAAATGTATGAATATAGATTTGTGACGCCGTATTTACCATTAAATGACAAAAATTTTTCTAAATACTTGAAGAGAGAGTACACATTGGAACAAGCGATTACGAATAACATTTTAGAAGTATTAAAAGGCTTGGGAATTTGGCTTGAGAAAGAAAATAAAATTTATGTTTCGGCAGATTTGCAAATAACTTCAAGAGATTTGAAAAATGTGAATATGATTGCATTTATTGGAAATTTTTATACAAACATAAAATTTCCAGATTATTTTTCGCTTGGAAAAAGAAAAAGTTTAGGTTATGGAACGTTTGTGAAAGTCAAAAAATAAATTTTTATGAAATTATATGAAACTAAATATTTTTAATTGATAAAACTAAATAGATATGGTAAAATGAATGTGGTTATTATTACCATATCTTTATATTTTAATTGTAATTTTTCTTGCTTGCAAAGTAGCTAAAATAAAGGAATTGATAGATAAAAAAGTTACGGAAACAAGTGAAAAAACAATAAAAATCTTGTCATATATCTGTTAATTTTAATAGAGTTAGATTCTCAAAAAAAATTCTATAAAGCTTAGAAATAAAGAGTCTGCTCTTTAGAACGGATAAAAGAAGAGAATCCAGTAGAATAAGGATTGAAAAAAGAAAAG
>QWCI01001153.1_pt1 | contig 10593 bp, 10 predicted proteins | sample 1972541 | NCBI WGS metagenome assembly QWCI01 (sample SAMN09866712, study PRJNA288562) | Human oral metagenome isolate term3_saliva, whole genome shotgun sequencing... | isolation source: mouth | host: Homo sapiens | place: USA: California | reverse complement strand
CCCGCCATGAAGGTGATGGTGATGGGCGACATGAACGACGACCCCACCGACAACAGCATGCGCCAATGCCTCTCGGCCAAGGCTGAGGAAGCGCAGGTGGGACCGCAAGACATGTACAACCCATGGTATAACATACTCGTCAAGCAGGGCACGGGCACGCTGCAATATCGCGGCGCATGGAATCTGTTCGACCAGATTATCCTCTCGCCCAACCTGCTCAATGCGCCAGGCACAAAGGACTTCTCGACGCTGAAGTTCTGGAAGGCGCGCATCCAACGCATGCCCTATCTCTTCGAAACCGAGGGCAAATATAAAGGTTCGCCCAAGCGCACCACGGCCGGCGGCGTGTGGCTCGATGGCTATTCCGACCACCTGCCCGTGTGTGTCTACCTCGTCAAAACACTACAATGATGCAGCCCATCGAAACGCCCACGCCACAGCCCATCGAGACGCACCCCTTTGAGCCGTGGCTGCCCAAAAATGCGCGGCTGCTGATGCTCGGCACGTTTCCGCCAGCACCCAAACGCTGGTGCATGGCGTGGTATTATCCCAACTTTCAAAACGACATGTGGCGAATCTTCGGCCACGTGTTCTTCGGCGACAAGCTGCATTTCGTCGACCAAGAGCACAAGACGTTCCGCCTCGAGGCGCTCAAAACCTTTCTCGCCGAAACGGGCGTGGCCATCTTCGACACAGGGCTGCGCATTCGTCGCACGAAGAACAACGCCTCCGACAAGGACCTCGAAATCGTGGAGCAAGCCGACATCGACGGGCTGCTGCGACAACTGCCCCAGTGCAAAGGCGTGCTGGCCGCCGGACAATTGGCCACACAGGTGTTTATGCAGCATTTCGGCATCAAGCAAATGCCCAAGATGGGTTGCTTCGCCGAGTTCACCTTCGAAGGCCGCAAACTGCGCCTCTATCGCGTGCCGAGCAGCAGCCGCGCCTATCCCATGGCCGTGGAGAAAAAGGCCGCTTTCTATCAGAAAATGTTCGACGATGTGCTGCGCTAACGCCCATCGCATCGCCATCGCTTAACAACATAAAACGCAAAGAAAATGTTTCAAGACCAAACCACCATCATTGGCATCGCTGGCGGAACCGGCAGCGGCAAAACCACCGTCGTGAAAAAAATTGTCGAGGCCTTGCCGCCCCATTATGTGGCCGTCGTGCCGCTCGACTCCTACTACAACGACACGTCACACATGACCGACGAAGAACGCCACGCCATCAACTTCGACCATCCCGACGCCTTCGACTGGAAACTGCTCCACAAACAGGTCAACGACCTGCGTGAGGGGCGCGCCATCGAGCAACCCACCTACAGCTATCTGCAATGCAACCGGCTGCCCGAAACCATCCACGTCGAGCCAAAACCCGTCATCATCATCGAAGGCATCATGACGCTGCTCAACAAAAAACTGCGCGACCTCATGGACCTCAAAATCTTCGTCGACTGCGACCCCGACGAGCGACTCATCCGCAACATTCAGCGCGACACCATCGATCGCGGCCGCACCGTCTCCATGGTCGTCGAACGCTATTTGGAAGTGCTCAAACCCATGCACGAACAATTCATCGAGCCCACCAAACGCTTTGCCGACATCATCATTCCACAAGGCGGCGAAAACACGCGCGGCATCTCCATTCTGCGCAACTACATCGAGGGTCTGGTGCCCAAGGAATGAACTGCAACAGGGCAATTCCTCGCCCCTTTTCTTGGCTATTTCTCATAAAAGAAGTAACTTCGCAGCCTAATTCATTATTAAATAATAATTATGTCATACAATTTATTGAAAGGAAAGCGCGGCATCATCTTCGGTGCACTCAACGACATGTCGATTGCATGGAAAGTGGCTGAACGCTGCGCAGAAGAAGGAGCATCCATGGTGTTGAGCAACACGGAAATGGCACTCCGCATGGGCGAACTCGATGGTTTGGCAAAGAAAATCAATGCACCCATCATCGCAGCCGATGCTACCAACTACGACGAATTGGAAAATGTGTTTGTCAAGGCGCAAGAACTGCTCGGTGGAAAAATCGACTTTGTGCTCCACTCAATTGGTATGAGCCCCAACGTGCGCAAACGTCGCACATACGATGATCTCGATTATAACTGGCTGAATAAGACGCTCGACATCTCGGCCATCTCATTCCACAAAATGTTACAGGCCGCTAAGAAGGTCGATGCCATCGCCGAATATGGTTCGGTGGTTGCCCTCACTTATGTAGCTTCGCATCGCACTTTCTTCGGTTACAACGACATGGCCGATGCAAAGAGCCTGTTAGAAAGCATTGCTCGTAGCTTTGGCTACATCTATGGCCGCGAAAAGAACGTGCGCATCAACACCGTTTCACAATCGCCTACCGCTACCACCGCTGGTAAAGGTATCAAAGACATCGACAACATGATGGACTTTGCCGACAAGATGTCGCCCTTAGGCAACGCTACAGCCGACGATTGCGCCGACTACTGCGTGACGCTCTTCAGCGACCTCACACGTAAGGTGACCATGCAGACACTGTTCCACGATGGTGGTTTCTCGAACATGGGTATGAGCCTGCGCGCTATGAACCAATACAGCAAAGACCTTGATGCCTATAAGGACGAACAAGGTAAGGTGATTTACGGTTAATCCGTTACGCCGACACACTACATCAAACAAGCAAGTTGCAAAGCTGGATACATCTCCTTCGCTTCGCAACTTGCTTTTTTATGCGCCTCTCCTTGTTCTATAATAGGGCCTCTCCTTATGATATAATCAGCTTGTGCGCCACCTTATAATATTTCGCGTGCTATCCACGCACAGGCTTCCGCATCAGCCAATGCATGATGGTGGTTCTTTAGCTCGTAACCACAGACGCGCGCCACGGTGTGAAGCTGATGATTGGGCAGCTCAGGATAGGCTCGTCGCGCGGCTCTGAGCGTGTCGTAAAACTGATACTCGGGATAATCCATGCCATAAACCTTGAACACCGCACGCAGACAGCCTTCATCAAACGCGCTGTTATGCGCCACAAGTGGCAAACCTTGAATGTGGGGCACGACCTGCTGCCACACTTCGCTAAACACAGGTGCATCGTCGGTGTCGCAGCAAGTAAGTCCATGCACCGCCGTACAGCGATAGGTGTAATAATTGGGTTCGGGTTGGATGAGCGAATAAAAACTATCGACAAGTTCGCCACCACGCACCACAACTACGCCAACCGAACACACACTGCACCGTTCAAAATTGGCTGTTTCGAAATCTATGGCTGCAAAATCTTTCATTTCTTTTTCACATTATATGAATACTTGAGCCTACAAAAGTAGTAAAAAATGTATAAAGGTCGACGGCATGCCATTGAAAAAGCCGTAACTTTGTGCAAAGCAAACAAAATAAAGAAGATATGAAAGATATACAAAATCGACGCACCATCCGTCAATATTCCACGCAACCTGTAAGCGACGAACTGCTCCATCAGTTGCTCGAAACAGCAGAACGCACACCTACCATGGGTAATTTGCAACTCTATAGTGTCATTATCACGCGCGATGCTGCCGAGAAACAAGCCTTAGCACCCGCACATTTCAATCAGCCCATGGTGACACAAGCCCCCGTGGTGCTCACCATCTGTGCCGATTATCGTCGTACAACGCGCTGGGCCGAACAGCGTAAAGCCACACCAGGCTATGACAATTTCCTTTCGTTCCTCAATGGAGCAACAGATGCTTTGCTCTACACCCAAACCTTTTGCAACCTCGCCGAAGCAGCAGGACTTGGCACGTGCTTCCTTGGAACAACGCTTTATTCGACAGAAGCCATCATCAATACGCTACAACTCCCTGCATTAGTCTTCCCTATCGCCACCATCACATTAGGATGGCCAGCCGAAACACCCGAACAAACCGACCGACTGCCACTACGTGCTATCGTGCACAATGGACATTATGCTGACTACACACCACAACGTATTGACGATTGCTATGCTGAAAAAGAGACATTGCCTACCAATCGCGACTTTGTGACCATCAACCATAAAGAAACTTTAGCACAAGTCTACACCGACATTCGTTATACCAAAGCCGACAATGAAGCGTTCAGCAAAGGGTTACTCAAAGCACTTCACCAACAAGGTTTTCTTAACGCCAATCAGTTATCAACAGATGAATAGACACGTCATCACCAAAAGATTTCAACACTAATTCCATCAAATCTAAAAGTTGATATATATCAAAGACTATTCGAAATGGATAGAAAATAATTATTTTTGGAAAACCATTAATTGTATTTTTTTTTATTCCTTTGCAAACGAATAGCAATCGGAGCGCACTTATTGATAGTGAGTACGTTGCCTTTTACTCATAAACAAAGAATATTAATCATAAAAGTAAAAATCGATATGAGAGTAATTATCCAATCAAATTACGACAATTTGTCTAAATGGGCTGCACGTTACGTGATTGACGCCATCAAAAAGCATCAACCTTCTGCAGAACATCCCTTTGTTTTAGGTCTACCAACAGGCTCTTCACCCGAAGGAATGTATGCCCAACTTGTGGCCGCTTATAAGGCTGGTGAGGTATCGTTCAAACATGTCATCACCTTCAACATGGATGAATACGTGGGGTTGCCCGAGACGCACCCTGAAAGCTATCATGCTTTTATGCGCCGTAACCTCTTCGATCACATCGATTGTCCTGCTGAGAATATTCATATCTTAAATGGAAATGCAACCAATCTGCAAGCTGAATGCGAAGCCTACGAACGTGCCATTCGCGAGGTTGGTGGCATCGATTTGTTCATCGGTGGCATTGGTCCCGACGGGCACATTGCATTTAATGAACCTTTCTCTTCGCTCAATTCACACACTCGCGTGAAGACACTCACTACCGACACACGCATTGCAAACTCACGTTTCTTCGACAATGACCCAGAGAAAGTGCCGGCCTATGCACTCACCGTTGGTGTAGGTACCGTGATGGAAGCCAAAGAGGTGCTCATCCTGTGCAATGGCTATGGCAAAGCACGCGCACTGCAAGCTGCCATCGAAGGTCCTGTAACACAGCAATGGACCATCAGCGCCTTGCAAACCCACCCACATAGTATCATCGTTACCGACGAGCAAGCGGTTGCCGAACTGAAGGTTAGCACCTACCGCTACTTCAAGGATATAGAAAAGATCTAATTAAAAAGACAAATCGATTAAAACGAATAAGAAATGGTAAGATTGAATTTAAGCTCACAAATTGTGCTCAACAAAATTCCACAAGAGCTCTACAACCCCAAAAACATTCTCGAGCGTTCTGAAATTACACGCATGGAGAAAATCACAACCGACATTCACGTTTCCATTGAAGAAGGCGCGAAAAGCATTGCCAACGCCATCGAAGCAACTATTCGTGACAAAGAGAAAGAAGGAAAGTTCTGCGTCATGGCCTTGGGAACAGGAACGTCGCTCCGCCCCGTTTACGACGAATTGGTGAAAAAACATAAAGCTGGCTTGAGCTTCAAAAATGTTGTTGTCTTCAATGGATATGAATATTATCCGCTTACGAAGAATAGCAACTGCACGAGCATTTCTCAGCTCAAAAAGATGTTTTTAGATCACGTGGACATCGAACCACAAAACATCTTCTCACCCGATGGCACCATCAGTCAGGATGCAGTCTTAGGCTATTGCCGCCTCTACGAACAGCGCATCAGCACATTTGGCGGCTTAGACATTGCCCTCTTTGGCATTGGCCGCAGCGGAAACATCGGCGCAAACGAACCTGGCTCTGGCCTTTCTTCTGTTTCACGCCTCATTCTCATCGACAACCTTTCACGCGAGGAAATGACCAACAGTTTTGCCAGTGGCGAACAAGTTCCGCCCTGCTGCATCACAATGGGCATCGGAACCATCTTCCAAGCCAAAGAAATCTTCATCACGGTTTGGGGCGAAGAGAAAGCTAAGATGGTGAAAGAAATTGTCGAAGGCAAGATTAGCGACAGCGTTCCTGCATCGTTCTTGCAGACCCATAACAACGCTAAGATGGTCATCGACCTGTCGGCTGCTTCACAACTCACACGCATCAAGCATCCTTGGCTGGTAACATCTTGCCAATGGAATGACAAATTAGTACGCTCGGCGGTGGTTTGGCTCTGCGAGAAAACTCAAAAACCCATCTTAAAACTAACGAATAAGGACTACAACGAGAATGGTTTGAGCGAACTCCTCGCACTCTATGGTTCAGCCTACAATGCGAATATCAAAATATTCAACGACCTGCAACACACCATCACAGGTTGGCCCGGAGGCAAGCCAAATGCTGATGACACCTATCGTCCTGAGCGCGCAACACCCTATCCCAAACGCGTGATTGTGTTCTCTCCCCACCCCGATGACGATGTCATCTCTATGGGCGGAACCATCCAACGCCTCGTAAGCCAAAAGCACGACGTGCACATTGCCTATGAAACCAGCGGCAACATCGCTGTTGGCGACGAAGAAGTAACACGTTTCATGCACTTCATCAATGGCTTCAACCAACTCTTCGGCAATTCAAAAGACAAGGCCATCTCTGAGAAATACAACGAGATTAAAAACTTCTTCAAGAACAAGAAGGAGGGCGATTTAGACACCAGAGACGTCCTCACGCTCAAAGGTTTAATCAGAAGAGGCGAAGCGCGCACGGCCTGCACCTTCAACCACATTCCATTAGACCATGTGCACTTCCTCGATCTGCCTTTCTATGAGAGTGGCAAAATCGAAAAAAATCCTATGACCGAAAAGGATGTGCAGATTGTAAGAAAGTTCTTACAAGAAGTGAAACCCCATCAGATTTATGTAGCCGGCGACTTAGCCGACCCACACGGAACCCACAAGAAATGCACCGATGCCGTCTTAGCCGCTTTGGATTTAGAGAAAAATGCAAAGGCCGAATGGCTCAAAGACTGCCGCGTGTGGATGTATCGTGGCGCATGGGCTGAGTGGGAAATCGAGAACATTGAAATGTGCGTGCCGATGAGCCCCGAAGAACTTCGTGCAAAGCGAAACTCCATTCTCAAGCACCAGTCGCAAATGGAGAGCGCACCGTTCTTGGGCAATGACGAACGCTTGTTCTGGCAACGCGCCGAAGATCGCAATCGCGGAACAGCCGAGCTCTACGACAAATTGGGCTTAGCTTGCTATGAAGCGATGGAAGCCTTCGTTGAATACAAACTTTTATAAGCAAATCCACCGCTGCCCTGCTTGATGTTTACGTCAGCAGGGCAGTTTTTGTTTACCCTAAATCCATCCGTCAGCCCACGCGCAAGTGGTTTTATAACCCTGTTCGAGGAACAGCTGGCATAACTTTATGCTTTTACCAACCCAAACGAGGAACGGCTGGCATAACCTTATGCTTTTCTCAACCCAAACGAGGAAGCGCTGGCATAACTTTATGCTTTTCTCAACCCAAACGAGGTACGGCTGGCATAACTTTATGCTTTTGCCAACCCAAACGGGGAAGCGCTGGCATAGACTTATGCTCGCGTCAACCCAAACGAGGAACGGCTGGCATAAGGATATTACAGGGCGTTCTGGCATGGCTCTTCGTTCGAAAACCACGAAACCTGCATGGCATTCTCAGAAAAAAGCCGTATTTTTGCCCCATCGAACAAGCATTTTATAGCGACAACAGTGCACTTGCATCAGCACAAACCAGCTGAAAATGCCCCTATAAAGCAGTCCTATATCCAACCCATTAACAAATATCACACATGGAAAAGGTTATCAAAACCTACGACATCAGCTATTTTGCGTACTTAAATCAACCGGCTGTCTATGCCGACGACAATTACTTTGTCGTTGCACCTGCGGAACAATATCCCGAATTAACGGGCAACATACGCATAGGCTGCCTGCTGATTTTGTTTTGCTTACAGGGCAATGTTCAACTCTCGCTCAACAACGAAACGTTTCATTTGGCAACTGGCGATTGCATCATTTGCCCACCCTATGCCATCATCAGCCGCCTCGAAATAGCCGAAAACACCATCACCTCCATGGTGGGCTATTCCATCGAGTCGGTTGCTTCGATGCTCATCGGCGGCGAAGAGATGTGGCATCTATTCGCGCTATTAGCCAAGAAACCTATCATCAACAACACGCAACGCTATATTTATCAGCGCATGGACTACTTCCTAAGCATACTGCGCTACCGCACTTCCAACAATGATAAATATCAAAAAGAACTGTGCTACCACCTTTTCGCCATGTTGTTTTTTGATGTATTGAACGATTTCCACCTGCCACAAGAACAACCAAAAGCACACACGCCGCCCAATCGAAAACACTATCGGGCAGAGATTATCTATAAAGATTTTTTAATTCTGCTGACAAAGGATAATGGTCTTCATCGCGATGTGAAATACTTCTCCGACAAACTTTTCATCAGTCCAAAATACCTTTCATACACCGTAAAACGCTTCGAGGGGAAACCTGCACAAGAGGTGTTGTTGGAGCGCGCCATCAACCGTGTGAAGAGCGAACTGAAATACACCGATACACCTCTGCAAGCTGTCTCTGATCTCTTCCAATTCGAGAACTACACCGCCTTCTGCAAGTTCGTCAAAAAGAACTTGGGCGTGTCTGCACTGGAATATCGAATGGGGAGACATCGGTAATAGCCTATCCAATCACGCTAATTTTTTGATTACTATTCTATCTTCAAGTTACGGCTTTTGCCCATACCATTTTTGGCTCATGCCCACACTCTTTTCTAAAGGAAACGCTTCTCCATGTAAGATATTCTCTCACACCGAGGCTGCGCCGCGCGTGAAATCGGGTATCATTACGGGCATAGAGCCATGCGCTATGGAGCATTTTGAAAGTTCGGCGATGCAACACCACTCCGCCAAATCGTACACATCCATATCCAACGGCAAACCTTGTTGCAGGCATTGCGCTAATCGCAAGTCCATGAAGTAGGACATACCGCCACGCGGATCGAGCTGTTTGGCTAAGTTGATGGCCTCAGACGAAAAGACCGGTGCGTAGTGTTTGAGCAGCGTTTCTATTTGTGAAGCACTCAAAGGCACGTTGCTATGGTCTAACGCTATACCAACTTTAGCAGCAGCTTCGGCAGTGAGTAACACTTCAGCGACAGGATATTTGGCGGCATAGCCCTGTGTACCCACCGCTTGGAACATGCGGCTGTAGGGTCGTGGCGTCATCACATTGTGTTGTATGAGGATGGTTTTACCCTTCACCGTGCGTATCATCGTAGACGTCTGGTCTCCATTGGCAAAACTATTGCAAGGCTCGCCCATCACCTTTTGATACATCCGCCTACCCTGGAATGCGTTGGTTTGCATCGCTGTGAGATAGTGTAGCCGGTCGGTTCGGTGTATATCCAGCAACCTACAAGCAGGTCCAATGCTGTGAGTGGGATAAATATCTCCACCATTAAGGTGAGCATACGCCATACGCCAACGTGTCCAACGCTCGCCAATGGGATGTGCGTAGCCACCTTCCACATGCACAAGTTCGCCCAACAACCCTTCTCGTGCCATTTGACACACGGCCATTTCAAAATAGTCATACACTGCATTCTCAAGCATCATGCAGTGTTGCTGTGTACGTTCGGCCGTGTCTACCAACTTCCAAATATCATCTAAAGTGAGCGCTGCTGGCACTTCCACCGCTACATTCTTTCCTTGCTGCATGGCATGGACGGCTATAGGCACATGCGAAAGCCAATCGGTACACACATAGACCAAATGAATTGTTTGCTGCTGACATAAATCACGGTAAGCCGTTTCGCCCCAATAAACAGCAGGACGCGGTTTCCCTAATTGCTCAACATGTTGTGCTGCCTCCTCTGCCGCTTGCCTTGAAACATCGCAAACCGCAGCAATCTCACATCCGGGAATATGGCACCAGCGCGCCACTGCTAACTTTCCTCGTGCCCCAACTCCCACAAAAGCCACTCGCAAATGGGGCATAGGAGGAAGCGTTAACGATAGAACATCGCGCTGATTCACAGCACGAGCAGGAACCGGAGTTTCTAAAGGATGCACAGCAGACATCATTTCCATTGTACTTGTATCTTTTATTTCTGTGCAAATTTACCTAAAAAAGTGAGAAGAAAAAAGGATGTCAAGATGAAAATATTACACAACCTTTTCCTGCGCCCGCCAATCCCTATCTGTGCTATTCGCTCTTTCAGAAAGCAATGTGCATTATCATCTTCTGTTGCCCATCTACCCAAGACGTTGTTACAAACATTCGTGCTTGATAGGTTTCGTGCTTTAACAATTCGGGATATTGCCCATTACCCTTATATGGATAACGCGCCGATTATCAAAGGCTATAAATTTGCATTGTAAATGAGAATTGTCCGGATTCTATTTCTCCAAACCCAAACCTGCAACCCATCTTTCTCAAAATCGTATACATGTTGCCGTTGCCCTTTCCCCGATACTAACACATATATATTATCTTCACTATCTGGTTCTTTAGAGAACTCTGTAAGGAAATCTGTATACCTCATCCCTATCAGATTCTTATTATGAAATAGACAATATGAAGAACATATAATTGTATTTATTGAACCATCCGTATCACACCACACATTAATTTCTTCTC
>QWCI01001147.1_pt1 | contig 10611 bp, 4 predicted proteins | sample 1972541 | NCBI WGS metagenome assembly QWCI01 (sample SAMN09866712, study PRJNA288562) | Human oral metagenome isolate term3_saliva, whole genome shotgun sequencing... | isolation source: mouth | host: Homo sapiens | place: USA: California | reverse complement strand
TTCAAATAAGAATAGCAGCCCTTTCGGGGAGTTTGTTTCCTCCATATTCGAAAGAAGACAAGAAGCTAAGATAACAGGTAATGAGGCTATGTCCTATATTTACAAGATACTCATGAACTCGCTATACGGTAGATTTGGTATTAATCCTAAATGCACGATCACTGAGGTCTGTGATCTTGATCGATATAACAATTTGACAATGAATAGTGATTTCATCTTAGGGGACAAGCTTAGCGATCATTACTATATCGTCTCTTACTTTAGCAATACCGGGCTGGTCTCCGACTCTGACTGGAGTCCTCCAAGGATATCAGCCGTTCAATTGGCAGCTGCTGTCACAGCTTGTGCTCGGATTCATATGTATCCATACATCTCAAGACATGATTGTTACTACACGGATACGGACTCTGTCGTTCTTGGTAGTCCTCTTCCTGAAGGAGAAATATCTTCAACTGAATTAGGTAAGTTTAAGTTAGAATACTATCTAAAGAAAGGAATCTTTTTAGCACCAAAGAGTTATTATCTTTTGACTCAAGAAGGCAAAAAAATCATTAAGCACAAGGGTCTTGCAAAATCATTGGTCAATGAAGAATGGTTTGAGTCACAATACGATGATATATCTAGAACAACGCTGATCCCTATGGAATCTAACTTCAAAATTGATTGGGAAAAACTGAACATCACCAAAAAGAAAACACTAGTGAACCTTGGAATCAGAATTGGTAACAAGAGGGAACCTGTGTATGATAATGATCAGTGGGTGGACACTGTGCCATTAGATGTTACAAACTTAGCTGGTCAAGAAAATAGGATAGTGAAGCTTCTTCAGGAACAATTTTTAGAGCATTTATCTGTGAAAGACAGAGTGATTGCAGATTATGAGTCTAAAGTAGCTAGTTTGACATCAGAAATAGATAAGTCAAAACTTGAGAGTCTCAATAAGCCTTATCAAGATAAAGCTAAGCTTGGTAATAGTCAATCGGACTCTGCACAGAAAGCAAATGAACCCAAGATACCTACTTATTACAAAAAACCGTTCAAAGGTAAGAAGAAGCTGCCGTTCAAAGGTAAGAAGAAGCTGCCGTTCAAAGGTAAGAAGAAAAAGAAAAAGCCCGGTTAGTGTAAGCTTCTATTTATTAGATTCAATTTATCCTCCCAGGTCATGTTCTTGCTTTAGGGAGCCGAGCCTGAGGATAAATGCATTCTATTTCCCCAATAGTAGTAGCAAAAGAATAAGGCTTTTACTATTGTTATCACAGAGACGAGTTAAACTAATCAAGAAGAGCCGATTTGTGAACGGATATTAGCTTACCTACTTTAGTTGAAGGACATACAGGAGGGCAAGTCGAAGTTCCTATTGAGGAGGATGTGCCATAGTAGAAAAAGGATATGCCCCCCCCGAATGGTCCGCAATTAAGAGATATGATTCTCAGGGGACATTTCATTAGCATCCTAGCAAGGAGCTTACCTTATTGCACTGTAACACATATGAAAAGAATACCCTTGTTTGGCTGTTAGCAAGTCAATGAATTGACCTAGCGGGAGGGCTATTTATTCCTGAGTTAAATTGAGGGACTGTCCCTTCAAAGACTAATGCTCCACGCGTAAACGTTTCCCCTTTCCCGTGATGATGGTTACATGGTTACAAGGTAGGCAATAGGGAATTTACGGGTACAACGGTTGGAGAAGGTTAGCTTACACCTCTCCTACTCTAGCATCTGGGTACAGAGAAAGACTATCCCTAGTGACTTAAAAGATCATCTTTTGATGCTTAAATTAAAGTCAGGGCTATAGGCTGACTACATAACCTTACGACTGATTAGCTTAAACTTGGGACTTATATAATGACAGTCGTGTACTATAAAAGCTTGCACTCTAACCCGGGATTATCTAGCTCTTGCACGCTTACTCTATCCTTTCTTTATCCCTAGTTACTACTAAGATCATCTTTTTTTAGATAGTAGTGATTGCCCTTCAACTCTAGATCTAGGGCAAAAGGCTGAGCTTGTTCGCATACTATCCTCAGGGCCTGAAAAGAGGGAATTGGAATTCAAATCTATAGCACCTGAGATTACAGGGTATACTGGATTAGCAGGTGGACTGAGAGCCTTTGTCGAATATCCCCTTCATTACTCCTCTACTTATCCCATCCCAACTCTATAACCTGACTTGCTAGCAGGTTTGCTTCCTAACCTTATTCTGCTTTATTTTTTGACCTTCCATACTTCCTTACTTTGAACGAGGTTTACTTGCACTTGCTAGCGGGTTATCACCTTCTTATCCTCCTTACTTTATAAAACCAGGGGAATTTCAACGGGAAGACAGTCATTTCGAATGTCTGCATCGAAAAGGGGACTGAGGGTAGGCAAAGTCAATGGCTTACAGGCTAGTAGAGCGTATACTGGTCAACCATGGATTATAGGGGATAATTTTCCCTACAAGGCAGGATACAGGGGATTAGTTGATTAGCTGGTTCTCATCTCGCCTCGCACTTCCTCTTTCTCCCCCTTTAAAGCTACTACAGCGCTGGGGAATGACTAGCTGCAAAACAAGCACCTGAAACTGACAATCTCGAGCTCTTGGGCTTACTGCTTAATAAATACTACTTGCTGGCTTACTCCTAGTACCTGTGGCGGTTTACTATAGCACCAGTCCCGGGACCTCCTGACTTTATTCAATTCTTCTTCTTTCCTTCCTGACCTGGAATTACTTGCTTAGCTAGTTTCCTTGCTCGCAGGGTTAGACTGATAGAGGGATTAGCTCGCAAACAAAAGGGTACAACGCAGGTTACAAGGGGTTCAAGATGATTTGCCTTTTTAGTTTTAGGTAGGCACCTAGAAATAACGAGACCAAGATGGAGGAGGCGACTAAGCCGCCCGAAGTGAGATGAACGGAAAATGCCTCTCTTTTATTCTTGAATTGAATTGACTATTGTCACGTCGGTGCGCTCTATCAGGATTGCTTTTGAGGGACTTCTACTTATACCTCTAGTGGTAGGGAGACAAATCTTTCTATTGCGAAAAGGGGGGCTACGGATGAGACTGCAACGCTAACCTCAGGGAAGATAGAAGGAAGACATTCAGAATAGAGGGGCGAGAGACAAAGGGACTCTCACAATAGGGAGAGGGACTATGAATAAGCACTCTTGATCTTTAAAGGAATAAAGAGACTAGGAACTATTAACCATTAGATTGCCTAAGGTACGTAGTCCTCTTAATAGATAGAGCCCGGGGGACTAGGGGGGCTACCGTAAATAGACTGCTATAAAAGGGGACTGGAACAAAAATGGGATCGGTTTACCTTATACCTTAAGGCTTACAGGAAACTTCCACTAGAGGGGCTAGTAACTAGATAGGTTTTAGAAAGGACAGCACATAGAAATGGGGGTCAAAGGAAATGCGTTCATGAGTTACACCATTTATCTGTGCATAGTAGGAAACGAAAACCTGCTTGGGCCAGTAGATCTTTTAACCATGATCCCAGACCACTAAAGGATGATAGCTAATCCTGCCTATCTAAGGATCATGTACAAAGCTTCGAGATGTGATGCTCGAATGCTATACTCGACTGCTAATAAATGCCTATTTTAAAGACTACGGAAGGGTATAATAAGTAGAGCAAATGAAAGAGCTTTTGTTTGCCCTATCCCTAGCTTTAGAATATAAAAGACTTGAAACTCCATCATCACATAAGGAGGAATCCTAAGAACTGGAAATCGCTTCCTTGGCAGAAGGAATCCAAGATCGAAGGAATCTAACTCAAACCCTTATCCAACTAAAATCCCTCTAACTTCAACTTCTACTGGATCTCTATCGAAAGCAACTCAAACTTCCACTAAAACCCCTCCGGCTTGCCGGTAGAAGATGGAATGGGACTATTAACTACTGATATACTACCTGGAGGGGATTCCGGCTTAGCAAGAGAAGCAATGGCAACTGCATCTCTAAATGAAATGGATAAAAAGTAGCATTAGGGCTTCCTGCCTCACTCGCTGTAACAGACTCAGAGATTGCCCCCAATAAAAGCCTAAAATGCTCGCTTTCTATCTCACTTGTTGTATAGGAAAGGCTCCTACAAGGATAAATGAAATGCTTTAAGTACTATAAGGCAAGGCAGTTCTGGAGAAAGTTTATCTATCAGTCTAAGTAGCTCACCCGGGAACAGTCTCAGGTTGCTTCTTTCCCGCTTTCAAGCAGTCTAGGAGCGCAGCGAAGGAGAAGTAGGCAATGTAATTGTACCCACAGAAATCTCACTCCAGGTTGTGAGCCTGAAAAGTGATTTAATCACGATAAAAAAGGTTCAGGTAAGCGGGGGTAGAGCCCTCCTCTTATGAAACTATTCTTATCGAAGTTCAGGAGAAAGAAGAAAGTCTCAATCAAATAGAGTTAAAGTGAAGGATCAACCCGCAATCCATAGAATAAGTTCAGTTCAGGAAAAAGGTTAGCAGCTGAAGGAGAAAGAGGGATAGCCCGTAGCTCACATAAGTTAGCTATGCTCCCTCTAAGGAAGATCATACAGAGGAATGAGAGAGGAAGGTGGGGGAAGGTACTCTCGTTCAATGCTATAGTTAAGGTAATTTCTTACTTCGGACCCTTGTAGCTCTGCTTCCTTAGGTAAGGGAGGACCCATCCGTCTCAGGCGATGGGGAAGGTTGCTTTTAGCCCGTTTTGTTCAATTCCACTTGAAAATGAGGTGAAAGTTCTTGCTCGAGTTCAGGAGTGAGGCAGTTAGTTTCTTAACTGAGTGAGGAGTGAAAGGAAGGATCAGCCGCTTGGTTCTGATCCCGGTGATGAGCTAACTAGAAAAAAAAAGGTGTTCCAAATCTTACCACTTCAAAAATGAATCGAGATAGACTGACCCGCAAGAACAAGAAAGATCAATATCGAAGTGAAGGATATGAAATAGGTAGCGTAGCTCGCAGAAGAAGAATAAAAGTCTGAAACTTGATTTGACTTCTTTCCGCTGAAGGAAAGCGACTCTTCTCTTTTCGAAGCAACAATGAAATTGTTGATTCAATTGAAAAGCGGGCACTCCCCTCTTTCTTAGGCAGAATCCCACCTTTCAAGCAGTCCTGGGGCAACGAAGCTAAGCAAGGTGCGAAGCGAAGATGGATGAGAGCGGGCCCACGAAGCTTCTAGTTGAGTTCCCTCGTTCAGTCAGGATAGATTTTCTCACTTGTTTGAGGGAAAGATCCTACAAGGCGGGTTCCTAAGCTAAGTCAAGATTCAGCGACGGAGAAGGGTCCACAGGAGTTTCTTTTATCACGAGTTATGGGTTCAGCTACGATAGCACGAGAAATAGGTTCAGCTATAGATTCTCTTCCTTCAAAACGGGCAGTGAGCCAAGAAAGATAGAAGGAGTCAGTGTGAAAGTGTTGTTAGTAGTCCCCGGTGCCAGGGGAAGGGAGGTAAGGAAGGTTAGAAGCATTCTTCAAAGACAGGTAAGGCTGTTCAGGAGAAAGAAGAAAGTCAAGGAGAGCAGAGAAGGTTAGAAGAATTCTAAGAGAAGAAAGAACATAGATAGATGACGTGGGCAAAGCAAGCCCCAGTGAGCTACACAACCTCGACTACTAATAGAGGAAGCTCAGGGGAAGTAGGGTTAGTGAATAAACAATTACATATACGAGTACGAGAGTAGGCAGTCGGTATCGAAGAAAGTCTCGTCAACCATTCCCTCCTCTCTCAAGTCAAGCTAGGTCAATGAAATGTGAAAAGAAATGAGATCCAAGGTACGAAGTAGAGTAGGTAAGTCCGGAATGAGAGAAGAGATAGATCAAGTAGTCCAGTCGGGAAGGGCCGAACCTTCACTTTCACCGGAACCCGAGATGTTTAGTGGGGAACAACCAACATGCGAATGCGAGTTTGAAGGCATGCGATCAATCGAACGAATGCGCTTTCTTTGGTATCAATCTAGTGAGCTCGGAAAGCAACGAAGCCCGAGGTAAGACCTCTATCTAGTAAATAGCTAACTTATGGAATTGTTCTAGCGGATTGGTAGGAAAGGCAGGGCAATAAAGATCGGAAGCCACTTCTTCGAAAAGCTATAACGATTCTATTGATTAGTTGAAGGCAGAATCCCCGCTTGAAGCAGCACAGCAGAGGGAGAAAGGTTAGCAGCAGAAGGCCAGTTGTAAACTGGCTGAAAGCAGAAGGGGCGTAGCGATACGTTGTTCATACGAGAGTTGCTCCCCAGTCAAGTAAGGCAGTCAAGGTAATGTAATGGGCTCCATTTCTAGTAAGGATAGCGTAGCTAGTTCTCTTTCTAGGAAGCTCAGCTTTAAGTCAAGAAGGGTAGGTTTGTTAGTAGGCTCAGGCTAAACTGATCATATATGGCTACGAGTTCTAGCAAAGAAAGAGATTTGATCACTCTTTCTAGGTCCCGGTACTCTCGATACCGTAAAATAGAATCTATAGTAAGGAAAAACACCAATAGAATGAGTTATGAGGGGATATTCCATATCGTTAGCTCAGTCTCCGGCGAAGGAAAGATAAATCCATTCCGTTTTTTGTCCGTGGGGAAGCTCAGCAACTAGTTTATCTGGGTTGTTGTACTCCTCGAATCACTAAGGCGGTAGCTCACGAAGAAGAAGGTAGCTTGCTTGTTATTATTCGAAGGAAGTTCAGGAGAAGTGAGTGAGAAGCTCAGTAGAGGGTTAGGCTTCTCTTCTATGGAATAAGTTGACTCTCTCGGCTCCAATCCCCGGTTCAATACTCCTCTCTCTGTGAATATCAATCTCAAAGGTCTTCCTTCTTGGTTAGCGGTCCTCGCTCCGATTAGTTCATCTCGCACTTCCATATGAGACGGAAATTCATTACGAGCTATGAAAAGGCCTGGTTCAAGAAAGATTCACTCAAAGCTGCAAGAGATGACCCCCCACACAAGCATCACCCGAATCAGCATGGCTAGTTATCTATTTCGTCAGGTCAAGAGTGGGAAGGGCGAGTCAGGTCAAGAAAGAGTCTATCTCACTCCAATTAGAAAAGCGAAGACGGGACTAGTTGAAAGCAGAATCCGAATCAAATATAGGGGCTGAATCCGCTTGACACTATACTCTATATTATTATCTTTGCGAGGACGGGACTATTGTATTGATTAGTTCATCTTTCCCGCTTGAAAGCTTCAGTGTTCAAGTAGTTGAATAGGAAGAAGAGAAATAGATATAGTAGGACTGGCTTGAGAAATAGAGTGTTATAGATGGCAAGGATGTTATAGTTGCTTCTTCCATTGAGCAAGTTGACTATTGCTTTCTTTTTTCTTTATCGTGGAAGTCCTTCTATCGTATGCTGGCAGTAAACATCACGTTCTTCCTGACTTTCAGAATCAATGGAATAAGAAAGAGACGACCTCTCAAATCATCAGTAAGGGAAGAATTGTGTTTTATCAAAACATTCTAAGCAGAATCAAGCAGAAAATCCAGATCTTATATCTTTCCTGCGGGCATGGAAATCAAACTGGAATGAGACCTTCCTTCTGATTCTGAGATGCCGAGAACCTGGTCTTCTTGTTCACGCCTCAGCTGCTAAAGAAAGAAAGAGATCTTCTTCCTTTACTCTATGGAAACCATTGATAGTTCGGTTCTAGCCAATCCTAATCCAATCCCATCCAGTTGGAGTCCTTCTAATCATCTAGAGTGCCTGTTGAAATTGGAGCTGCAGTTACAGCAGTTGGACTTTATACCCTTCGCCCTGATTGAGTAGGCATTCCCGTAGCAGAGGGCAATATGTCTAGTAGCAGCGAGTATTTACTTGAGTCAGCCTATATAGTCTTTATCTCCAGAACTGGGAAAAAACCCTGGAGTGTAAGTGCACGAGGAGACAGGCGAGCCGGTGGTAGAAAGCTTCCATGTCGTAGGATAGGCCATAATAGTTGCCAGTATCCCTTCCAGGCATTTATCAAGTGCTTCTCTTTCAGGCTTCCATAGTAGTATATCTATATCTTGGGGGGCTATATAAGTACATTTATTTCCTGCCTCTCTCCCGGGCGAGGGCTTCTATGCTCTGGTTCACCACCCCATATTGACTAAGCTCCTGTAAGAGTTCCGATATCCGGGCAATCTTAATATAAGTCGTCCCCTTTAGTGTAATCTCTCTAGTGCCAGTACCCTTTACATTAGAGTTAGGCCAGCTCCTTTACCAGCGAGCCCTCCCTTTCTTCCTTCAAATTATCCCAGTGGACTGACTCACAGGTTATAGGGCGGGAGTCAGAATTAGGGAATACTTATAGATCCTCCGCCTATCAGCGAAAGGAGCCCACATCCCCACTCTCCTTTCCCACCCATCGCTGGGGGCCTCATCTTTCCCGAAAAAGAACAAGATTACATCCGATTTAGACTCGAACCATCCTCTATCATACTTTAAACTCAATGAGCCTCTGCCCGTCCACTTACCCTTTCTTCGCGTCATGATCAGCCTCAAAATAAAAGAAATACAACTACCCATTTTTTTGTCCTGCCCTTTCTTCGCATTATGATCAGCCTCAAAATGACCACTTCATTTCTATAAAACATAGTCAAGAATTTATAAAAGGCCGAATGGTTCCCAATTTTAATGAAATTCTCGTTTAGACTAACAGGATCACAAAAAGAGAAATCCTCCAAAATCGATTGCACGCTAAGCCCGACGATTTCTTCCACTTGTGAGCTCTTCATTATGTCTTGAGAATACAGCTTATGTTCAACACATTTATCAACTCGCATGAAAACATATAGAATCAATACTATGTATAAATATTTCAACCTTAGACCACCCATTTTATTTCACTCTTTCCTTCATTATAGTTGATTTTAATGGTACCGCCTGAGAAAGGGATAGGTTCCCCTCCCCTAACAGCATGTTCAATGTCAGGCGAAGTAAAATTGCATTCTTTGAAAATATCGTTCAAAGCTGCATAAAGTTCTATATTATTAACTTTATTAAAAATGGGAATAAATATCTCATTTTGAAAGCGTGCATATTTAAGTTTAGGCAATCGTTCTTCAATAGTTTGATCAATATCGTCCATAATTATATCAAATAGAATTTCAGATATGAAAGGAATATAAGGAATGCCAGCTTTGAGCGATAAGAGGTATCGACCCTTATTATCAACAACATGTAAATCGGTAAAAGACGAGATCAACTTGACTAAGTTATCATCATTGTTCACAATAGGGCGTATTTTTTCTATAAGTCGTGACCTGGAGAAATAGGTAATAGATTTACCGCAATTTAGTATAAGAAGAGCTTCCATTTCAACCCACTCTTGAATGGTATTGATGTAATGGATATATGATCTATCAGAAGAATTATAAGCACTATAGCATGATTTACGAAAATAAGAAGAATGATTCAACTCTTGGATTAAGATACCACCAAGTGAACACATAACCAAGTGGTCAGCAAGAGAGGTGAAATCGAATAAAAACATTGGGATCGAATTTGACCGGGGAAATTCATCATCGCTGCGAACTAAGCAAAGTGGGGATAAGTGGTAATTACCAGATAGAAGTAAGTTTTGAATACTAAGAATATCTAATTCTTTAGAGTAGCCATCAACCTTCTCCTTAAATAAAGCGTAAACAACGTTTATTTCAAATACCAAACTTTGAATAGAACATTTTCTAACATCATCCCGATTTGGAAAAGAACAGTTCTTACTTAAATCATCTTTCGTCCTACCATCAGAATATGATCTATACGTTACATGGAAAAGCATATTAGAGCCTTGCCTAAATATCATGTTTACAATTTTTACCATTTCCATCATTTTATTCATTCTTATTTAAATATATCAATATCGACTCCCTCCGAAGGAATACTATCCCTAGCTAGTAATATAACAACTATTGCACCCGTTAACATCGTAGCAAGCGACATAGCTCGTGCTTTTCTTATTTCACAGTCACTCATATCCTGTCCAAATACAGATTTTGTTACGGAATTTTTTAATTCACCACATTCACAAGGACTCGGGTTTTTGTGCTCAATACATACACCATTGATAAAGGTATCCTTTATCATATCAATTAACCCCCCTAACTCTGGTTTAGTTAAGACAAACGGAACATTTAATATTTGATCAGGGACATTATACCACCAGATAGAGAATCCGATCATCACGCACATTAAGGTTTTATAATGCATGATATCCCATATAAGTTGATTACTATAGCGTGACTTAACCCGTGATGTTCTTCTCATAATATCAGCCAAACCTATGCCTCTCTCCGGTGACCCCATGAATTTATCTTTACCTTTTCCGACAAGATCTATTCTTCGAATCGAAGGAACTCTATTTAGAAGTAGCGTGGGATAAGATACCTTATTAGCGAACCGCGAAACTTTATACCCTAAAGAATTATTACTACAGCTCATCACCCCTTGTATATTGCCTTTTCTCCATGGTTTTCGAATAATCGGTAAAACTGGCGCTCTGATGATACGTCTACTACTACTACTACTACTAGCATTAACTTGATTGTTAGAACCCTCTCTTTTCTTATAAGACACAGTAAGATGTTTGATTTGCGCAATTAGACTTTTCATGTTTTTTGTTTGTATTTTCCAGTTGGTTCGTCCCGCCGTTCCGGCTTCCGGCTTCCGGCTTCCTGCTTGCAGCTTCCAGCTTCCGGCT
>QWCI01001798.1_pt1 | contig 10619 bp, 9 predicted proteins | sample 1972541 | NCBI WGS metagenome assembly QWCI01 (sample SAMN09866712, study PRJNA288562) | Human oral metagenome isolate term3_saliva, whole genome shotgun sequencing... | isolation source: mouth | host: Homo sapiens | place: USA: California | reverse complement strand
TCCCTCGGCTACAGCCTCAACTCCAAGGATACCCAGCAGTTGGAAGAGACAGTGGATAAGCTCTACAAACTGACTCCAAATATCAAGGCTATTGTGGCCGACGAGATGAAGGGTTACATGATTCAGAATAACGCTGCTATAGGAGTGACCTTCTCTGGCGAAGCCAGCCAAATGCTGGAGAAAAATGAAAATCTACGCTATGTGGTTCCGACCGAGGCCAGCAATCTTTGGTTTGACAATATGGTTATTCCCAAAACAGTCAAAAACCAAGATGCTGCCTATGCCTTTATCAACTTTATGTTGAAACCCGAAAATGCTCTCAAAAATGCGGAGTATGTCGGCTATTCAACACCAAACCTACCAGCTAAGGAATTGCTCCCAGAGGAGAAAAAAGAAGATAAATCCTTCTATCCAGATGCTGAAACCATGAAACACCTAGAAGTTTATGAGAAATTTGACCATAAATGGACAGGAAAATACAGCGACCTCTTCCTACAATTTAAAATGTATCGGAAGTAGGAGTTAAACGGATGAAAACGAATCAGTCAAACTGGTTCGTTTTTTCTTTTAAAAAAGTACAAAAAATAGTTGACAATTTTTTAAAAAGTGCTAGACTAGTATCCTTTATGATTTTAGGAGGGAAAGTGATAGATGAGTGATTTATTTATACAAAAATCGGACTACTTTTTAGGACTATCCAATCAGAAAATCATCATAAAAAATAGTCAGCGAGAAATCGAGAGAGAAGTATCCATCTACCTTGTAGACAATCTTTTAATTTTTGGTCAGACTCAAATAAGTACGCAATTATTGAAAGCTTTAGCAAGGGAGAATATTAATGTCTACTATTTTTCTAGCGAGGGAAAATTTTTGGCTTGTTTAGATTCTTATCGTCAAGAAGACTTTTATAAGCAAGAGAAACAAGTCCGGGCTTGCCTAGACCAAGACTTTTGTCTAGCCCTTTCAAAGGAAATCGTATCTGCTAAAGTTAAGCATCAACTTTCCTTGTTGAAAAGCTATAATCAAGATGGAATCTTGTCAGTAGATGATTTTGGACGTTTTCATTTAACTCTCAAAAAAATAAAGGAGGCCGAGTCCATCTCACAGATAATGGGGTATGAAGGTCGTATTGCGAAATCTTATTTTTACTATCTGAGCTTACTAGTACCGGATTCTTTTCGTTTTTACGGTCGTAGGAGGCGGCCTGCTACGGATTCTTTCAATTATTTACTAAATTTTGGCTACTCCATTCTTTACTCTTGCTTCTTGGGTTTGATACGGAAAAATGGCTTAAGTTATGGATTTGGTGTCCTACATCAGAGCCATGGTCATCACGCTTGTCTTGCGAGCGGTTTGATGGAGGAGTGGAGACCAGTCATTGTAGACAATACTATCATGCAATTGATTTTGGAAGAGAGTTTAAAAGATGAGCATTTTGAAACAAAGGCTGATGGTACTGGATTATATTATCATTTATCAGGAGAAGAAAAGGAATTTGCTAAAAAGAAATCCCTCTTTTGTCTGATAATCTACGATATTATTAGCAATAAAAGAAGATTAAGATTAGCCAAATTGTTGGAAGGATTTGGGATGAGAGTCCAACGCTCTTGTTTTGAGGTTGACCTAGAGAAGGCTAGTTATCAAGTCTTAATTCGAGAATTGGAATATTTTTATGATCCTAGCGAATTTGATAATATTATTGTCTATGTTGGGAATCGAGAAGAGACTATTCGTTTGAATACCGATGATAGAGAGCTAGAAGATGCAGATTGTTTGTTTTTCAATGTGAAAACTCTTACAATTTATGGTATACTATAATTAGTTTCCAAATAGGTTATATCTTGTGTTTGTTTTTAAATCCAACCACAAAATATGGGGTATAAGAACCTATCTACCTCGAGAGGGGACGGAAACTGATTTTGACCTTGGTTTTGACCTTGACCTTGACCCGTATAAGAACCTATCTGCCTCGAGAGGGGACGGAGACGGGTTATCCAGCAAATAATTTGAATAAAAAGCTTTGAAAGGTATAAGAACCTATCTACCTCGAGAGGGGACGGAACTAGTGCAGCAGTTGATAATAGAAGTTTTTTGTGCGTAAAACATCCACTTTACCTCGCAAGGGGACGGAAACTATTTACGACGTAGTGGATTGTCTACCACGTGTACAGTATAAGAACCTATCTACCTCTCGAGGGGACGGAAACAATTCAGGTTTCGCATACCAACTTACATCTAAACCATAAAGAACACCCTACGCACCTCGGTAGAGGACGGAAACTTTCCTAAATTGTAGTACATGAGCAAGTCAGGGATTTGTAGAACACCATGTTCACCTTGAGAGGGGACGGAAACGAGTTACAAGCCCCATCAAAAGCCCAATCATCTTGCGTAGAACAACCTATTCACCTCGGTAGGGGACGGGAATTCCTCAATCTCAATTCCAGGGCAATCAAATACCCGTATAGATACCTATCTACCTCGGTAGGGGACGGAAACCTTTCCATTGTAATGCTCAATTAGCACACCAAGTTGTATAAGAACCTATCTACCTCGCGAGGGGACGGAAACAATTCAGGTTTAGCGTAAATTGAAACATCTAAATTGTAGAACACTCTATTCACCTCGCGAGGGGACGGAAACTCTTTTTCTTGTTCCTGCTTAGCAGTATCAATTTCTTGGTAGAACACCCTATTCACCTCGCGAGGGGACCTATTTCCTTATTGCATAACAAGAACGAAAAAAGTTAGCTTAAAAGCTAAGCACTATTGATAAAGGAGGCTTATGAAAAGAATTACTTTATCCTTTCAGCGGATTGACCAGTCACCCATCGATTTGGCAACCAAATTTCATGGATTTTTGATGGAGCAGTTAGAACCAACCTATGTAGACTGGCTTCATGAACAAGAGACCAATCCCTACTCGATTAAGGTAATCCATCAAAAGGACCAGACGACATGGATGGTTCATCTTTTGACAGAGGATGCTATCAAGCAGATCTTACCTCCAATGTTGGAGTTGAAAAAAGTTGACCTACATGGACTGGCAACTCTGACAGTTCAAAGTGTAACCATGCAGGATTTGAGTTCAGAGGAACTATTTGACCTTTTTAATCAAAATCAAGATCAGTCCTTTTTTACCATCCAATTTCAAACACCGACTGGATTTCGTTCCCAAGGCGAGTATGTGCTCTTTCCCACCCTGCGTTTGATATTTCAAAGTCTGATGATGAAGTATGGACGACTGTTTGAGAACAGGGAAGACATCGAAGAGGAGACTTTGGACTATCTTACGTCCCATAGTCGGATAACCAGTTACCGAATGGAGACGAGTTACTTTAAGGTCCACGGCAAAAAGATTCCTGCCTTTAAGGGCAAGTTAACCTTTAAGATAACGGGACCTAGTACCCTCAAGGCTTATGCAAATATGTTATTAAAATTTGGAGAGTATGCTGGACTGGGCATGAAAACCAGCCTAGGAATGGGAGGAATAGAGCTTGAAGAAAGAAAAGATTGATTTAGTTTATGGAGCGCTATTACATGATATTGGCAAACTACTTCAGCGCTCCGGGAAGGACACAAAAGATGCTACTAGCCTTGGAGCTGAGTGGTTCAGACGTTTTTCAGATAATGAAGCAATCGCTCAACACCTTGTCTATGACGACTTAAAAGGAGTAGAAGCCAATCTGCCTACTGATAGTCCGGTTTATATAACCGACCTTGCTTCCAAGATTGCTTCGAGCTTAAAGGCGGAGCAAAGTCTTGCGTCATACAAGGAAGATGACTTGGAAAACCAAGCTGATGTTTTTAATGTTTTTTCAGATGTCTATAGCCAGCGTTTCTTGCCTATCAAAATCTTAGAGCTTGATAGGGAGCCAAACTATGCTCAAAACGCAAAAGAGTCAGTTTCTCAGTCTGACTATAGCAGCCTATTGGATACCATAGAAAAGGAGATTGAGAACTGGGATTTTGGTCCAGATCAGATTGATGCCCTTTTGAATCTCTATGAAGCCCACCTATCTTATGTACCGACTTCAACTAAGACACAAGAATTGGCGGATATTTCCTTAGCAACTCATAGTCGTTTAACAGCTGCTTTTGCTTCAGCTATTCAGGAGTATATGACAGCTGAAAATGATTCAGACTATCAAAAAGAACTCTTCCATGAACAAAAATCTTTCTATAATAAGGAAGTTTTTTTACTAGCCAGCTTTGACTTATCAGGGATTCAAGATTTCATCTATAATATCGCGACGGCTGGGGCAGCCAAGCAACTCAAAGCGCGCTCCCTCTATCTGGATTTTATGGGAGAACATATCGCTGACAGCCTACTAGAAAAATTGGAATTAACGAGAGCCAATCTTCTCTATGTAGGAGGCGGTCATGCTTACTTTATCTTGGCAAATACTGCAAAAACAAAGGCTGTGTTAGAGGCCTTCGAAGAAGAATTTAACCAATTTTTGCTGAAGAATTTCCAGACACGTTTGTATGTTGCTTTTGGCTGGAGTTCATTTTCTGCTAATGACATCATGACATCCTTGGCAAGATATAGGAAAGTTTACCAAGCGACTAGTCGTATTATTTCTAAGAAGAAAATCTCTCGCTATGATGCTCAAACGCTCTTGGAGTTAAACCGAGGTGGTCAAAGTGCTCAGAGAGAGTGTACGATTTGCCACTCAGTACAAGATATGACGACCTTTAATGACCAAGAAGTCTGCCAGATTTGTGCTGGTCTTTATCGCTTCTCTAAAGAAATTCAAGAACAATACTATATTGTCACCAAAGAAAAAGGCCTCCCAATTGGACCGGGAGCCTTTATAAGAGGGATTTCACAAGCTGATTTGGAAAAGGAAGATTGGAATCGTATCTATGTCAAAAATAGCTTTGCGACCGATATTGCGAGGGCAACTCATGTCTTTGTTGGAGACTACAAGTATGCTGATATCGATCAGTACGCTCAACTGTCCCAAGATAGTCAAACAGGTCAAGGAATCAAACGTCTAGCAGTTGTCCGATTAGACGTAGATGACTTAGGTGCTGCTTTTATGGCTGGATTTTCTTATCAAGATGGTGGAAAATACAATACCTTAGCTCGTTCAGCAACATTCTCAAGAAGTATGAGTCTCTTCTTTAAGGTTTATATCAATCAATTCGCTAAGGACAAAAAAATATCGATTATCTATGCTGGTGGAGATGATGTATTCGCCCTTGGTTCATGGCAAGATATTATCGCATTTACGATTAACTTGCGCCAACAATTTATCAAGTGGACGAATGGTAAATTAACCCTATCAGCAGGTATCGGACTTTTCCCAGATAAAACTCCGGTTAGTATCATGGCTGAAGAAACAGGCAAGTTGGAAGGAGCAGCCAAGGATAATGATAAGGATAGTATTTCTTTGTTTGATAAAGCTTATACCTTTAAGTTTGATCAATTTATAGATTATATCTACAAAGGAAAACTGGAAAAGATTAGACATTACTTTAGTATTCAGGATGAACGAGGAAAGAGTTTTGTTTATAAGTTGATTGAACTTCTTCGAAACTATGACCGAATGAATGTAGCGCGCTTAGCCTACTACTTGACGCGTTTGGAAGATTTAACACCAAGAGAAAGTAAAACAGAATTTAAAGAATTTAAGAACCTATTCTTTGCTTGGTATACAGGCAGTGAAATGGAACGCAATGAAGCAGAACTAGCTTTACTTCTATACATTTACGAGATTAGAAAGGATTAATATATGGCTACTTTAACAGATGACAATTATGTTGATAAGGCAGAAAATGTTATCAAATCATTGAATCGAAACACTAGAGATTTTAGAAACCCTGATGCATTCCTTTTAACAACTAGCAAAATAAGAAACCTACTAAGCTTAACAAGTACCCTTTTTGATGAAAGTAAGGTTAGACATTATGAAGATTTAGTCGACAAAATTGCCTATTTGAGAGTGCAGTTTGTATATCAATCAGGCCGAGAAACTGCGGTTAAAGACTTGGTGAAAAAGGCTGAAATCTTAGATATTCTAAAAGAAATCAATAATAAGGAAAGTCTCCAACGTTTCTGTCGTTATATGGAAGCACTAGTAGCTTATTTCAAATTTTATGGAGGAAAAGATTAATGGCATTTGCAAAAATTAAACTAACAGCACAAATTCGTCTAGAAACAGGACTCCATATTGGAACAAGTAATGCCTTTGCTGCCATTGGAGCTATTGATTCACCAGTCATCAAAGACCCAATTACAAACTTACCGATTATTCCTGGTTCAAGTATAAAGGGAAAAATGCGCACTCTTCTTGCAAAAGTTCATAATGATCGACTAGCTAAGAAACCAGGAGAAGATGGAGAAATTCTTAGTCGTTTATTTGGAAACAGTTCAGACGACCGCTATAAAATAGGACGACTCATTTTTAGAGATGCCTTCTTAATTAACAAGGAAGAGTTAGATTCTTTAGGTGTCAAGAGTTATACTGAAGTTAAATTTGAAAATACTATTGACCGTATTACTGCTGAAGCAAATCCGAGACAAATTGAACGTGCCATCCGTAGAAGTGCTTTTGCATTTGAGTTGATTTATGAAATTACAGATGAGAGTCAAGCACAAGTGGAAGAAGATTTTAAAGTCATTTTAGATGGATTAAAACTTCTTGAGTTAGACTATCTAGGTGGCTCAGGTTCTCGTGGCTATGGTAAAGTTAGTTTTGAAAATCTAAAAGCGACGACTGTTTTTGGGACTTATAACCTTGATGCATTAAACAAACTACTATCTGCGGAGGTCTAATATGACCTATAAGATGTATATCATGGACTTTGATTCTGCCCATTTTGGAGCAGGAACTCTGGATAGTTCAAAAATGACTTTTTCGGCAGACCGTTTGTTTTCCGCTCTTGTGATTGAAGCCAATAAGATGGGACGATTAGATGAGTTTTTATCCTTAGCAAATCAGGATGATTTTGTTCTAACGGATGCCTTCCCTTATAAGGCCCGCCCATTCTTACCGAAGCCCATCGGATTTCCAAAATTTGACCAAGTTGATTTAAATAAGGATGTCAAGGAAGTACGTCGGCAAGCTAAGTTAGCAAAAAAACTACAATTTATCCCTCTAGAAAATTTTGATCATTATGTCAACGGTGCCTTGTTTGAAGATGAGGAGCATGCTGTTACTAATATCGTAACAAAGAATCAACCCCATGTTGATGGAGCGCTTTACCAAGTTGCAACTACCCGATTTTTGCATGATACAGCCCTCTATGTATTAGCGACTGAGTCACCACTGCTTGATGAGATGATGACTAGCTTGCAGTTCTCTGGTATTGGAGGAAAACGCTCAAGTGGCTATGGTCGTTTTGATTTGACTATCAAAGAAGTTCCTGAAAATCTTGAGAGTCGTCTGACTCGTTCCTATCAAGGAAATGTGATGACTCTGACGACTTCTTTACCAACAGACGAGGATCTTCCAAGGGCTATGGATCAAGGTTCTTATCTTGTAATCAAATCAAGTGGTTTTGCTTTTAGTACAGTGTCTAACCAAAATTATCGTAAACAAGACTTATTTAAGTTTACTGCTGGATCGACCTTTTTTGAAACCTTTGCAGGGCAAATTGTTGATGTAAGACCGCTTGATTTTCCACATGCTGTCTTCAACTATGCCAAACCCCTATTTTTGAAAATGGAGGTAAAAGGATGAAAACAGACTATAGAGTTTTTCAATTTAGCTTGTTAGCTATGGCCCCCATTCATATTGGTAGCGGTGAAAAATACACTTCACGAGAATTCATCTATGAAAATCATCGCTATTATTTCCCAGATATGGGTAAGTTTTACAATCGGATGATTGAAAAGAGACTGGATAGAAAGTTTGAACAATTTCTTCAGGAAACAAAACCAAGTGCTAGGAATAATCGCTTGATTTCTTTCTTAAATGACAATAGAATTAGTGAACGTTCCTTTGGTGGCTATACCATTACTGAAACTGGTCTGGAAACAGAAAAGAATAACCAGAATTCCAGATCCGGTTCTATAAATGAAGTAGCAAAATTTATGAGGGATGCCTTTGGGAAGCCCTATATTCCGGGTAGTTCCTTGAAGGGAGCTATTCGAACTATTTTAATGAACACCAATCCTGACTGGAACAATAAGAATGCAGTTGATTTTCATGGGAGAAGTCCTAAAGAAAACAAAAAAATGATTCCATGGGGAGCAAAAAAGGGGCAAGAATTTAATGACTTGTTTCATGCGATTCGTGTTAGTGATAGTGAGCCATTTAACAATGAGCAGATTATTCTAGTTCAAAAATGGGATTATTCTGCTAAATCACTAACTGTCAAGCCTCTTCCTTTATACAGGGAAGCAATCGCACCCTTAACTAAAATCAATTTCACCATTACTACAACTACTAAGGAAGCTGGAATCCTAATTGAGGAATTAGGTCAGAGAGCGCAAGCCTTCTATAAAGAATATAAAAACTTTTTCTTATCAGATTTTCCTGAAAATAAAATTCAACCAAATCTTCAATATCCTATCTATTTGGGAGCTGGAAGTGGAGCTTGGACAAAGACCTTGTTTGAACAAGCGGATGGAATCTTACAAAAACGGTATAGTCGAATGAAGACTAAGATGGTTGGAAAAGGTGTTTTGAAACTGACGAAAGCGCCGGACAAGAGCATTAAAACCAATAAAGGAGAACGGAAATTGATCATTAATAGCGATTCCTTCTATGAGATGGGAAAAGCGAATTTCATGATTAGGGAGATTTTACAATGAAAATTTTGATATCCGCTGTTAGTGATTCCGATCCGATTAGAGGATTTCATGATGGTGCTCTGGTTCATATTGCAAGAAAGTATCGTCCAGATAAAATTATTATTGTGTATTCTGATAAGATGCTTCCTAATAAAGAGCGAAATAATAAAGTTCTTTTCTCTATATCTGAAAACTATAGACCAGAAATTATTATTCATGAAAAAATAATTATTGGTGAGGATGTCTTTATTTTTGATAAAATGTATGATGAATTCTCAAAAATAATTAATGAATGTTACTCAAAAGAAGATGAATTTATTTTGAATCTTTCTAGTGGGACACCACAGATATGCGCTGCTCTTTTTATTATCAACCGTTTGAGTGGTATAAATGTCAAAGCAGTTCAAGTTGCTTCTCCACAAAAGGGGCCAAATACAGAAGATAAACATGATATAAGTGAAGATATTGATATTCTGATTTCATTAAATGAAGATAGTACCGATCAGTTTGTGGATCGTACTTTGGAAGATAGTGCGGAGAAATTTAGTCAGGATTTAATGAAGAAAACTATTCGTGATTTTATTACTAAATATGATTATAAAGCTAGTTTAGAGTTAGCGAATCAATTTTCGGACTTTCCAGGTTTAAAAGAATCCCGTAAAAAATTGCAAAATATTGTAGATGCGCTAGATAGACAAGATATTCCCCAAGCTTTAAAAAATAGAAAATGGAGTGATGAGAAGAAGAAGGTTCTCAATGCTTATCTAACAATTGAATTGCAAAAAGAACGTGGGAATTTCAGTGAAGGACTCATTAGAATTAAAACCTTAACTGAATTTATTTTGGAAGATTATATTGATAACTGTTATCCAGGATTATTGGATAGATATGTAGATGAATCAGAAAAATATTTCTTGGGAATTTGGGATTATAATAAAATTCTCAAAGAAAAAAAAGAGTGGACTTTATATAATCAAATTAGACCGATGATTAACATGAACACTTCGCGAAATACATTGGCTCATAGATTGGATCCATTGCAATCAGAAGAATTACGTCAGTTAGGATCCGTCTTAAAAAATCTCAAGGCTTTAGTTAAAGAACAGTATCAATTTAATGAAAAAGATTTCAATTTCTATAAAGAATTAAATAAGGAATTATTGGAATTATTAAAGTAACGAGGTGAAAGTTTGAACATTTTAATATCAGCAGTGGGAACGACAGATCCAATTAGTCATAATCGAGATGCTGCTTTGTTACATATTGCTCGCACTTATAGACCGGAGAAGATTGTTTTAGTTTATAGTGAGGAGATGCTGATCAAGCAAGATCTCATTGAGAAAGCTATTTTTTCCATAGAAGATTATCATCCTGAAGTGATGATTGAGTCAACGATTTTAAAAAATGATGAGGTTTATCTATTTGATAAAATGTATGAGGTTATGGGACAGATTGTTGAAAAATATTCTGGAACTAATCATCAATTGATCTTAAACTTATCTTCGGGAACGCCTCAGATTATTTCGGCTCTATTTGCCCTCAATCGAATCAAAGATTATAATACCCAGGCTATCCAGGTTGCAACTCCTAACAAATCAGCAAATAGACAGTATGTGCCACTTTCAAGTGAAGGTGAACAGAAGCTTTTTAACGAGAACGAGGATAACCAAAAGGATTACGAAGATCGTACCATTAAAGATGAGGCGGAAAAATTTAATCAATCTTTAATCAAACGTCATTTAAGAAATCTGATAGCTTCCTATGATTACCTTGCTGCAGAAGAACTTGTTACAAAAAAAGAATACAATAACTTACTTTCTAAAAAGAAATTATCTTTTTTACGAGCGACTCTAAATGACTTTGTAAAAGTATTT
>QWCI01001204.1_pt1 | contig 10628 bp, 8 predicted proteins | sample 1972541 | NCBI WGS metagenome assembly QWCI01 (sample SAMN09866712, study PRJNA288562) | Human oral metagenome isolate term3_saliva, whole genome shotgun sequencing... | isolation source: mouth | host: Homo sapiens | place: USA: California | reverse complement strand
TGTTGATTTTTTCAGACATAAAGTGCGGTCGGTTTTTTCATAGTTTTGAATAATGTCTATTTTAGCATATTTAATGTGTAAAATTGATCAGGCAAAAATCTAAGTTTTACACAGACTTAGCAATGTCAAGAGGAAGATGTCACAAATTCATAAAAAAAACTTTAATTTTTTACTAGACAAAACTTAACTCATTGATTTCAAATTAAAATTTAATTTTAGGCTAATCTGTAATCAAGATCGAACAATCCTTGTAACTAAACCAAAAGAAAAATTGGCTCCTCCTGCTGGACTTGAACCAGCGACATATGGATTAACAGTCCACCGTTCTACCGACTGAACTAAGGAGGAATAAATTTTGTATCACAAGGAATAGGGCGCGCATTTTAATGATAAGAAAACCTCTTGTCAACAAAAAACGATAGTAATTTAGAGCCAATTTATACACTATCGATTTAAACTAAATATTTTTCATATTTTTAACACCTTATCTTTACAAATCTTTACAAAAAAACGATGGTTATATCACCATTAATATGGCAGAATGCGGAGCTTTCTTTAGATAGCACAAATATATCTAAAAGTATTTAACACATAGATTTTAATTTATTGAGGATCAGGAATGAACCGTATATTTAAAGTTATTTGGAATAAAACAACACAGAGACAGGAAGTTGTTTCAGAATTAGCGAAAGGTGCAGTTAAAGCTAGCTCAACATCTAGTTCGGAAAAAAATAACAAAACACTTAGTGTATCTATTCTAGCTACACTGATTACCTCTATTCTTGCAAGTAGTATTTCTTATGCTGCTAAAATCAATTACAACGATATTCCCACGCAGGGTGTAGCTGTTGTTTATGATGCAAATAGTGGCATTTTAAAACATATGTCGTTAGAAGAAACAGAAAACCCTGGGGTTTTATCTGCTGTTGATGCAACAAATTCATTAAATAAAATGTTAGATCGCTATAAGGGCTTTTTTCACGTAAATGCTGAAGGAAATAAAATAGGAGATGACAAAGCAGATGGCTCAAAATATACAGAAAATACGGGTATTTGGGCAGATTGGCTTACAGCTACAGCTTCAAAAGTAGAGGCTGAAAAAAAATTCTCAGGAGGGACATTTAATGATAACTTGGGTAAATTTACAGAAAAATCTGGTGCTCAAGGTTCTCGATCTGTTGCTGTTGGTGTATATGCCAATGCCTTAGCCGCGGATTCTATTGCCATCGGCTCTCGAGCAAATGTTAATAACTACTGGGGAAATCAATATCGTGAAGCACTAAATGGTATTGCTATTGGTAGACAAGCACAAGTTGAAGGTGCAACAAACTCAATTGCATTCGGTACCAATGCAAAACTTCTAGCAAGTACTCCTTATTCACTAAAACCTGATAACTCTATTGCTATCGGTAATAATAGTACTGTGAACTGGGCAAGCAATGCTATTACCTTAGGTAATAATGCAAGTATTACAGGAAGCCACGCTGTTAATGGAGTTTGGAAAGGCTCAGATAACAGTATTGCGATTGGTAATGAAACAACAGTTGGACGTGAAGATACTGTTGCAATCGGTAGTAGTGTAAGTGCACAAAGAGAAAATACCGTTGCTATTGGTACAAATGTTACTGCAAAAGGAGAAAACTCTGTTGTTATTGGTCAAAATGCAAAAGGAGAATCAGCAAGGGGTGTCGCCATTGGTGCATATGCAACAGCAGGAAGCGATAGAACTGTAGCAATCGGTCCAGAGGCAACAGCAAATGCCTCAAAATCTATTGTAATTGGTGGCTTGGGAGATAATAGAACAGATAATAAAGCACAATCAGAAGAAGGTGCAACTCAAGCTATTGTAATTGGTAATGGTGCACAAGCGAAAGCAGCTGCAAGTTATTCTATTACTTTAGGTAACAGCGCTAAAACAGAGGCTGGCACAGGGATTAGCATTGGTGATCGTGCTAATGTTGCCTCTGGTGCAACTTCTGGTATTGCCTTGGGTAAAAGTGCGGTTGCTAATAAATCTAGCGATATTGCTATTGGCGAATCTTCAAGTACATCAGATAAACATACAGTAAGTGGCCTCCAAATTGGTGACACAACCTTACCTACAGGCGTTCTTGCAACCAATAATGGCACTGTAAGTTTTGGTAATGACAATATTAAACGCCAGATCCAAAATGTTGGAGCTGGTGAAATCTCTGATAAATCGAGTGATGTAGTTACTGGTTCACAACTTTACCACGTAATCAAAGCTGCCGATGAAATTGCTAAAACGGAATATAAGTTTACTGTAGGAAATACAGTAGTTAAAACTATGCGCAATAACAAGTCGTCAACTGAAAATAAAACAAATAATACTTTGAACTTCAAAGCGGAGGATGGGCTTGTTGTTGAAGCTGGTACTGATGGTTCAGTAATTTATAAATTAAATGCCGATTCTAAGAAAGCAATTGCAGATGCTAAAACTGCAGCAACCACCGTAACTAATAAGCTAAACGAGATCAATCAATCTGTTGCACGTGCAGAAACTGCTGCGGGCGAGGCGGCAACCTCAGCAACAGAAGCAGGCAAAGCGAAAGATGCGGCTGTGACAGCGAAAGAAGGTGCGGAAGCGGCTCGTGATATTGCCAATACGAAAGCGGGCGAGGCGGCAACCTCAGCAACAGAAGCAGGCAAAGCGAAAGATGCGGCTGTGACAGCGAAAGAAGGGGCGGTAACTGCGAAGACTGCAGCTGAAACGGCAGCAGATAAAGCTAAAAATTCCGAAAATACTGTAAAAATGATTAAAGATCGTATTGAAGGTTCAGGATTAATTAATGCTGATGGTGAAACTAGTTTTGCCTCAAATAATGCAGGTAATCGTAAAGGTGCTAAAGCCTCAGGTAAAGATTCAACTGCAATGGGATATGGCTCTGAAGCGAAAGGGGAGCATTCTACTGCTTTAGGTAATAATGCTAAAGCACATGCAGATCGCTCAACGGCTATAGGTCATAATGCAGAAGCTAAGGCAGCTGGCTCCGTTGCATTAGGTGAAGGCTCTGTTGCGAAAGAAGAAAATACTATTTCAGTAGGTGATGTTGGTCATGAACGCAGAATTACAAACGTTCAAGATCCTAAAAACTTAACTGATGCAGCAAATAAACGCTATGTTGATCATTCTGTAAATTCAGTTCGTAACGAGCTAAAACAAACAGATAGAAAACTTCGTGGTGGGATTGCTGGAGCAGTCGCTATGGCAAATATTCCAACAACAAACCGTGCAGGTAGCACAATGGTTGGTGTAGGTGTTGGTAACTTTAAAGGTCAAAATGCTGTGGCAGTAGGCTTAAGTAAATCAAGTGATAATAACCGCATTCATTTCAAAGTGAGTGGCTCGGCAACCAGTGCAGGCGATTATGCTGTTGGCGCTGGAGTCGGATATCAATGGTAATTAATGCTTAGGTTATAATATAAAACTCTCTCAATATTTTGAGAGAGTTTTTTTATTGCTTAAAGTGCCAGATATATTCAATATGTACAACACATATATTTTTCTGTTGATGTGTAGATTATGAGGTATTTTTTAATGAAATTTATATCTGACCGTTGTTTATAATTTAATAAAATATCAAGGCAAACTATTATCTCTCGATAATAAAATAGTTTTGATAGCTTACTAATTTCCAAATAAAATAGTGCCTCCATTTACTGGATTTAATGTTCCATACAACAAGCTCAAGGCAAAAAATAGCATTATTCCGCCTGCTATTAATTTTATGATGCTGTCGCTTTTTCCTTTCGTATGTTTTGAACCATACCAACGCCCTAAGTGAATTGCGGTATTTCTTGCATAACGTACAATTCCCGCGAAAGCTGACAGCATAAGTCCTGTGCCGAAAGACATGGCCAATACAGCCAAAATTCCCCAGCCATAAAGATCAAGCATATAAGCTAAAAATAAAACGAAAATAGCACCGCTACATGGTCGCATGCCAATTGTTAAAATCACGAGAAATTGTGATTTTAGATTGGTTGCTTGTGCAGTTTGTGTAGGGTTTGGTAAATGTTGGTGTCCACAGCTACAAGTGTTTGGTTGAAAAGTGCGGTTATTTTTCACCGCACTTTTTTCGTGTAGGAGGAGGGGATTTAGGGATTTAATGGCTAATTTAGCTTTTTTACGATAGGCTCGTAAACCTTGCCAAATCCAATAACAGCCGAGAAATACCAATAATAGTAATGCAGCTCTTTCTAACCAAAGCTGACTTAATTTGAAATAACGTGATGATAGATTAAGTACCACAACGAGCAATGTTGTTGCCGTAATTGCGACAATGCCTTGCATTAAGGAAGAAAGTAAACTCAATATGGTGCTTTGTTTTAATTGGCTTTCATGAGTGGAAAGATAGCTGGCGATAATAAATTTGCCGTGTCCAGGCCCGAGGGCATGGAGTACGCCGTAAACAAAGCTGGCAAAAATAAGCGTAATGCCTGCCTTGATACTATTATTTTGAATTTGATGTAAATTTTCCGAAATAAGTTGATTAAAATCTTTTTGCCATGCAGCAATATGTAAGAAAAACCAAGGGGAAAAATAGCCAAATAAGGCAAGTGCAATCACTAATAACACGAGCCCTGTTTTATATTTTTTCATTTCTACTCACATTGAATTATTATTTTTTGCGCGAACATCACGCCTAATGAATCATCTTCGTTCTTTTGGGATTTATCAAGTGAAGATGCGTAGGCTTGGATTTTTTCATCCACATTAGGTTCAATTAATTTTCCTTGGCAATTTTTCGGAAGTGCGGAAAAATCTACCGCACTTTTTGAGGCGTAAGTCATCGCCACATAATAAGTGGGATCGTAAGTTTGTAAGCTAAATGCGTTTTTTTCTAACTTTTGAGAATGTGCGAGAGGAACATCAAAATAATATTGTAGCTGTAATCCTTGGATTTTTACCCCGTAATTTTTGGGGTGTGAAGAATATTTGATTTTGTTGTTTTGAGCGTCATATAGATAGCTAAAATAATGTTCACTCACAATATTTCCCATGGCATCATCGATGAGTTTTTGCTGATCATTTTTTGTTTTAGCCTGTTTCATATCATAAATAACTGCGGACGAACTTGGTTCATCCAGAGTCCATTTCATTGATAAGCCGGTGAGTTGATTATTTTCTATGATAGGCGTGGTTTGCATATCTATAAATGCATGGGGGTGAGCTAAAACACTGCAACTAAAGAATAGACCGAGTAATAATGAATACGTTTTCACAAAAAATCCTAATTATTTTGAACGCTAGCATTAGAAGTTGTTTATTCTACACGCAAAAACGAATTTTTCTGTCAAAAATGTTGATGTAAATCAAAAAAACTCTCAATAGCATTTCCCTCGTCTCTGAATATTCAGTAACATAGCTCCCGTCAAGTGATTGCTTGATATTCATAAAGTTCCTAAATAAAATAATCATAAATATAGCTAAACTACTTTCCTGCCACCCGTTTCGGGTGGTTTTTTTTATCTATTATTTGCCTATTGTTAGGCAAATAAAGAAACTTCAAGTAAAATGACAGCACTTTTTTATTAGATAAAGGATAAATATGTCAACTCAATTTGTATATACGATGCATCGTGTCGGTAAAGTAGTGCCGCCGAAGCGTCATATTTTGAAAGATATTTCTTTAAGCTTTTTCCCTGGCGCTAAGATCGGGGTTTTAGGTTTAAATGGTGCGGGTAAATCAACCCTTTTACGCATCATGGCGGGCGTAGATAAAGAATTTGAAGGGGAAGCTCGTCCACAGCCAGGAATCAAAATCGGTTATCTTCCGCAAGAACCAAAATTAGAACCGCAACAAACTGTTCGTGAAGCAGTGGAAGAAGCGGTTTCTGACGTGAAAAATGCACTGACTCGTTTAGATGAAGTGTATGCGCTTTATGCGGATCCAGATGCGGATTTTGATAAATTAGCGGCAGAACAAGCGAACCTTGAAGCCATTATTCAAGCGCATGATGGGCATAATTTAGATAACCAATTAGAGCGTGCCGCAGATGCATTACGTTTACCTGATTGGGATGCCAAAATTGAACATTTATCTGGTGGTGAGCGTCGCCGTGTGGCACTTTGTCGCTTATTACTTGAAAAACCAGACATGCTCTTATTAGACGAACCAACTAACCACTTAGATGCAGAATCTGTGGCATGGTTAGAGCGATTCTTACATGACTACGAGGGCACTGTTGTCGCAATTACCCACGACCGTTACTTCTTAGATAACGTAGCGGGTTGGATCTTAGAGCTTGACCGTGGCGAGGGTATTCCTTGGGAAGGTAACTATTCTTCTTGGTTAGAGCAAAAAGAGAAACGTTTAGAGCAAGAACAAGCAGCTGAAAATGCGCGTCAAAAATCTATTGCGAAAGAGTTAGAATGGGTTCGTCAAAATCCAAAAGGCCGCCAAGCGAAAAGCAAAGCGCGTATGGCTCGTTTTGAAGAATTGAACAGTGGCGAATACCAAAAACGAAACGAGACTAACGAACTCTTTATTCCACCTGGTCCACGCTTAGGTGATAAAGTGATTAAAGTGCAAAACTTAACCAAATCTTATGGCGACCGCACTTTAATTGATGATTTATCTTTTAGTATTCCAAAAGGTGCAATCGTTGGGATTATCGGAGCAAACGGTGCGGGTAAATCAACATTATTCCGTATGCTGTCAGGTCAAGAACAACCAGATAGCGGCTCAATTACAATGGGTGAAACTGTGGTACTTGCCTCTGTCGATCAGTTCCGTGACTCAATGGATGATAAGAAAACCGTATGGGAAGAAGTCTCTAACGGACAAGATATTCTCACTATTGGTAACTTTGAAATTCCAAGCCGTGCGTATGTCGGCCGTTTCAACTTCAAAGGCGTAGATCAACAAAAACGTGTTGGCGAATTATCGGGTGGTGAGCGAGGTCGTTTACACTTAGCGAAACTTCTACAGCGTGGTGGTAACGTATTGTTATTAGACGAACCAACCAATGACTTAGACGTTGAAACTTTACGTGCGTTAGAAAATGCGATCTTAGAATTTCCAGGCTGTGCAATGGTGATTTCCCATGACCGTTGGTTCTTAGACCGTATCGCAACGCATATTTTAGATTACGGTGATGAAGGTAAAGTCACCTTCTATGAAGGTAACTTCTCAGACTACGAAGAGTGGAAAAAGAAAACCTTAGGCGATGCAGCGACTCAGCCACATCGTATTAAATATAAACGTATTGCGAAGTAATTTATATTGAGAAAGTGCGGTTGATGTTAACCGCACTTTTCTTACTTTTTTGGGAGTGATTATGCTAGTTTATTTACATATTTTTTTCGCCTTTTTAAGTTTTGCCTTGTTGGTGATTCGTGGCGCAATGCAGCTTACTGGCAAAAACTGGCGTTCGATAAAATTATTAAAAATTTTACCGCACTTATCAGATACCTTGCTGATTGTTTCTGGTGTCGTCATTTTATATCTCTTTGCTTTTGATATTGAATGGTGGTTGGTGGCTAAATTCGCACTATTGATTTTGTATATTGTGTTTGCTGCAAAATTTTTCAGTAAAAAAGTTTCTCAACCTAAAAGCATTTTCTTTTGGCTTGCTTGCGTAAGTTTTATTGGTGCGATCTTAATTGCCTATTTAAAATAAAAGATGCCATTTCGCCAGCTTCAAATTTTAATCAGAAAAACTTTGCCGCTTGTGCCTGATAACGTATTGATTATCGGTGAAAGTGGCATTGTTTTTTCTAAAGCAACGAATTTGCTCGGACAAGAATTTGAACATATTTTATTTGATGGGCGAAATGGCATTCATCTTGAAGCGTTAGCTATTGCAGTTGGAACACTGAAAATGGGCGGCACACTTTGTTTAGTGTTATCCGATTGGGAAAATTTATCTCTGCAAGTTGATCAAGATAGTTTACGTTGGAATGGAAATCAGTCAGCAATCGCCACGCCTAATTTTATTGATCATTTCAAACATTGCATTGAGTGCTATCATTTCCCTATTTTAAGAGATGAAAGTGCGGTTGAATTTCCTGCGGTTTTTTATTCTAACGAGCATCACAAAAATGCTACGCTAGCGCAACAAAAAATTATCGAAACTATTTTACAGGCCGATCAGGATATTTATTTTCTAACCGCCAAGCGGGGAAGAGGGAAATCTGCATTATTGGGGATGCTTTCTAACCAAATTCAAGCGCCAGTTTATCTCACCGCACCGAATAAAAGTGCGGTACATTCGGTCATTGAATTTTCAGAAGGAGGAATTGAATTTATTGCTCCTGATGAACTGACAATTCGGTTACAACATGAACCCGAATTTAGTCAATCTGCTTGGTTACTCGTAGATGAAGCTGCGATGATCCCATTGCCGTTATTACAAGAATATTCTCAATATTTTCAACATATTATTTTCAGTACTACAATTCATAGCTATGAAGGAACGGGGCGTGGTTTCGAATTAAAATTTAAACGGAAAATCCACCGCACTTTTCACCATTTTGAGCTTAAACATCCCCTACGTTGGCAAGAAAATGATCCGTTAGAACGTTTTATTGATGATCTTTTGTTGCTAAATGCCGAAGATGATTTTCAGCAATTTCCTTTTCGACCTCATCTCCCTTATCAAATTCGAGAAGTGCAAAAACCTCATCATATTGCAGATTTTTATGGCTTAATGACATTGGCGCATTATCGAACGTCGCCACTTGATCTTCGCCGTTTACTGGATGGGGAAAATCAACGTTTTTATTTTGCCGAATATCAACAGAATTTGCTCGGTGCAATTTGGGTATTAGAAGAAGGAAATATGGCTGATGATGAGTTGATTATTCAAATTCAACAAGGCAAACGTCGTCCGAAAGGGAATCTGGTGCCGCAGGCATTATGTTTCTATGAAAACTTGCCTCAAGCCTGTAAATTACGTTCCTTACGCATTTCTCGTATCGCGGTTCAGCCAAATTGGCAAAAACAGGGCATTGGTCAAAATCTAATGAAATTTATGGAAAATTCAGAAGTGGATTTTCTTTCGGTGAGTTTTGGTTACACTGACGAACTTGCAAAATTTTGGCAAAAGTGCGGTTTTGTTTTGGTACATTTAGGTGAACACCAAGAAGCGAGTAGTGGTTGTTATTCAGCGATTGCTCTTAAAGGTCTTTCCAAAGAAGGCTTGGCTTTAGTTGATACTGCGCACAAACAATTTCAGCGTAATCTCCCTTTATCTTTTCATCCGTTCGCCATAAATTTTCAGCAAAATCAGCTTGATTGGCAGCTTGATGAGTTTGATTGGCTGAGCTTAAAAAACTTTGCTAATTTTCACCGCACTTTATTTTCGAGCATTTCTGCGATAAGGCGTTTATTAAAATTAGCAGGCAAAGAAAATTTCCCATTAATTTCCACTTATTTAACAAAAAAACAACTTCCCATTAACAAGAAAAAAGGCGTAGAATGTTTGCGTTTAGAAATTAAACAATATTTAGAACGAGGAACTTTATGACAGAACAAACTGAGAAGCCAAAATGCTGGTTTAAACGTGCACTTGAAAAATATGATAATTTCATTAAAGAGTGGGGATTAGATCAACCTAATTGTAGCTGCGTGCCTATGTCAGCGAAAGAAGATGAAAATGGTAATTTGAAGAAAACAGAAGATAAATTTAATCACTAAATACCTTTTTATATAAGGCGAATCACCTGAAATGATTAGTTATTTTTTATATTTGCTACTTTCTTTATATATTAAAATTGATATATAATAAATTATATATCGATAATCATAGGAGATGATTCATGAAAAAATTAACTAAAATTTCAACCGCACTTTTAATCGCAGGATTAGGATTTTCTTTTGCGGCATCCGCTAAAGTGACTGTATTTGCAGCTGCTTCAATGACCGATGCATTACAACAAGTAGCAAAAGATTACGCAAAACAAAATCCGAAAAATGAAGTGGTGTTTTCTTTCGCGTCTTCTTCAACTTTAGCAAAACAAATTGAAGAAGGCGCGCCAGCGGATATTTTTGTATCAGCAAGCAATAAATGGATGAAATATCTTTCTGAAAAAGATTTAACTGTGAAAGAAACTGAAAAAGTTTTAGTGGGTAATGATTTAGTCTTAATCGCACCAGCAAAAAGTGCGGTAAATTCTTTGAATATTGCAAAAGGCGAATGGATTAATGCATTAAAAGATAGCTATTTATCTGTTGGCGATCCTGCGCACGTGCCTGCTGGTCAATACGCAGAAGAAGCATTAACTAAATTAAATTTATGGGATAAAGTACAAGATCGTTTAGCTCGTGCTAAAGATGTGCGTGGCGCATTAGCTTTAGTTGAACGTGCAGAAGTACCTTACGGTATTGTGTACAGCACTGATGCAAAAGTAAGCCAACAAGTAAAAACAGTTGGTATTTTCCCTGCGGATAGCCATAAACCCGTTGTTTACCCCGTTTCTATTGTTAAAGGTCATGATAATGCGGATTCTCGTGACTTCTTGAAATATTTAGAGTCAGATGCTGCGAAGAAAGTGCTTATAGGGTATGGTTTCTCTGCAAAATAAGATAGAATCTTAATAGTCATGAAGGGCGGATATTTCTGCCCTTTTGTTATTATAGAGCATCTTACCTCTCATCAAT
>QWCI01002435.1_pt1 | contig 10635 bp, 11 predicted proteins | sample 1972541 | NCBI WGS metagenome assembly QWCI01 (sample SAMN09866712, study PRJNA288562) | Human oral metagenome isolate term3_saliva, whole genome shotgun sequencing... | isolation source: mouth | host: Homo sapiens | place: USA: California | reverse complement strand
TGGTAAAATAGCTGATAAGTTGGTAGAGCAACAGTATATTGTAAATGCAAGTCATATTATTGAAAATATTTCAGAATGTATGAAAGAAATTTTTGAAGTTTGACTGTGCTCAATAAAGAAGACAGTATATTTGTCGGAAAATTAAACTTGCAATATCCAATTATGGAAATATTAAGAAGTCCGTTATATATTAATGCTAATATGTCAGTTGCTAGAATCTCTAATGAAGCATATAAAGTTGGAAAAAGAAAATAAAAAATTATGGAGCAGGAATAGGAATAAATGTTCCATTTATAGGACCAATAAATCTTGGATTTGCAAAATTGCTGAAGGAAAGTGTAAGATATGTATTAAATATAGGATACAGCCCAAAAGCATTTAATGAAAATTAATATTTGATATTAAAGATAACCAAAAATTAAAAAAGAAGGAGAAAATAATGAGAAAAATTTTTCTATTTATAATGTTAATATTTATAGGAACATCATCGGTAGGTTTTTCAGAAGTAACTTCTAAAGAAAAAAAAGTTTTGATGGAAAAATTAAAAAAAGAAATAAAAAGATCAGAGGAAAAAGAAGATACGGATATCAAGTCAATTAAAAATTTGATTGCATTAATAAAAGAATATATCAAAGGAAATCCAAGTGAAGCTTATGCTTATGAATATCTTGGAATGCTATTGATGATCCAAGAAAAATATGATGAAGCTGAAAAAAGTTTTTTAAAATCAATAGAATTAGGGAATAATGATACAGGAGTAGCTTCTTTAATAAAGTTTTATGAGACAAAGTATAATGGAAAGTATTCTCTATTGGAAAGAGTCTTTGGTAATAATACTTGGGAAAAATCAAAAGATTTACTTATTGAAAAAATGGAATCTGAAGAATTTAAGGATGATAAAGAATATCAAAAAATAATAAAAATAATTGAAAAAATGAATGATATATTTAAGTATGATACTGGATATGAATATCTTAAATTTATTCGTTCCCAAAAAACAAGTGCTTTATTTTTAGAAAATATAGAAGCTGCAGAATCTCTAACTTCTTTTTATGAAGAAATAGAAGATTTACCAAAAGCAAAAAAATGGGCAAGAACAACATTAAAAAAACATTTGAAAAATCAAAGCAAATGTAGTATACTATAACATATATTTGACTTAATAAAAGAAGGAAGAAGGAAAGAAAAATGGCATTATTTTCTAGTGACAAAAAAGCGAAGGAAAAAAGAGAAAACACAGGATTTAACGGACAATTTTCAGCAGATAGTGATGAAAATACAAATGGAACTAGTACAATTTCAATGGAAACAACAATAACAGGGACTATTGAAACAAATTCTGTATTTAATATGGAAGGTGTGTTAAATGGTGATATTAAAGGAAATAAACTCGTTCATGTTGGAAAAACTGGGCAAGTGAAAGGGAATATTACTGCTGAAACAGTTGTTGTAGATGGAGAAGTTTCAGGAGAAATTGTGGCAGATAAAGTTGAAATTGGAAATACAGGAAAGGTTTATGCTACAATAACATCGGCTGTGTTTGTAATTCAAGAGGGTGGATTGTTTGAAGGAAGAAAAAAAATAAAGATTGCTCTTATAAAGGAAGAAGAAAATAAAGGTAAAAAAGAAGATAAAAAAATTGAAGAAAAACCAAAAGCAGATGCTAATGGAAAGAACAGGAAGGAACTGTAAAAGTTTAAAAATAAAAATTAATTAAAGGAATAGTTATAGATTTGATTAAGTCTATAACTATTTTTTTTGTATTAATTTTCAGCATTGTTCTTTTTTCACTATACATTAAATTGAAATTATGATAAAATCTAATAAAGTAAATATTATGAATATTAAGCATATGTCTATAAGATATTTTTTAAATAATAAAAAAATAAAAAAGGAATGAAAGTTGATGAAATTTATTACAAAAAATTTAGCAGAAATAAAGGAGATTATTGAATATTGTGTTAATGCAGAAATTCCTGATTATCATAGAAATATTGAAGAAATAAAATGTAATAAAAATATTGCTGTTTTAGGAAATTTTGATGGGATTCATAAAGGACATCAAGTAATTTTGAGAAAGGCTGTGAAGAGGGCAAGGGAAAAAGGATTAAAAACAATAGTTTATACTTTTAGTGAATATCCTAAAAATCAGCAGACTAAAATAACGACTTGCTCTGAAAAGGCTTATTTACTAAATAAAAATGAAATTGACTATCTCTATTTGGAGCAGTTTGAAAAAGTTAGGAATTATTCGCCTGAAGAATTTGTGGAAAAGGTAATTGTTAATGAATTGAATGCAGATGAAGTTTATTGTGGATTTAATTTTACTTTTGGAAAAGGGAAATCTGGGAATGTCGGCATACTTGAAAAATTATTAAAAGAGAGAAATATAAAATTAAATGTTCAAGATGCTGTGCTGGATGAAGAAGGAGAAGTTATAAGCAGTACAAGAATTAGGAATTATATTAAGAAAAGTAATTTTGATAAGGTTATGGAACTTCTTGGACATAATTTCATTATTCTTGGGGAGGTTATTTATGGGAAACAACTTGGAAGAGTTATTGGCTTTCCTACGGCAAATTTAAAATTTGAAAATAAGATTTATCCAGAATTTGGAGTTTATGGGGTGAAGATTCATATTCAAGGTGATGACAAGGTTTATAACGGAGTAATGAATATTGGGAGAAATCCTACAGTTGATGTTGGAGTTCTTAGTGTTGAAACTAATATTTTTGATTTTAGTGAAGATATTTATGGAAAAATTATTTTGATTGAAGTTCTAGAAAATATTCGATATGAAAAAAAATTTAGTTCGGTTGAAGAACTGAAGGAGCAGATTGGAAAAGATGTTAAATACTGGAAAAATAAAATTTCAGATAAATATCAAAAAGAAGAAGAAATTAGGTAGAATATGGAAAATATGATACAAATAAAAATTGAAAATTTTGAAGGGCCTCTTGATTTGCTTCTTCATTTAATTGAAAAAAAGAAGATGGATATAAATTCGATAAATGTTTCACAAATAATAGATGACTATTTAAATTATATTCATGCGCAAAAGGAATTAAATTTAAAAATAAAGGTTGAATTTTTAATAATGGCAACTGATTTAATTGAAATTAAGGCTTATTCAATATTAAATAGGGATAAAAAATTTGAAAAGATTGAAAATTTAGAGAAAAAAATAATTGAATATCAATTATTTAAGGAAATTTCTGAATTGTTTTCAAAATATGAAAACGAATATAATGTTCCTTATACAAGAACAGGAACAGAAAGTATAGGAAGTGAAATTGAATATGACATTTCAAGCCTAAATTTAGATAATTTATTCAAAAGCCTAAAGAATTTGATTAATTCAAAAATGATAAAAAAAAATAATTTTGAAGAAAGGATGATTCTAAATTTAGAAGATGATAATTATTCAACAGAAGAAGCTCATAATGAAATTTCTGAAATTATAAAAGGAGATCGAAAAGTAGAATTTAATCATCTGTTAAAAAATAAGTTTTCTAAATCTAGGATAGTAACTTTATTTCTTTGCATTTTAGATATGTTTAAAAATGGAGAAATCGATATAATTGTAGAAGAAAAGAATTTTTTTATTAAATCCATAAAATAAGAAATAGAAAATTAAAAGAAAGGAAATTAATTTTAATGTTTAAATCTAGTTTTATAGTAATGATAATAAATATGTTAAGTCGAATTTTAGGACTTATAAGAGAAATGATTATTGGAAGCGTTTTTGGGGCGACTGGAATGACAGATGCCTATGTCAGCGCTACAAAAATTCCAAACTTTTTTACGACATTGTTTGGGGAAGGATCGCTTGGAACAGTATTTATTCCAATTTATAACCGAGGAATGGAAGAAGAGGGAAAAGAGAGAACAGATGACTTTGTATTTTCACTTTTAAACTTAATAGTTGCATTTACATCGACACTTTCTGTAATTATGATATTCTTTTCTAAACAAATTTTAAAAGTGACAACAGGTTTTAACGACCCAAAAAGATTTGATGCAGCGAATAACTTATTGAAAATCGTAGCTTTTTATTTTTTATTTATTGCACTATCTGGAGTAGTATCGTCATTATTAAATAATTACAAAAAATTCGCAGTTTCAGCGTCAATGGGAATTGTATTTAACTTGACAATCATAGTTGGAACTTTAATGCTAAAAAATAAAATGGGAATTTATGGACTTGGTGTAGCTTATTTGCTTTCAGGAGTTTTTCAGTTAGTGATAATGCTTCCACAATTTTTTCAAATTATGAAAAAATATAAATTTATTTTAAACTTAAAAGATGAATATGTAAAAGAAATGTTTATTTTAATGGTTCCAACATTAGTCGGAATTTTTGGCTATCAAATAAATGAAATTGTTGACAACAGGTTTGCAACTTCACTTCCAGCTGGAACAGCAAGTGCATTAAATTATGCGAGTAGATTATATTTGCTTCCAATAGGAGTTTTTGCAATTTCACTAGCCGTTGTAATTTTCCCAACATTGTCAAAAGCTGTTGTAAAAAATGATAACAGAACAGTGAGAAGAGTTGTTCATCAAGGATTATATATGCTGTCTTTTCTAATTGTTCCATCAAGTGTAATTTTATTTGGATATGCAAAAGAAATAGTAAGATTAGTTTACGAAAGAGGAAAATTTAATGCGGCAGCTGTAAAAGTCACTTCAGAAACATTACAGTTTTATGCTTTGGGACTTCTGTTTTTCTCAACAATACACCTTCTTACAAGAAGCCATTATGTCTACAAAGATAGAAAAACACCTGTTATTTCATCTTTTACCGCAATATTTATAAACATAGTTTTAGATTCACTTTTGTACAAGCAATATAGACATGTCGGTTTGACATTCGCAACTTCATTTTCTGCAATGGTAAACTTTATAATTTTATATATTTCGTTAAACAAAAAATATGTAAAATTAAGAAATTTAAAATACATTGCAATTTTAGGAGTGACATTCGTAACTTCTATGATTTCTTATTGGGGTTCAAGCGTGATAAAATTTCAGAATAAATATGGAATTGTTGTTAATTTAACTATATTTGCAATAATATATTTGATTATTTGGTTTGCTTTGATATTTACTTTTAGAAAAGATTTGATAAGAAAAGTTTTGAAAAGAAGAAAATGGTAAAGTTATGATAAAAGAAAAAATTAGATATACAAAGACAGGAAAACGAATAGAAGTTTATGAATTTAAAGCCAAATTACATCAAAAAGTTGTAATGAGTAAAAATCAATTTGAAGAACATATTTTTCCAAAGCATCCTGAGATATCATTGGAAATTATAAAAGAAGTTTTGGAAAATCCAGATTTTGTAACAAAACAGTCAAAATCCCGTAAAGAACATTTTTATCAAAAAAAAATTGGAAAGTTAAATTATTTTGTAGTAATTTCGCAGCACAAAAATGTAAAAAATCTCAGATTTGTTCTGACAGCCTTTATGGCAAAAGATTCAAATTTTTTAAAAGAAAAAAATATACACTATAGATATTATAAAAAATAAAAATAAGATCTAAAAAAAATCATCGTGTAAAAAGCCATATAAGAGCTTAAAATTGATTAAGCCATACTTTTTATCGTCGATGATTTTTTATTGCTTTAAATCGCTTTATTTTGATAAAACAGTTTTTTATTTTGTATTTCATTGATTTTTAGAACTTTTGATTTATGTGAACCTTAAATAGAATTTTTGGTCACATACATTGTAAAATAAGGGTTACTTTACCATTTTTAAAATTTAAAAGTTCTATAAAAGTTCTATTTTTTTAGTTTTTTTCTCAATGTCAATGTATGTTTTTTCTGCCTAAAACTTTATTTATTTACCTTTATATTTATAGTATAACACTTAAATGTCAATAATTCAACTGTTATTATTTAACTTTTTCATAAGCTGCTTATTAGCATCTTTATATAAATGAGAATAAGTATTTATAGTAGTTTGCAAGTTATCGTGCCCTAGGCGTTTGCTGATTGCGGTAATGTCGGCTTGGATAAATAATAAATATGAAGCATGGGAATGTCTAAAATCGTGGAGTCTTATTTTTTCAACATCAGCTTGAATACTGTACTTTTCCAAAATATATCGTAATTGAGATTTTTTTAAATTAAAGATTCTTTGAGATTTCAAATCTTTTTTTGATAGTTCTAACTCAAATTTAGAAAAATATGATTTTAAATCTGAAATAAGATTTTTAGGAAGAAGAACTTTTCTTATTGATCCCAAAGTTTTTGGAGTGGTTACATATTCTTTTTTATTTATTCGAGAAATAGTTTTATTCACATCTATAAATTTTTCTTCCAAATTAATGTCATCAAATGTAAGAGCTAAAACTTCTCCAATTCGTAATCCAGTCCAAAATAAGACTTTAAATATAATAATCGCATCAGAATATTTACCATTTTTTTCTTTATTTTTTGATTCAAGAAAATCTATAAATTTTTCAAAATCATCAACAGACCAAATCTTCATTTCAGACCGATTTTTTTTACTTCCAAATGCCCCTAAATTTTTACAAGGATTTTCATTCAATCCTTGATATTTTGCAGCCCAATTAAACAAACTTTTTAAAGCTGCATAAATATTAGCTTTAGAATTTTCACTAAATGGTTTTCCATTTTCACTTTTCTTTTCCAGCATCTCGTTTTGCCATTCCCGAATAATATAGGAATCAATCTTGCTAATCTCAACATCGTTAAAAAAAGGCAATATATGTAGCCTAAAAAAATTTTCCACAGTATTGATAGCTGTAGGTTTATGTCTTTTGCTATAATCCTCAAAATAAAGTTCATACAACGATTGAAATGACATATTTACAGATTTAGCAATTTTTTTCTTAAACTCATATTCATATTCCTGAGCTTCCTTTTTCTTCTTAAACCCAGTCTTTTTGTACTTTTTATTTACACCCTTGTAATCTTTAGCATAAAACATCGCATACCATGTCTTTTTATCTGCATTATAGTAAACTGGCATTTTTAATCTCCTTAATTTTTGATCTTAAATAATTATATCATATTTTTATCTCTATATAATAGAAAAATTTAATCTCGATTTTTTTGATTTTGTGTGATATACTTAACTTGAATTATAATAAAAAGATAGGATGTGAAAATATCTAATGAAAGTAAAATTAAAAGAAAATGGAACGATTCATGAAGTTTTTGGAATTGTTATTTTAGATAATCGAAAAAAATTGTTTTTATTATATAGTAATTTTGAAGTTCTTGATACAGAGTTAGAAATTGTAGATGGAAGGATACCTTTTGATTGGCATTGGAAAATAATAAATAAAGAATGGTGTAAGATAATTATAGGTCCACAAAAATTGACAAAAAACCTTATTTATGCTGCGTATCATTGGGAAGGAGAAGAAGCTTTAGAATACAAAAAATTACAATCTGATGAAATGAAGAAAAACTGGCAAAAAAATTTAGAATATTATGATGAGGTTTTAAATTATAGCAATATTTTCGATAATATGCTATATAAGTTTGAAAGATAAATAAGGAGTTTATATGAAAATAAGATATAAAAATATAGATTATTTAGTAATGGGAATATGTTATTTTAAAAATAATAAGGAATCACATTATTTAATAGAAGAAGAAAAAAAAATAAAATGGATTTCAGAAATTTTTATTGAAGTAGAAAAATCTAAAATTCCATTTAATTGGTCTCTTTCATTAGAGAATAATTCAAAATATGATTTTTTGTGTGGTTATTATGAACTATGTACTTTGCCCGAGCATTTTGAAGGAATTATGTTGGGAAATAAAAAGGATTTGGAAATTTTTAAAAAAAGAAAGAAAGAATTAGAATTATGGTTAGAAAAATTAGACTATTATAACAAAGAAATAACTTTTGAAAAAATTCTTTCAAAAATTAAATTGTAGTTCTCCATTCATTTATCATTTATAAAATTTTTACATAACATACATTAATTAAGATGGAGTAATATGTAATGTGTGATAAATATAAATAATAAAATATAATATAAGAATCTATTCCTTTTATGCCAAACACATTTCATAAATTACTACTAACTACTAGCTTATTATTCCTTCTTTAGATAGATTTTTTCATATTTTGGTTGACTTATCCACTGAATAATATCATCTGCAAATAATGAATTGTCATACTTTAAATTCTCTTGAAAAATGTGCGTTTTATCAATTGTCGCAAACAAGCAAATATCTTTCTCAGTATTCGCATAACCAGCTCTCCAGCTGCCTTTTGGCACCTTAGAATCAAGCAGTATTTGCAATTCAACCCGCTTATATTCTTTATACGAAATGAGAATATTTTCGTTAAATTCATCTAAATCATTTCTTTTAAATTCATTCAAACCTAGATGAATTAATTGTTTCAATCGATTTATGAAATTTAATTTATTTTCTTTTTGTTGAGATTTCATATTGTTTTTTTCATTTAATTTTTTATTTGAAAATAAATTTTTATATTTTTTTGAAAATTTATAGCCATAAAGATTTTTTTCTAAAATCTCATCTTCTATTAATTCTTCAAATATCCGATTTAATAAGTAATGTTTTTTAAAATTTCTTTTAATATCAAAAAATCCCTTATATTTGTTTAATAAATCACTATTATTAATATACTCTTTTCCAGTTGCTAAATAATCAATAATTAAAAAGGTAAATGGCTCAACAAGTGTTATTTTCTTTTCTAAATATTCTAAAAATTCAATTTCAGTTGTATTTAATGGATTTTTCTCATTTTCATTTTCAAAAATTTTAGAATTTTCAAATTGTAACTGAGCATTATAAAATGAATGCATTTTTAAGCATAATTCCTGAAATAACTCGATATTAGTATCAAAATCTCTAACTTGCAAAAACTCATCTTCAGATTTCCCAATTTCAATCAACTTCACTCGAAAAATAATTTATTAATAAATAATCTTTTTTGTGATTTCCAATAAAATCAATAATTGTCACAAAGTCTTTATTTTTAGCCTTTCTCAATCCTCTCCCAATTTGCTGTATAAAAATTGTTGACGACATTGTGGGACGTAAGAATAGCAGTAAATTAATTGTTGGAATGTCAATTCCTTCGTTTAAAATATCTACTACACATAAAATTTCAATTTTTTTGTTTTTAAATTTTTCTAAAATTTCTGATCTTTCGTTTGAACTTGTATTTGCTGTGATCACAGCTGATTTATAACCTTTTTTTGAAAATTCTTCTTTCATAAAAAAAGCATGCTCTATATTCTGGCAAAATGCAACAGCACTTAGTTCATCACCATCAAAGCCAAATTTATTGATTTTTTTAACAATGTAATCGGTACGTGTGTTCAATAATAAATTTTCTAATAATATTTTTTCATTGTATTTCCCATTTTTGTAAGGAATATTATCATAATTAATCGTATAATCATTTACTCCAAAATAATGGAAAGGAACAATCAAGTCTTCTTCCAAAGCCTCTTTTATTCCAATTTCATCTACTATGTTATAATCACAAAGTGATAGAATGTCTTTTCCATCCATACGTTTTGGAGTTGCTGTTAATCCTAATAGAAATTTTGGATTAAAATATGATAATGTTTTTAAATAACTGTCTGACATTGAATGATGAAATTCATCAACTATAACGTAATCAAAAAAACTAGGCTTAAATTCATTGTAACAATTTCTTAAAGACTGAATCGAAGCAAAAATTATACTTTTATCAATTTCCTTTAAACCGCCATAAATTCTTCCAAATTCATTTTTGTCAATTTTAAGAACTTTTGAAAAAACATTTATTGCGTTTTCTAGCAACTCTTCACGATGAGCAATGAATAAAAATTTTATATTTGAAGTTTTTGATTTTTTATCAGTTATTTTAAATAATTTATTTTCAGTATTGGAATTAATTTCAAAAAACTGTTTTATATCCATTGCGGCAAGATAAGTTTTTCCTGTACCAGTTGCAGAAATTACAAGGCCCTTTTTATTGCCGTTTATTCTAGTTTCTTTTAGTTTTTGCAAAACTCTTTTTTGCATGCTATTTGGTACAAATTCATTTTCTTGTTCAATTTTAGTTTTTCTATAATCAAAAGTATTTTGTACATTTACAGATTTTTTATATTTTTCATATTCATAAATAAAATCTTGTGTCAATTCTATCGCTTCATTACTATGCCACAACTTCTCAAACTGATTTAGCGATTTTCCATAAATATTAAAAAAACTGCTATCTGTCAGCTTCACATTCCATTCCTCCGCCGAATACAATGCACTTTGACTAATATTAGATGAACCGATTATAACACTATGATATTTTTCTTTTTCAAATAAATATGCTTTTGTGTGAAAACTCTCGCTTGAATTATTATAAATCTTAACTTTTATGTTCTTATACGACAAAAGTTTTTGTAATGCCTTTGAGTCCGTAATATTCAAATAAACAGATGTTATAATTTCTCCTTGAATCCCTTGTTTTTCAAGTTCATCCAAAGTGCTTATTAATAACTGAATCCCTGAATATCTTATAAAACTTACAATAAAATAGAATTTTTTACAGTTTAGCAATTCCTGCTTTAAATAAATAAAAAAATTACGAAATTTAACCTTTTCGTTTATAATTAATTCATTTATATT
>QWCI01001142.1_pt1 | contig 10635 bp, 4 predicted proteins | sample 1972541 | NCBI WGS metagenome assembly QWCI01 (sample SAMN09866712, study PRJNA288562) | Human oral metagenome isolate term3_saliva, whole genome shotgun sequencing... | isolation source: mouth | host: Homo sapiens | place: USA: California | reverse complement strand
GCAAAGTAATCCGGTTAAAAGCATAAATATTCCTTCTCTTTTAGAACTAAGTAGGTTGGTATTTTCTAAAAAAATAAGAAGGTAGCGCCAATAACTTTTGGCTAGAAAATATGTTTTTTTGATATAAAAAAAGTGCGGTCAGAAATTTGTGTGTTTTTTATTCACCAATTTTTGCTTTTTGTACCTTTTCTCTCAGTACATTAATTAGTATTTTTTCATATCTGTAATATGTGTAAGAGAGTTAGATTAAATACATTGCATAAAACTTACATACCTTTTAATATGTTGTAATAATTGATTTTCTTTCCTTTTCTTACTTGCATCTTACCTATGAAATTAATTGATAACGTAACATCACTGTTTGGTGATGATTTAAAAGCGAACCTGACGAGAACTACTAAGCTAAAAATAATGGCATCGTATTTTTCAATTTATGCTTATTCAGCCTTAAAGGCAGAGTTAGAGAAAATTGAAGAACTACAATTTATCTTTACTTCCCCAACCTTCGTACCAGAAAAAGTTACTGAGCGTTTAAAGAAAGAGAAACGAGAGTTTATTATTCCCAAAAGTGACCGAGAGAATAGTCTATATGGCACAGAATATGAAATTCACTTGCGTAACAGATTAACTCAAAAAGCAATTGCGAGAGAATGTGCAGAATGGATTAAACGCAAAGTAACATTTAAATCCAATATCAGTAATGGCGTGATGCAAGAATTTATAACGCTAAATGAAGTCGATAATAATGTTACTTATATGCCAATTCAGGGGTTCACCACGACGGGATTAGGATATGAAAAAGGCAAAGCTGTTTCAAATATGGTCAATGCGTTTTCAGAGCCTCATTCTCTCTCTTATTTACAACTTTTTGATCAAATATGGCATGATTCAGAGAAAGTTGAAGATATCACTAGTGAAATTATTCAGCATATTGAATCGGTATACCAAGAAAATTCGCCAGAACACATTTATTTTTTAATGCTTTATAACATTTTCAAAGATTTCTTAACGGATATTGACGAAGATGTTATGCCGAATGAAAAAACTGGATATCAAGAAACAGTTATTTGGAATAAATTATTTAATTTCCAAAAAGACGCTGTGAAGGGATTGATTAATAAATTAGAAAAATATAATGGTTGCGTATTAGCAGACAGTGTGGGGTTAGGTAAAACTTTTACTGCTTTAGCCGTCATCAAATATTACGAACTCCGTAATAAAAGTGTTCTTGTGCTTTGCCCTAAAAAATTAAATGATAACTGGACAACCTATAATACTAATGTGGTGACCAACATTTTAGCTAAAGACCGATTTAACTATGATGTGCTATTCCATACGGATTTATCTCGAGAGACGGGAACATCCAATGGTATTGATTTAGGCAAAGTAAATTGGGGAAACTATGATCTTGTAGTGATTGATGAATCACACAACTTCCGCAATCGAGACACGTTCAAAGATCGAGAAACCCGTTATCAAAAGTTAATGGATAAAGTGATTCGCCAAGGCGTTAAAACTAAAGTATTAATGCTCTCTGCAACGCCAGTAAATAATCGTTTCAATGATTTAAAAAATCAGCTTGCTTTAGCTTATGAAGGAAATTCTTCACTCTTGAATGAAAAGCTAGATACAGAAAGAGACATTGATACAATCTTTGCTAGAGCCCAAGCTAGTTTTAACCGCTGGGCTAAACTTCCCGCAGAACAACGTACAACACAAGAAATTTTAAACTTACTGGATTTTGATTTTTTCAAGTTATTAGATAGTGTGACAATTGCTCGTTCTCGTAAACATATTCAAACCTTCTATGACACAAAAGATATTGGGCAATTCCCAATCCGTCGAATGCCAATTTCCCATAGACGACCGATTTCGAAAGCTACACAAATTTCATTAGAAGATATTTTTAAACAGCTCACCTCATTAAATATGGCAGTGTATGCTCCGATGAGTTATATCTTTCCAAGTGCAATGGAGAAATACGAGGACTTATTTGATACGGTTGTTAACAACAATAGTCGTTTTAAACAAGTTGACCGTGAAAAAAGTTTACAATCATTAATGACGGTAAACTTACTCAAACGTTTAGAAAGTTCAGTACATTCATTTCGTTTAACGCTTAATGTGTTAAAAGATAAAATTGAAAATGCACTTAAGCAGATTGCATCGTTTGAGCAAAAACAGCTAAATGATGACTTTATTCTTGATGATTATAGTGAAAATGAGTTTGACGATGATGAATACATCGGTAAGACTTTGAAAATTAATCTAAAAGATATGGATGTTATCAGTTGGCGAACATCACTCGTTTTAGATTTAGATATCGTGAATGAATTGCTGTCGGTCGTAAATCCAATAACACCTGAGTACGATGATAAATTGCAGCACTTAAAAGAGCAAATTATCCAGAAAATTCACCATCCAATAAATAAAGATAATAAGAAAATCATTATTTTTACTGCATTTGCAGATACGGCAGATTATCTCTACCAACAACTTTCTGGTGATTTACTTACTCGCTTTGGCATTCATAGTGCAAAAATTACAGGCTCAAATAATCTTTCAACGATTAAAACACAACCTAATAGTAAGCACACTTATGATATGCAAGGGCTATTGACCTTATTTTCACCTATTTCAAAACAAAAAGCGGATGTATTCCCAAATGAGAGTCGAGAAATTGATATTTTAATTGCAACGGACTGTATTTCAGAAGGACAAAACTTACAAGATTGTGACTATTTAATTAACTTTGATATTCACTGGAATCCAGTTCGTATTATTCAGCGATTTGGGCGTATTGACCGTATTGGCTCGCCAAATAATGAGATTCAATTGGTAAACTATTGGCCTGATATTAGTTTAGATGAATATATCAATTTGCGAGAACGGGTTGAAAATCGCATGATTATAGTTGATATGACTAGTACAGGTGATGATAACGTGCTCACAGCCAAGTCGAACGATATTGCTTACCGTAAAGAACAATTACAACGATTGCAAACTGAAGTATTAGATTTAGAAGAGACCAATGCAGGGGTATCTATCACCGATCTTGGGCTAAATGATTTTAGAATGGATTTATTGAATTATATGGAACACAATCCTGATCTTGCTCGTTTGCCAAATGGCTTGCATACAGTTGTGCCAGCAATGCCACAACTTGGTTTGCATGCAGGTGTGATTTTTACCTTAAAATCACGCGCTTTTAGCGCTGAACAGATGAATCAAAATCGCTTGTATCCGTATTATTTAGTGTACATTCAACAAGATGGTACTATTGTGTATGATTATACTAAAGCAAAACATCTATTGGATTTAGCCCGCCTTGCTTGTCGAGATAAATCTATACCCATTCCAACGGCTTATGAGCCGTTTAATCGTAAAACCAAAGATGGGCGCGAGATGAAGCGTTATTCTGAACTATTAGATACGGTAATTGAAAATATTCGCAATGTGAAAGCAGAAAAAGACATTGATAGTCTATTTAATGGTTTGAACACGACGGCCTTAATTGATAATATTCAAAGCTTAAGTGATTTTGAATTGATCAGCTTTATTGTAATTGAGGATGCAGTATGATTTATCAATATCCTGCTCGTACACTGGTAGATAAGCTTATTCCAAAATCAAAGTTTTACTCGGAAGGTGGTGCAAACACTCGAGTTGAACGCTTGTTTATTGAACAAATAGAAAGTATTTATTGGGCGAATAAACTCTCTTCAGCCACAATGAATATTGAATCGCAAGAAGATCTACGTGAGGTGCAGATTTTTTCTGTTAATGCGCGGGCAGAAATGCTTGATCTAGAAATTTTCCGTTACATTGATAAACTGATTCCTAGTCCAATTATCTTTGAAGTCTATTTTCAAGATAAGGTTAAAGTGATAGCTGCTTATAAACGCTTAAATCAAGCCGACAACAGCAAGGTTGTGATCGGTGATTATTTTCAAACTGAATGGTTGCCGATTGAACGCCAAGATTTACCTTTATTTCTCCGCTTAAGTGAGCTTTATGAGTTTTTAATTAGTCAGTTATTGCCGAATAAAACCAATGCTACCTCACTAGCAGATAAAATGAGGTTAAATCAAGAAATAGCCATGCTTGAAATGCGTATAAAACAGCTTGAACAGCAACTCAAACGTGAAAAACAATTTAATCGCAAGGCAGAACTCAATATCAACTTACTAAAATTGCAAGATGAATACACCCAATTAACTTCCTCATCTAAGGATAACCTATGTCAGATTTAAAAATGCATACCGCCAATTTAGTGGCAAAAAATATCGAAAAATTGACCGCTCTTTTCCCAAATTGCATTACAGAAACTCGTAATGAGCAAGGAGAAATCATCAAAGGCGTGGATTTTGATTTATTACGACAAGAGCTTTCAGATGTGTTAGTAGAAGGCGAGCAAGAGCGTTACACGCTAAATTGGGTAGGCAAGAAAGAATCAATTCTTGCTGCCAACGCCCCAATAGCAAAAACACTACGCCCTTGTCGTGAAGAGAGCGTAAATTTTGACACTACAGAAAATCTCTTTATTGAAGGCGATAATTTAGATGCCTTAAAACTCTTGCAAGAAAATTATCTTGGCAAAGTGAAGATGATTTATATCGATCCGCCATATAACACAGGTAATGATTTTATCTATAACGATGATTTTGCCGAAAATACAGAAGAATTTTTAATTCTTTCTAATCAAATAGATGAAGAAGGGAATAGACTAATTGCTAATACGGAAAGTAATGGACGATTTCACTCTGACTGGTTGTCTATGATGTATAGCCGTTTAAGATTAGCTCGTAATTTATTAAGGGATGACGGTGTAATTTTTATTTCTATTGATGATAACGAACAAGCTAATTTGAAAAAAGTTTGCGATGAAATTTTTGGAGAGGGGAATTTTGTTACTAGTATTATTTGGCAGAAAAAATATCGACCACAAAATGATGCAGCAAATTTCTCAGAGGAGCATGATTTTATTATTTGTGTTGCGAAAACAAAAAAACACAGTAAAAAAGCTCATGGTTGGGAGCGTAATCTTTTACCGAGAACAGAAGATCAGACACAAGGCTATAAAAACCCTGACAATGATCCTAGAGGCTCATGGTCTTCGAGTGGTTTGATGATTGAGGGAACGACTCCAAATTGTATTTACCCTATTATCGGTCCAACAGGTAATAAATTTTTTCCTTCAAGTGGTAAGCGTTGGTCTGTTAATAAAGAAACTTTTGAGAAATTACAAGCAGATAATAGAATTTGGTATGGTATAAATGGCGATGCAGCTCCTCGTGTTAAACGTTATTTAAGTGAAGTACAAGATGGAATTGTTCCAAGCACAATTTTTCTTTTTTCTGATGTGGGACATACTGGTGAAGGTAAAAAAAATTTGATGAGCCTTTTTGATGAGGAGGTATTTAGTTATCCAAAACCAATTCGGCTAATAAAAAAATTATTACAGATTGGTACAAAAAAAGAAGATTTAATCCTTGATTTCTTCGCTGGTTCAGGTACAACCGCTCACGCTGTCATGGAACTAAATTCGGAAGATAGTGGCCAACGAAAATTTATATGTGTTCAATTGCCTGAAAAAACAGATGAAACATCAGAAGCCTTTAAATCAGGTTATTCAACTATTGCGGAAATTACTAAAGAACGAATTCGCCGAGCAGGTTCACAAATTTTGCAAAATTTAGATGAAAATAAATCGCTTGATGTGGGTTTTCGAGTGCTAAAAATTGATTCAAGCAATATGAAAGACATCTATTATCAGCCTGAACAATACGATAAAACAATGCTTGATCAAATGGTTTCCCATATTAAAGAAGATCGCACAGCAGAGGATTTATTGTTCCAAGTGATGTTAGATTGGGGCATTGAGCTTTCATTGCCAATTGAGCGTAAAACCATTGACGGTAGCGAAGTTTATTTCGTAGCAGGTAATACATTAGTTGCATGCTTTGATAAATTCACCATGAATGTTGTAGATGAAATTGCGAAGGTTAAACCGCTACGCGTGGTTTCAACCGAATTAGCCATCATGCATGACCAAGACAAAACCAATATCAAAGAACGCTTTAAACAATTATCGCCTGATACTGAAGTGAAATTCTTATAAGAGATAGCAAAATGGATATTAAATTTAGAACGCTTAATTATCAGTTAGCTGCCACACAAGCGGTGGTAAATTGCTTTGTAGGTCAGTCGAAATCAGATGGCAATCGTTATATGTTGGATAAAGGGAAACGTAAGGCGAATAACTCTCTGCAGATTGATTTTATAAATGATCAACAAGGCGAAACCTATACTGATATAGCCTTTGGTAATGCGCCGATTCAAGATATGGTTCGAGTATTAAGCAATGTACAAGAACAGCAGTTAGCAGCCGGCTTGGCTCGCTCTGAAACTTTAGTTGTTGATGATAATGGCAAAGGTAAAAACCTGACTTCTAGCCAGTTAAACTTAAATATCGAAATGGAAACTGGAACAGGAAAGACTTATTGCTATATTCGCACGATGTTTGAGTTGAATAAGCAATATGGTTGATCTAAGTTTATTATTGTAGTACCGAGTATTGCAATCCGTGAAGGGGTTTATAAAAGTTTGGAAATGATGGCGGATCATTTTCATCAAATTTATCAGAAAAAAGCACGTTTCTTTATTTATGATTCAAAGGCATTACACCATTTAGAAAGTTTTAGTGCTGATGGTGGTATCAATGTCATGGTGATTAATGTGCAAGCTTTTAATGCTACAGGTAAAGATGCACGCCGTATTTATGAAAAATTGGATGAATTTCAGTCTCGTCGTCCAATTGATGTGATCAGTAAAAATAGACCCATTCTGATTTTAGATGAGCCGCAAAAAATGCAAGCGGATAAAACGTTGGAATCTTTAGCAAATTTTAAACCGCTCTTTATTTTGCGTTATTCAGCAACTCATAAACGTGATTACAATTTGGTTTATCGTTTAGATGCTTTGGATGCTTATAATCAAAAATTAGTTAAAAAAATCACGGTAAAAGGCATTGAAGTACAAGGTTTAACAGGAACAAATGGTTACCTGTATTTGCAGAGTATTGAGCTTTCCAAGCAAGCTCCCGTTGCTTATTTAGAACTGGAGGTGAAAACGAAAAATGGCTTTTCTCGTAAAATCAGGAAAGTCAAAAAAGGCGATGATTTATATGTGTTATCAAATAATAGTACACAATATTCAGATCGTTATGTAATCACTGATATTAATGGTCTTAACAACACGGTGGAGTTTGCTAATGGTCTAAGATTAGGCGTGTTGGAAGCATATGGAAGTGTCGATGAGAAATTAAAGCGTACGATTCAAATTCGGGAAACTATTCGTTCTCATTTACAAAAAGAGCAGGAATTGTTTGCTAAGGGGATTAAAGTATTAAGTTTATTCTTTATTGATGAGGTCGCTAAATATCGTCAATATGATGAAAATAATAATGTGATTGACGGTGAATATGTTGAGATTTTTAAACAACAATATGAGCAAGTAGTTGATGAATTTATTGAACAGTATTTAGATGATTCACCTTATATTCAACATTTGAAAAATATTGATGTAAATAAAACCCATAATGGCTATTTCTCGATTGATAAGAAATCAAAGCGTTTAGTTGATCCTGATATGAAAGATAAAAATTCAGAATCAGCACCAATTTCAAACGATAGTGATGCTTATGATTTGATTTTAAAAGATAAAGAGCGTTTGTTATCTTTTGATGAGCCAACTCGTTTTATTTTCTCGCATTCGGCCTTGCGTGAAGGTTGGGATAATCCGAATGTATTTACCATTTGTACGTTAAAACACTCGGATAATACGATTTCTCGTCGTCAAGAAGTGGGACGAGGCTTACGTTTAGCGGTAAATAAAGATGGCGAACGTATGGATGCAATCCGTTTTGGTGAAAATAGTCAGGTAATTCATCAAATTAATAATTTAACCGTTGTTACGGATGAAAGTTATAAAGATTTTGTAACGAGTTTACAGAAAGAAATGTTGGAGTCACTTTCTAGTCGTCCAACACAAGCTACCGAAGCGTTCTTTAAGGGCAAACAGATTGTTTTAGATAGTGGTGAGAAGCGTATTATTACTGAGATAGAGGCAAGAATAATTTACAGTTATCTATTAGAAAATAAATATATAGATAAAAGAACAGCACATATTGTTGAAAAATATCACCAAGATAAAGCCAATAATGAGTTAGCGGAGTTAGATCAAGAGTTACAAGAGATTGCACCTCAAGTCTTCAAATTGATTGATAGTGTGCTTGATCGTTCATTATTAAACGATATGGTAGATGATGGTAGTAAACGTGTAACCAATTCGTTAAATGATAACTTTAATCGTGCAGAATTTAAGGCTTTATGGAAGAAAATCAATCAGAAAGCAAGCTATCAAATTCAATTAGACAGTAAGAAGTTAATTCAAGATAGCATTGCACAAATTCAACAAGTATCTAAGGATCGTAATGATAAATTTGTCGAAACATTAAGTTATAAATTGGCTACAGGTTCGCAAAAGGATGAAATGCGACATCATGATCTAGAAGTTCGAGAAACATTCGGTACATATGAGACGAAGACAGAACAAGCGAGTATTTCTGCGTATTCTCAAGTGAGATATGATCTCGTTGGCGATATTGCTGAAAATACACAATTAACTCGTAAAACAGTGGTGGAAATTTTAAAAGGGATTAGTTCTGTTATTTTCAATCAGTTCAAAAATAACCCTGAAGCTTTTATTCGTGAAGTGAGTCAAATAATTAATTCTCAACAAGTAAGTATGGCATTACAACATTTAAATTATCAACTATTGGGTTCTGGTTATCCTGATAGTGAGATATTTACAACTAATTTAGTTGCTAATGATGCCTATAAAACGAAAAATCATATTTGGGATTACGTCACCACGGATTCAAAAGTAGAAGAAACTTTCGCGAAAGAACTTGATGCAGCTAAAGAAGTGCTAGTCTACGCTAAGTTGCCAGATAATTTTAAAATTCCAACACCATTTGGTAGTTATAATCCTGATTGGGCAATTGCTTTTGATACAGCTTTAGTAAAAGAAATCTATTTTGTTGCTGAAACTAAAGGATCTATTTTAAGTGAAGATTTAAAACTTAAAGAACGCAATAAAATCGAAAGTGCTAAGAGATTTTTTGAAACTTTAAATGCTCAGTCGTTAGGGAATGATAAAGTGCAATATAAGGTTGTTTCAAATATTGACGAATTAATGAGGATAGTTTTAGGTAAATAATAGAAGATAAAGCCATCTATATGATGGCTTTATTATTGAGCTTAAAATAAGGGAAGATACTCTCAAGTTAGAATTACATTTTAGAGTATTTATTTCATGCTCAATAAGTAAATAGCCATAATAAAAATCCTTATTGAGTTAATTCAGTATTAAGGACATGGCTTACTCACCATAATTTCAATCACTTGGCGATCGATATGGTGCATACTCTTAGACGCAATCGAGCATAGATTGTCGATAGTGCGATCGAGATCGTGTTCAACAATGCCTTCATTGCCCGTAACATGGGTTTCATCCATCGCCATAAGTACTGATTTATAACCAGAAGCCACGCTAGTGGACACTTTCATCGCACAGCTATTGGATGCGCCATCGCAGATGATTCCGCTGATGTCACCAATCATGCTGCAAATCCCCATGCTTGCTGTTTCGAATTTACCCGTAAGTAAATAGGCGATACCCGCACAGCTTCCCATTGATGCGGTTGTTACCGCGCAAAGGGCAGACAGTTTTGGTAATTTACTGTGAATATAAATGGCCATTAAGTGTGATAAGAAGAGGGCGCGGAGACGTTTTTCTTCATCCACGTTTAAATAATCGGCGACCACAACCACGGGCATAGTCGCGGCAATACCTTGATTGCCTGAACCTGAATTACTCATTGCTGGCAATGTAGCCCCGCCCATACGTGCATCGGAGGCTGCAGTGGTTTCAATCATGATTTTGCTGAGTAAATCATCTGACATTAAACCGCTACCAACTTGTTTGCGTAACGTTCTGCCAATGTGTAAGCCGTAATTTTCACGTAATCCTTCGTCAGACAAAGCTCGGTTGAGCGCGGCAGCTTGTCCGATAAAGCGGATTTTATCGAGCTTAACTTCACAAGAAAATTCAAAGATTTCACGTGCGCTCACCTGTTTGAAAATATCATAAGGATCGCAATCAGTACATTCATCGTGTTCTTTCTCAAAAATGATCTTGCCATTTTTTTCAATTAAAATGATGTTTGTGTGTTGATCTTGAATCGCTACTTTTACTCGGTCATTATCCGCAAACAACACGGCTTCCGAATATAAAATATGATCGGTTTGATGAATATCCACATTAACGAGCTTTTTATCAAGCATCGCCTTGGCTTGTGAAACTTGCTCTGGCGTGATGTGTTTTAATACTTCTAATTCACCCTCTGGGTCGCCGCCTAAAGCACCAATTGCCGCAGCAATAGGCAAGCCGACCATGCCCGTTCCCGGTACAGCAACGCCCAATCCATTTTTCATTAAGTTTGGTGATACTTTAGCTTCAATACGTTCAGGTGCTTTGCCTAAATATTTAGCCGCTGTTGCTGCTGCGAGT
>QWCI01001541.1_pt1 | contig 10642 bp, 8 predicted proteins | sample 1972541 | NCBI WGS metagenome assembly QWCI01 (sample SAMN09866712, study PRJNA288562) | Human oral metagenome isolate term3_saliva, whole genome shotgun sequencing... | isolation source: mouth | host: Homo sapiens | place: USA: California | reverse complement strand
CGAAGCTTTTCCAGTCCTTCCACATGATACTTAATCTTTATCTTTTCTTCCATTTCCATTTCCTCTTCTTCCAGGCATTTCTCTGTCTTCCGACTTCTTCCCTGTAACCCTCTGTTCGGCAACTTCTTTTTCGAGTATAGATAAGGACGATGGCGCTTTCGCCTTCATCGAGAGGCGACTCCGTATCGTCTTCCCACTCCTCGGGCGGTGCTTCCGGCTCCTCGGGCGGCGCTTCCGGCTCCTCGTCCAAAACCGTCTCCGCCTCGTCTTCCCGCTCCTCGTCCAAAGGTGTCTCCGCCTCGTACTCCGGCTCTTCGGGCGGTGCTTCCGACTCCTCCAGATAGGCTTCGACGAATGCCTCGCTCTCCTCATCCTCGGAAACGAAGTTGCCTAAGTTTCCGGGCTTTCTGCATTCGCTTCCTCCTTAACTTCTTCTCTGCTTTCCGTATCCTCTTCCTCTACCTCTCTACTGTCTGTATCTTCTTCCTCTGTTTCCCTATCTTCCGATTCCGGCTCCACTCCCGCAATCTCTTCTTCCGAAGCCATGCTGTTTTCTTCCGCGTCCGTTTCTTCATCTTCCGGATTCGTCCTCTCCGTCTCCTCTTCCGCATCCATGCTGTTCTCCTCCGCGTCCGTGTCTTCTTCCGCCTCCAAGCCGAAGCCGTCCTTCAGCTCCTCTGCTACCTCTTCCTTAAGAAGCTTTTCCGCACCTTCCGGAAGTTTGGGCAGGTCTTTCAGAGAATCCACGCCGAAACGGTTTAAGAATTCCTCCGTTGTGGCAAAAAGCATCGGTCTTCCGGGCGCATCCAGTCTCCCTACCTCTTCTATCAGACCGAATTCCACCAGTCGATTCACGGCGTGATCCGACTTCACTCCGCGAATCCTCTCAATTTCCACCTTCGTAATCGGCTGACAATAGGCGATAATGGATAAAGTTTCCAAAGCTACATCGGAAAGAGCAGGCTTCCTCGGGCTTTTCACAACTCGAATCAGGCCTTCATAAGTCTTAGGGTGACTCATCATCTGATAACGGTCTTCGAGCTTCTTAATAATCAGTCCCTCCTGCCTCTCCTCATACCTTTCCCGTAAACGCTCCGCGGCAAGGGTCGCTCCGTCCTTTCCCATATTCAGGCATACGGCAATTTCCTCCACGGAAACGGAACGCCCGAGAGAAAAGAGCAGAGCCTCTACCATATTTTCCTCTTCTTTAAGTCGAATCTTATCCTCTTCCAAAATTTCTTTTTCAAGATCAATCGGCAAAGAAATCTGTCCTAAATCCTCCAAAATCAGCCCTCCATCTTCTCCCCATCAGGGTAAAATAAATCTAATCAAACTCTTCAATATCCGTCAAATCCAAACCTTCGTTCTCTTTCCCGTCTTTCTCGGAAAGCACCTCTATATCCAAGTCGGAAAAAGCTTTTTCCTGGGTGAGGCAAATCTTTCCCATTTTCATTAATTCTAAAATAGCGAGAAAACTGACCACTGTTTCGCTTCTTCCTTTAGCATTCTTCAGCATCTGGCGGAAAGAAAACCGACCATGCTTTCTTGCATAGGCAAGGACATCCCTGATTTTCCCCTCTAAGCTGATTTTTTCTCTCTTAATCTTTCCAAAATTGGAACGAAGCGTATCTTTTCGATCCTCCTTCCTTCGAAGAATTTCCTTCATCGTTTCCCGAAGACGAAGTAAATCAATTCCTCTAAGGAGAGCGCTAAGGTCGAGAGGCGGACTGTACCGTTCCACCTCCTCCGGAACACTGGCTTCTTTCCGGATACTGAGCGGTGCGGATTCCTCTTTTTTACTGAGAAGCTTGCTCATTTTCTTATACTTTTTATATTCCAAAAGTCTTTCAACAAGCTCTTCCCTTGGATCGACCTCCTCCTCTTCCCCTTCCTCTTTCGGAAGAAGCATCTTGGCCTTCATTTCAAGAAGCGTAACCGCCATAATCAGAAAATCGGAAACAATCTCCAGATCCTCTTCCTCCAAGTGATTGACATATTCCAAGTACTGCTCCGTAATTTCCGCAATGGGGATATCATAAATATTGATTTTATTTTTTTCAATCAAATGCAGAAGGAGATCCAAAGGTCCCTCAAACGCATCCAATTTATAAGAAATAATTTTATCCCTCTCCGTAAGCATTTTCTCTCCTCATAGCACTTAGATAAGTGCTTTTTCCCTTCCTGCGAGAACTTATCTGCTTGATTTTACTCTTCCTCCGGGCACAAGTCAAAGCAGGAAAGTTCCGGGAAATTGTTAAGTCTTAGATTGATTGTATGGGTTCCGAGTCCTCTGCTGATGAAATAATACTGCTTTCCCTTTCTAAAAAGGCCTCTCGGCTCTCTTACAAAAAAACGATACTGCGGTGTCATCAAAGCAAAAAACGGAATCCCTATAGCTCCTCCGTGAAAATGTCCGCATAAAAGAAGATCCTCCCCAAAAGACAAGGCCTCTTCCTTATAAAAAGGACTGTGCAAAAGAACGATTCGAAAAGCGGAGGAATCCGCACGCTTCTCTCCCGAAAACGCCTTTCTCCACTTCTCCTTTACGGCATCCTCTAAGGGCTTTTTCTCCTTAAAAAATAGAGGCTGATAATACGAAATATCCAGAGGAAAACCGGCAAGAAAGAGGCCTTCCGATAAGAAGATTCCTCTTCCGTCCACAAGCACTACTCCCTCTAACGCCTTCTTAAAAGCCGAAACCCGCCCCCTTTCCTCCTTCTTGGAAAGAAGCTTTTCCTCATGATTTCCAAAAGAATAATAGACTTTATACTTTCTTTTCAGACTATCCAGTAAAGAAATCCCCTTCTCCGCCTCATCCCGGATATCCGTATCTTCCGAAGAATGGCTGATGGGAAAGTCACCGCCAATGAGAATAAAATCCGGTTTCAGTTCTTGAATTCGCTGAAGAAGAAGCGCATTTCCCTCTCCGAACTCCTTCTCGTGTAAATCACTTAAGAAAACAAAACGACATTTCTTTTTGATTTTCCCGGAATATATCCTGTAATACTCCGTTTTCAGCTGATTTCTTTCCCAGCGGGAATAGATATATACCGGTATTAAAATACCGCACAATGTTAGGAGAATTAACATTTCCGTCCTTCCTTCGAAAATAAAAACGTCCGTGTTACTCTGAACTTGAAGTAGAAGTTTCCTTGTTGTCCAAAGTAGAGAGGCAGGTTATATGATTAGTTATGCCCCCTTTTGGCAACTGATGAAGAAGAAAAGAGTAAGCCAATATCGCCTTATCCATGAACGAAAGCTTTCAGCCGGTCTTCTTAATCGACTAAGGAAGAATCAGCCGGTCTCTACGGAAAGCTTAAGACAAATCTGCATGCTTTTCTCCTGCGGTGTATCCGATATTGTGGAATGCCTGCTCTAAAAAAGCAGTCGTATGCCGTACTTAGGGAAGAACTTCGCGGGCAACACTCCTTAGAATGTTAAAAGGTCTGATAGAGCTCTTCTACCGGACCTTTTTCTTATTATATAGAGGAAATATCCTCTCCGGACGTCTGCCCTTCCACTCCTGCCGTCTCCCGCTTTTCCGGAAGTTCCTTTCCTTCTTCCTTTGAAGAAGCTGTCTTCTCCCCCCTCACATCGGAAAGAATCTCCATAAATTCCTTACCGGTAATCGTTTCCTTTTCAATAAGGAACTTCGCAATTTCGTCTAAGGCAGTACGATTGTCCGAAAGAATCTTCTTCGCTTCCTCATAACATTCCTTTAAAATGCGGGAAACCTCCGCATCCACCTCTGTCGCCGTATCGTCACCGCATTCCAGAACCGCTCTACCCGAAAGATACATATTTTCCTGACGGGCAAGCCCCATAAGGCCGAACTTCTCGGACATCCCGTACTGCGTGACCATTGCTCTCGCAATCTTCGTTGCCTTTTCAATATCGTTGCTCGCTCCCGTAGTCACCGTCTCAAAAACAAGCTCTTCCGCCGCTCTTCCCGCTAAAAATTCCACAATCATAGCATGCAGTTCCGACTTGGTATTTAAGTATTTCTCTTCCTCCGGAACCTGCATGACATAACCGAGAGCTCCCATGGTTCTCGGCACAATGGTTATCTTTTGTACCGGCTCGGAATCTTTCTGAATCGCCGCAACAAGCGCATGCCCCACCTCATGATAGGAAACGATTCTCCGTTCCTCCTTGGAAAGAATTCTGTCCTTCTTTTCCTTTCCGACCAGGACAACTTCCACCGCTTCAAAAAGATCCTTCTGGCTCACCTTTTCTCTTCCGTGCTTTACCGCGGTAATGGCGGACTCGTTCATCATATTGGCAAGATCCGCTCCCACCGCCCCGCTCGTTGCGAGGGCGATTTCATCAAAGTCCACCGTATCGTCCAGCTTTACGTCCTTCGCATGAACCTTCAAGATATTCACTCTTCCCTTTAAATCCGGTTTTTCCACGATGACTCTTCGATCAAAACGTCCCGGACGAAGGAGAGCCGGATCCAGAATCTCGGGACGGTTGGTTGCTCCCATCACCATGATACCCTTTGCCGCATCAAAACCGTCCATCTCGGAAAGGAGCTGGTTCAAGGTCTGCTCTCTCTCATCGTTTCCGCCGTAACGGTTATCTCTGCTCTTTCCGATGGCATCAATTTCATCAATGAAAATAATACAGGGAGCCGTCTGATTGGCCTGTTTAAAAAGGTCTCTCACTCGACTTGCTCCAACACCCACGAACATCTCCACAAAGTCCGAGCCGGAAAGAGAATAAAACGGCACCTGCGCCTCTCCGGCAACCGCCTTCGCAAGAAGTGTCTTTCCCGTTCCGGGAGGCCCTACAAGAAGAGCGCCCTTCGGAAGCTTCGCCCCGATTGCGGTATACTTCGCGGGATTATGCAGAAAGTCCACAATCTCCACAAGACTTTCCTTGGCTTCGTCCTCACCGGCAACATCTTTGAAGCTGATTCCGGTCTCCTTTTGCATATACATCTTGGCATTGGACTTTCCGACACCCATGATGCCGCCTCCACCGCCGCCCATCCGCTTTGCCATACCGTTCATAAACCAGAAAAGAAGCACAAAGGGCAGAACCACGCTAAGCACGATTTGTAAAATAAAGCCGGAGTTATCCGGTCTCTTCCTGATAATCGTTACATTATGAAGATAAAGCCTTTCCACAAGCTTCTCCGCATCCGCATTGACCGGGACAACAAAATACACTCTCTCCTGCCCGCTGAACGGAAACAGACTGCTCTCCGCATTTTCTTTTCCTTCCGTACCTGCGCTACCTTCGCCTTCGGCAGCACCGTCCACATTTTTCGATGCGGACTTAGGGTAGACGGTAATCTGCCCGTCTCCCCACTCTACCTTATCCACGAGGTTCCGATCCACCATAGAAAGGAATCGGCTATAGCTCAGCTCCTGATTCATTCCCCTGCCGGTAAAACGCTGTGCCAGAGAATAAATAAAAAACGTCACTGTCGCCGCTATTAAAATGATGAGTACGGTTTGCCCCATATTGGAGAAGCCGCCATTATCCCCATCTTTAAAATCTTTATTGTCCATTCCACTCTCCTTCAGAATTTGAAAGAATAACTTCCGATTTTCGGCACAAAAAAGACTCCCTTTTCCGCCGAAGAGAAAAACTCTGTTCCGAAGGAAATCTCATCTGTTATCCATGCCTCTCATTATACGGAAGGGGCGGGAATCAGGCAAGCTCTATTTCCCTGCATACTGCGTCTCCCATTTCCGAGCAGGAAAGAAGACTAAGCCCCTTTTCTTCCCTTTTCGGGAAAATGTCTTTAGTTCGAAAGCCTTTTTTCAGCACATTTTCTACAGCTCTCTCCACTCTGTCGGCTGCCCTTTTCTCCTTTAAAGAGTAGCGAAGAAGCATGGAAGCCGATAAAATGGTTGCGAGCGGATTCGCTGTATTTTTCCCCGCAATATCCGGTGCGGAGCCGCCGCTCGGCTCATACAGACCAAAATCATTTTCCCCTAAAGACGCGGAAGGAAGCATACCGAGGGATCCGGTAATCTCCGCCATTTCATCGGAAAGAATGTCCCCGAACATGTTTTCCGTAGCTATAACGGAGAAGCTTCCGGGATTACGAACGAGCTGCATCGCCATAGAGTCCACCAGAACATGGCTAAGCTTTATCTCGGGCTCCTTCTCCCCCCTCGCAGTAAAAATCTTTCTCCAAAGCCGGGAGCTTTCCAGCACATTGGCCTTATCCACGGAAACCAGCTCCCCTCCTCTTTCTTTTGCAAGGGAAAATGCGATTTTGGCAATTCTTTCAATCTCGTGCGCACGGTAAATCAGCTCGTCCCTTGCCACCTCTTCTCCATTTTCCACGGAAAGAGACTTCTCCCCGAAATAAAGTCCTCCCGTAAGCTCGCGAATCATCATGATGGAAAAGCCTTCCCCGATGATTTCCTCTTTCAGGGGGGACGCCGCTCTTAACTCCGGATAAAGCTTCGCAGGACGAAGATTGCAAAAAAGCCCGAGCTCCTTTCTTAAACGAAGAAGCCCCGCTTCCGGACGCTTTTCTGCCGGAAGTTTGTACCAGGGAGAAACTCCCACCACTCCCCCGATACTTCCCATCAGTACCGCATCACTATTTTTACAAGTCGTAAGAGTCTTCTCCGGAAGAGGCTCTCCAACCGCATCTATCGCCGCTCCGCCGAAAAGCTCTTCCTGAAAAGCAAGAGAAAAGCCCTCCGACTCTGCAAGCTTCTCCATCACCTTCCTTGCCTCCCGTACAATTTCCGGACCAATGCCGTCACCGGATAGAACCGCTACCTTATATTCCATACCTTACCCCCTTCTTTTCTAAGCTCTTTTTTTTCGTAAAAACCATCGACATAAGCTCTTTTCTATGGAAAAACCATATCCATAAGCTTTTTCCCGAAAAACCTTGTGCATAAGCTCTTTTTTCCGAAAAATCGCTCAGCTGTCGTGTTCTTCCTTTCCTGCAAACCATTGTACAAGAGTTTTATTTTTTTTCTTATGCTTTTTTGCTATACTAGCCATACTGTAAAAAGGAATCACGAAACCCGACATCGTATTCCTCTCAGCCAAAAAGGGGTAGAATTACGGATAAACTATCCTGTACATAAAATGAAGAATAGCAGAAAAATATGGCAAAAAAATAGCGGAAAATGGCGAAAAAAATAACGGAAAAATAGCGGAAAAAATAGTGGAAAAAGGAGAAGAAATGGAATTTAAACTGCATTCGGACTACAGCCCGACCGGTGACCAGCCGGAGGCTATAGAAAGCTTGGTTCAGGGACTAAAGGAAGGGAACCAGTTCGAGACGCTTCTCGGCGTAACCGGCTCCGGAAAGACCTTTACCATGGCAAACGTGATAGAACGCCTGCAAAAGCCGACCCTCATCATTTCCCATAACAAAACCCTCGCGGCGCAGCTCTATTCCGAGATGAAAGAATTTTTTCCGGAAAATGCAGTCGAATACTTTGTTTCCTACTACGACTACTATCAGCCGGAGGCCTATGTTCCGAGCACCGATACCTATATCGAAAAGGACTCGGATATCAACGACGAAATCGATAAGCTCCGAAACTCCGCCATGGCTTCCCTCTCGGAAAGAAAAGATGTCATCGTTGTCGCCTCCGTCTCCTGCATCTACGGCTTGGGCGCACCTACCGAATACATGAACATGGCGCTTTCTCTTCGTCCCGGACAGGAAAGAGAGAGAGACGATTTACTGCGGAAGCTCATCGAAATCCAGTATACAAGAAACGACATAGACTTTCGGAGAGGCTCTTTTCGGGTAAAGGGAGACACCGTAGACATCTTCCCGGCTTCCGAAGGAGAACAGGCCATTCGTGTGATTTTTTTCGGAGACGAAATAGAGGAAATCCAGTTAATCGATGTTTTAACAGGGAAGGCCAAGGCAAAGCTTGAGCACACGATGATTTTCCCGGCAAGCCCCTATGTTATTCCCATGGATAAGCTGCGTCTTGCCTGCAAAAATATTCTTTCGGAACTCGATGAGCGGGTGCAGTATTTTAAAGAAGAGGATAAGCTCTTAGAAGCGCAGAGAATCTCGGAGCGAACGAACTTTGATGTAGAAATGATTCGGGAAACCGGCGTCTGCTCCGGAATAGAAAACTATACCAGACACTTAAACTTTGCCGCCCCAGGAGAGCCTCCCTATACCCTGATTGACTATTTTCCCGACGATTTCCTGATTATCGTGGACGAAAGTCACATCAGCCTCCCCCAGATTCGCGGCATGTATAACGGAAACCTCTCCCGAAAAACCACCCTCGTGGACTACGGCTTCCGCCTTCCCTCCGCTCTGGATAACCGCCCCTTAAGCTTTTCCGAATTTGAGGGGAAAATCAACCAAATGCTCTTTGTTTCCGCAACTCCGGGAGAGTACGAAGCGGAGCATGAACTCCTAAGAGCGGAGCAAATCATCCGACCGACAGGGCTCCTCGATCCTGAAATCGAGGTTCGTCCGACAAAGGGACAGATTGACGACCTTCTCATAGAAATCAACAGGGAAACGGAGAAAAAGCATAAGATTCTGGTCACGACTCTGACCAAGAAAATGGCGGAGGATCTCACAAAATACCTCAAAGAAAATCACGTCCGGGTAAAATACCTGCACTCCGATATTGACACGCTGGAGCGCGCCGCCATCATACGGGATATGCGACTGGATAAATTCGATGTACTGGTTGGAATCAATCTCTTACGAGAGGGACTGGATATCCCGGAAATTACGCTGGTAGCTATTCTAGACGCGGATAAGGAGGGCTTCCTTCGTTCTGAAACTTCCCTTATTCAGACCGTAGGGCGTGCTGCAAGAAATGCGGAAGGCCATGTTATCATGTATGCGGACAATATCACGGATTCCATGGAACGCACGATATCCGAGACCAAGAGAAGGAGAAGCCTGCAAAAAGCCTACAATGAAGCGCACGGTATCACCCCCACAACCATTAAGAAGGCTGTACGGGACTTGATTGCGATTTCCAAAGCCTTGGACGAAGACGAAAAAGGACTCTTAAAAGACACGGAATCCATAATTTCTGTCCGAGATAGCTCTGCTCGTCTTCTCCAAGACCTGGCTACAGTTCTCAAAGTGCCTTCGATAGTACTCGGTATACATAATATCCACGAGGAAGAGCTGAGAAATCTCCGCCGAAGTGGAACCTTGCTGAAGAGAACCGACATTGGCACCGCAAAGAAGAAGTGTATCCGTATACTCCGTAAGAGCGGACTTTTGGAAGCGGGTAATGGAAATAACCGTTGCGCCGCTCTCTTTTGCGAGCTTGGCAATCTCCACGATATCCCGTGTCGCTCCGGAATAAGAGAAAATGATTGCCGCATCTCCCTTTTCCATGGTAGCCGCACTCATAAGCTGCTGACTGACCATCTCCGAGCAATACACCTTCGGCTCTATCCTGTGGAACTTATTCATTGCCTTCATCGCCGTAAGCATCGAGGCACCGACTCCAAAAAAAAGAATCCGCTTTGCTTTGGACATCGCGTCTATTGCTCTCCCCACCTCTTTCATATCCAGAAGGGAGAAACTCTCCTGAATAGAGGAAATCGTATCCTTTAAAACCTTGTTCGCCATTTCGGAAATGCTGTCTCTCAAACTGATTTCCCCGTTATCCGAGAGACCGCCCTCTTTTTCATTCTCCCGCATAGAAAGAGAAAGGGTCATCTTAAACTCCTGATACCCCTTCACATTCATGGTTTTGCAAAAGCGAAAGACGGAAGTATCTCCGACATTACAGGTTTCCGCGAGGTCCGAAATCGACATAAACAGGACCTTATTCGGATTTTGTAAAATAAAATCCGCCACTCTTCGCTCTGCCTTCGTAAATTGATTATAAGAGGAGCGTATCCTCGTCAAAAAATCTTCCTGCATAAACTTCCGACCCTCCAAAATTGATAAACTAGCTTTCATTATAGCAAAATGAAAAGAATTTTCAAGTCGTGAGTCTCGTTGAAAATCTCGTTTTTTCTTAAAAAAACGCCTGCTTTTTCTTGAAATAAACATGCTTTTTCTTGAAATAAACCATGCCGTCTTGCAATGCGGAAGATTTTGTTTTATAGCATTTTTTATTGCAGAAAAACATAGAACACAAGCCCCGCCATACCCTTTCGCGAAAGCACGCTCTCGCTCGGCTCCGGCCTAACGGTACTAAGCATCAAACTTCGCTTCGCTCGTTTTCTGCAAGTACCGAGGCCTCCGAACGGCTTTCTTAAAAGGGTATGCGGGGCTTGTTAGGGTATATTGGCATCTTTTAATAAAAAATATCTTCCGAATGGGCTCTCACTGTCCAATCGTTCGGGATATTTCACTTAAAAGATCCAACTATATGGATTCTCTATTCTATCAGCAAATTATAATCTATCTTTTAGTAGTTAATGACATCGGTTCTTTCGGCTTCTCTTCCAGGGAAGTGGAAGCCGGGAATGAGTTGTTCCCAAGTATCTATTCCGATGACAGCTCTTGCAAAGTCTGCAATGCCTTCCGTTTTTCCCGGGTCATCAATCCACTTGAAAACTTCATGGGCAGGCTTAGAGACAAGCTTATGGTTCACGATACTGGACAGTCCGAAGGAAAGTCCATGCTTTGTCTCATCTTCATTATCCTCCTGACGGCTCATGAGGTATGCCGAAATATACGGATTATTGTCTGCAA
>QWCI01002084.1_pt1 | contig 10660 bp, 8 predicted proteins | sample 1972541 | NCBI WGS metagenome assembly QWCI01 (sample SAMN09866712, study PRJNA288562) | Human oral metagenome isolate term3_saliva, whole genome shotgun sequencing... | isolation source: mouth | host: Homo sapiens | place: USA: California | reverse complement strand
CCTTAGTGAGTGAGATAGCCGCCCTCAAGAAAGTATATCCACCACCAGGAACACAACCCTCTTCGATTGCACTCTTAGCCGGACTTTTGTCGTTGGGATGCCTCAACGCACAAGACGCTAAGGTAGAAACCAACCAATTTACGGTCGTAAAAGAGCTTCCCATCACCTCTATTAAGGATCAAGGGAACTCAGGAACGTGCTGGTCTTACTCTACGATTGGCTTCCTCGAAGCCGAACTCCTCCGTATGGGCAAACCCGAATACGACCTCTCCGACATGTTCGTGGTAAGCCACAGCTACCGTGATAAAGCCGATAAGTACGTGCGTCTCCACGGCAAACTCAACTTCGGTCAGGGTGGCTCATTCTACGATGTACTCTACGTATTCAAGCACTATGGTGCTGTACCCGAAGAGGTAATGACAGGGCTTAACTACGGCACAAAGCGCAATGCGCACAACGAAATGGCAGATGCAGCTAAGGGCTATCTCGATGCCATTGTCAAGAACTCAAACGAAAAGCTCTCTCCCGTATGGCGTAAGGCTTTCGATGCCATGATTGATGGTTACCTAGGAGAGCTTCCTCAGAACTTCACCTACAAAGGCAAGAGCTACACGCCCATGACCTTTGCTAAGAGCCTCGGTATCAATGCGGATGACTACGTATCTCTTACGAGCTATACGCACCACCCGTTCTATACAAAGTTCGGTCTCGAAATTGAAGACAACTGGCGCTGGAGCGATAGCTACAACCTCCCCATTGACGAACTTATGCAGGTAATGCGTAACGCTATCCAGACGGGTTATCCCATCGCTTGGGGTGCCGACGTGAGCGAAGTTGGCTTCAATCGCGACGGAATCGGTGTACTTGCCGACGTAGAGGCTATCGAAACCGCAGGTTCGGATCAAGCTCGCTGGATTGGTCTAAGCACCGCTGCTCGCCGTGCAGAGATCCTAAAGCAGATCAACACTCCCGACTGCCCCGAGATCAATCCGACTCAAGAATATCGCCAAAAGTGCTTCGACAACTATACCCTAACCGATGACCACGGAATGGTTATCTACGGTATGGCTAAGAACCAAGCTGGTCGCCCCTTCTTCATGATTAAGAACTCATGGGGAGAAGCCGGTGCCTACAAGGGTATTTGGTACATCAGCGAAAACTATGCAGCCGGTCGCACGATGAATATCGTTGTTCACAAGAACGCACTACCCAAGGCAATTGCCCAAAAATTGGGTATCAAGCTCTAAGCAATGATTGCCACACGCTAAACCAAAGAATAGCAGGGGGGAATACCGAACGAGTTCGCTCAGGAAAGTATCCCCCCTTTTTTAGTACCAATCCCCATGATACCCCAAGAAGTTGAAAGCCCCATCAAGCGAGGGAAGTTGCGGCACTACCTAGGCCGAGAATTTTATATCCTCAAAAGAAAACTTCGCTGGCTCTTCGGCTCCGAGCATTACGCACGCGTCCGCCACGGGGTAGAGACTTCGCACCTCCTCTTTGAGCATCAGTCGACCCTGCTCCGTAGGCTCAAAGATGTAGATATGGAGCTACAATACAACAAAATAACTAACCTACGCCTTGCCGTTGCCAAGCTAGACGGAGTGGTAATCCGCCCCGGAGAGACCTTTTCCATTTGGCGCTTGGTGGGTCGCCCATCGGCTCGCAAAGGGTACCTAGAAGGCATGGTACTACACAATGGCAAAGTACAACGAGGGGTAGGCGGAGGGCTATGTCAGCTGGGCAATCTTCTCTATTGGATAACGCTCCACAGCCCCCTGACCGTACAAGAACGCTGGCGGCACAGCTTCGACGTCTTCCCCGACGTGCAACGCACCATCCCCTTTGCCTGTGGAGCAACCCTCTCCTATAATTATATAGACCTCGTCGTACGCAACAATACGGAGCACACCTTCTCCCTACACCTTTGGCTCGACGAGGAATTCCTGCATGGCACCCTCTCGTGTGATGCCCCGATCCCTTGGGAGTACGAGGTTTTTGAAACAGACCCCAGCATACGCCAGCAGTGGTGGGGAGGCTATACACGCCACAATAAGATTTGGCGTAAGGTACGGCACAAAGCGACCAAAGAAGAAACAACCGAACTTATTGCCGAGAACCACGCCATCATGATGTACAATCCCTATCTCGAACAAGGGAAATAAAACACCCCTTTTGCCCCTCACCCCCCTTTCGCCATTGCCCCGACGTACCATCCATTAAGAGGCACCTACATTTTCGGACAAGCGGAGAGACGACAAAACCCTGCCTAGAATCTTACTTTTTTCTAGGCAAAACCTTGCTCCCTTTCTGCCCAAAACTTTTTTATTTCTCAACCAAAAATGGGAGAGCATTTTGGGCAAGAACAAATAATCCACCCAAAGCAAGCTCCCAAAGGCAGCTCAGAAAAAGCTCTCCATCTCCCCCTCTCCTCTCAAGACTTCCGCCTCGAACAATCACCCCTTGATAGCCCCTGCCGATAGCGACAGATCCCCTACCTTTGTAGAAAAGAAACAGGTAAAATCCAATAAACAATTGCATACAGAGAAGGGTATATATGGCTACACAAAACAAGACACAAGAAGCTCAAGTCATTGAAGCATTAAGGTCTCTAAATGGCTATGCCACCTTGCGCCGCTTGAATGAAACAATAGATTTCTCTTCATGGAAAACTAAAACACCGGAAGCATCCGTACGCAGGATTGTCCAAAAAAGCTCCCACATCTTCAAAATACGACCAGGGTTATGGGCTTTGGAAGAAAGTCGTCAGACTATCCTAAAAAGGTTCAAATTGGGAACAAATGACCAAGCAAATGACAGATACTACAGAACTACCTCCTTTTTCGTACGACAACCTGCTACGTAAAGCGAGAACAATAGATGTAGTTTGGTTTAATGAACGGCAAATGCCATCATGTTTTTACGAGGTAGAGCATACAACAGACATAAAGAACTCGCTCTCTAAATTCTACGAACTTCAAGACTTTCACGCTAAATTCTTTATTGTCTCCGACGAAAGCCGAAGAAGAGAGTACGAAGACAAACTGAACGTCTCTATGTTTAGTCAGATTCATAACCGCGTTGAATTTCTAAATTATGACCAAGTTGTCAACACCTATACGAACTTAGCAAGGATAAAATCTTTTGCTTGGGACTTCTTTTAATCCTATGAATGAGTATCTTTTTTACACTATAGAAGGACATACAAGTCCTCCTCTCGAAACAAAAGCAGTGGAGAACTGCCAACTCCTTGGCAGGGCAGAAGGCAAGAATCAGACAGAGGCACGACAACATCTATTAGAGGAGAATCCATGGATAAATGAGGTTGGATTTGACATTCAAAGTGCCATTGCACAGCAAATTATCACCAAAGAGCAAAAAGAAGTCCTTCAAAAAATTCTCCATTTCTTCAAGACGAATCATTCCTCCCTTGAGGAATTTGCAGAACGTCAAGGGCAGAACCTCACGATTTTTATCAATACTCTTAGTAGTCTCTCTTAGAAAATCCAAAGGTTCGTTTGCCCTACACTCTCCTCGCACAATCATTACAAAGGGAGGGGACGAGTAAGCCACAAAGAATCCGTAACTTTGGGCAAGTATAGGGATCTTCCCCCTCACTTTTGAGGCAAACAAAGCAAAACAGAATGGACGAAACGGGATCAATCTTCACGACTAAGGACCTAGAGCAGCTCGCCGAGCACGGGATCTCTCAAGAGGAAGCCTCCTCCCAAATTGCCTATTTGCGAGACGGCAGGAGTTACCTTCAACTAGAGGGAAGCTGCAGCATAGAGTATGGCATCATGCGTATCAAGCAAGACGAGATGCCCTATTACCTTGATCTTTGGGATCGCTATCACTACGATCCCCAACACCGGATTACCAAATTTGTACCGGCTTCGGGTGCCGCCACACGCATGTTTCAGCACCTCTACGAGTTGCTCGACGCAGAGGCAAAGACCAAAGAAGAGCTAAGCGAAGAGCAACGTTACTTCTTCGAGCATATCGAAGAGTTCGCTTTCTTTGGCGAGCTTAGCGAGAGCTGCCTACGCAACGAGTGGAGTACCGTGGCAAAGCTACTGGAGGGAGGGCGTTACGACCTAGTGGCAAAGTCGCTCCTCACAGAGCGAGGATTGAATTACGGACACCTACCCAAAGGACTTGTTCCTTTCCACAAATACCCCGGAAAATACATTCGCACGGCCGCTACCGAGCACCTAGCCGAGGGGGCTCTTTACACCAAAAACAGCAATGGCGTAGTGCATCTTCATTACACGGTTTCGCCCGAGCATATCGACTTCTTCCGCCAACACATTGAGCGCGCCAGTTCGCGTATTGAGGGCGACTACGGCGTCATCATCGAGAGTTCGTTCAGCACCCAAAACAGCAGTAGCGACACACTTGCCCTAGACGAGGAGGGGATGCCCTTCCGTACAGAGGAGGGCGATTTGCTATTCCGCCCCGGAGGGCACGGAGCCCTCATTGACAATTTGGCAGCCTTGGAGAGCGATGTCATCTTTATTAAGAACATAGACAACGTTACCATGGAGCACCTCAAGAGTAATACAATACTCTACAAAAAGCTCTTGGGAGGGGTTCTACTGGCCGTACAAGAGCGCATCTTTGGGTATCTCCGTCAGCTAGAGAGGGGCAAGTGCAGCCATTCCCAACTAGAAGAGATGGTAGACTTCTTGCACAAGGTACTCTGCATCCAGCTCCCCCAAATAGACCTCTTAGGCGACAAAGAACTGGCAGAACGCATCCAACAAAAGCTCAACCGACCGATACGTGTGTGCGGCATGGTACGCAACGACGGCGAGCCGGGGGGAGGCCCTTATATAGTGCGCGAGGCGGATGGTAGTACCTCTCTACAAATTGTAGAGGCATCCCAAATCGACAAAAGCAATGAGCGAGACGCCTCTATCCTTGCCTCAAGCAGCTACTTCAATCCTGTGGATATTGTTTGCTCCCCCTACGACTTCAAGGGACAGCACTTCCACCTACAAGACTACGTGAATAAACGCACAGCCTTTGTTGCCACAAAGAGCCAAAACGGCAAGCAACTACAGGCTCTAGAGCGACCGGGGCTGTGGAACGGAGCCATGCACCACTGGAATACCATTTTTGTGGAGGTGCCCAGCGACACATTTACTCCCGTCAAGACGGTAACCGACCTCCTGCGCCAAGAGCACAGAGAGGTAGACGACTTAGACTGAATCTCAAACTCTTTAAACACGATAAACGCTATGAGCAGTAACATTCCCTCACGCCTCGAAGCACTCCGGAGTGCCATGCGTGCAAAGAATATCCAAGCCTACCTTGTTGTTAGCAACGACGGGCATCTTGGCGAATACACCCCTCAGCACTGGAAAAGCCGCGCCTGGATCTCGGGCTTTAATGGCTCGGCAGGAAGCGTAGTAGTAACGCTCGACAAGGCCGGCTTATGGACGGACTCGCGCTACTTCCTTCAGGCTGGTGATCAGCTAGAGGGCAGTACCATTGAGCTATACAAAGAGGGTGTATCCGGTGTACCTACCATCGAAGAATTCCTAACTTCGGAGCTACCCGAGGGTGCGGTAGTAGGGTGTGACGGCACCTGCGTAAGCCAAGCCGAAGTAGAGAGAATGGAGCGCGCGCTATCCGCTTTTGGCCTCACGATCAATAGCGACTACGACCTTATTGATGGCATTTGGGCCGACCGCCCCGCCATCCCCAAGAACGAATTCCGCCCTCAGCCCGTAGAGTACTCGGGCGAAGAGACTAAGGCACGCACACAACGCATCCTAGAGCACCTCAAGAAGAAAGGCGCAAATGCAACTGTCTTGACTACCCTAGACGAACTTGCCTGGGCATTCAACATCCGCAACTGCGACGTAGAGTGCAACCCCGTAGGCGTAGGCTTCGGCTTTATTGGGGAGAAAGAATCGGTACTCTTCACCTTTGCAGAGAAAGTAAATGCCGCCCTCCAGAGCGAACTACAAGCTCAAGGGGTACGCGTCATGGGCTATCAAGAGATTTTTGGCTACCTCTCTGCCCTCCCCTCTAGCGTTACGGTGTATGTGGACAAAAGCCGCATCTCCAGCGCTGTCTACAACGCTCTTGCTCCCCATTGCCGACAAATAGAGGGAGTATCGGTGGTAACCATGCTCAAATCCTATAAGAATGAGGCTGAGCTAGCAGGCGTCCACCGCTCCATGCACCGCGACGGAGTTGCCCTCACACGCTTCTTTATGTGGCTAGAGGCTGCCCTCAAACGAGGAGAAACCCCTACAGAAGTGGAGATCGATCGCATCCTTGCCGAGCATCGCGCCCAAAGCGATATGTACATCGGGGATAGCTTCGATACCATCTGTGGGTACCAAGATCACGGTGCCATTGTACACTACCGAGCTACTCCCGAGAGTGCCTACACCCTCCGCAACGAAGGCGTATTGCTCCTCGATAGTGGGGCTCAATACAAAGATGGTACGACCGACATTACCCGTACCATTGCCCTTGGTGAGGCAGAACCTCAAGCCGACCTAAAGGTAGACTACACGCTTGTACTCAAAGGTCATATCGCCATTGCTACGGCACAATTCCCTGAGGGGACTCGTGGCAATCAGCTTGATATTTTGGCACGCAAAGCCCTTTGGGATAGAGCGCTCTCTTACGGGCACGGCACAGGCCACGGCGTAGGGATCGCCCTCAACGTACACGAAGGGCCTCAGAATATCCGCACAGACAACAACCCCACCCCCATGGCCGTGGGCACGTTTACAAGCAACGAACCGGGACTTTACCGCGCTGGCAAATGGGGTATCCGTATTGAGAACCTAATCGTCACCAAAGAGAATTGCCGCAGCGAGTTCGGGACTTTCCTCGGCTTTGAGACTGTTACCCTCTGCTATCTCGACAATCGTCTTGTAGAGAAGAGCCTACTCACCGCAGAAGAGATCGCTTGGTACAATGCCTATCAAGAGAAGGTATACCAAGAGATTAGCCCTCTACTTACCCCGGAAGAGGCGGCTTGGCTTCGCGAGAAGACCCAAAAACTCTAACCCACGATGGTAGCGCATATCATCCCGGTACGTGGGATTACCCCCCAAATTGGCGAGGAGTGTTTCCTTGCCGAGGGAGCCTGCATCATTGGAGACGTGGTAATGGGGCATCATTGCAGCGTGTGGTTCAATGCGGTACTGCGTGGCGACGTGAATAGTATCCGTATTGGCAACCATGTCAATATCCAAGATGGATCGGTACTGCATACCCTATATGGGCTCTCCACCATAGAGATGGGAGACTACGTTTCCATCGGGCACAACGTGACCATCCATGGAGCTACGATACACAACTACGCTCTTATCGGTATGGGTTCGGTACTGCTTGACCACGTGGAAGTGGGCGAAGGAGCTATCGTAGCGGCAGGTTCAGTCGTGCTCAAGGGCACCAAGATTGAGCCCCATACCCTCTGGGGCGGTTGTCCGGCTCGCTTCATCAAAGAAGTGGATCCGACCCAAAGTGCCGAGATGAACCAACGCATCGCCCACAACTATTCTATGTATGCATCGTGGTTTATGTACCCCGAGCAAGAAGAATCTCTCAGCAAAGAAGAAAAATAATCTACCACCCAAATAAACAGTGAGGAAGTAACAATGAAATTTTTTATCGACACAGCCAATCTGGCAAGCATCCGAGAAGCAAACGACTTAGGCGTACTAGATGGCGTTACAACCAACCCCTCCTTGATGGCCAAAGAGGGTATCAGCGGCGAAGCAGACTGCAAGGCGCACTACCTCAAAATCTGCGAGATAGTAGATGGCGATGTAAGTGCCGAGGTAATGAGCACCGACCTCGAGGGCATGCTCCGCGAAGGGCGCGAACTAGCAGCTCTCCACCCCAACATCGTGGTAAAGGTACCTGCTACCGAAGAGGGTATCAAGGCGGTTCGCCAGTTCTCTCGTGAGGGGATTCGTACCAATTGTACGCTCATCTTCAATCTAGGTCAAGCACTCCTTGCAGCCAAAGCCGGGGCTACCTATGTATCGCCTTTTGTAGGTCGTATCGACGATATTTCGGGCGATGGCGTAGGGCTTATTCGTCAGATTGTGGAAGTCTTCCGCTACTATGGCTTTGAAACGGAGGTCTTAGCAGCAAGTATCCGCCACACACGCCACGTTATCGAATGCCTAGAAGTGGGTGCAGATGTAGCTACTTGCCCCTTGGGTGCCATCAAGGGATTGCTCAAGCACCCCCTTACGGACAATGGTTTGGCCGCCTTCATTGCCGACCAGAAGCGTGTAGCCGATGCAAAAAAATGAGCAACCTCGCCCATAAGTTTTTACTCAGGGTTATACCCTTTGTCTTAGGAGTCCTCTTTGTGGGGGCTCCTAAGCTCTTTGCTGCCCCTACGCCCCCCCCCTCCTCTATACAAGTGGGAGCGGAACGGATGGATCAACTACTCCCCCTACTCCGTGGCAAGCGAGTAGGGCTTGTGAGTAACCATACAGGCGTTATCGGATCGGACCAACGCCCCCTTGTCGATAGCCTTCTTGCCCTCAATATAGAGGTTTGTCGCCTTTTCTCTCCCGAGCACGGATTCCGAGGAACTGCCAATGCAGGCGCCTCCGTGGCAAGCGGGAAAGATGCCCTCACCGGCTTACCCATTATTTCTCTCTACGGCAATAACAAAAAGCCCAAGCGCAATCAAATTGCCGATTTAGACCTTATTCTCTTCGACCTCCAAGACGTTGGCGCTCGCTTCTACACCTACATCAGCACCATGCACTATGTAATGGAAGCCGCTGCCGAAGCCCATATCACAGTAGTTATACTCGACCGCCCCAACCCCAACGACTACATAGACGGCCCCCTCCTCACGCCCTCGTGCCAATCTTTTATCGGGATGCACCCCATCCCCGTACTGCACGGACTTACCGTAGGCGAGCTAGCTCTCATGATCAACGGAGAGCGTTGGCTGGCAGGAGGCATACAGTGCGATCTCCGTGTGATACCCATCAAGGGTTGGCAACATGGCGATAGTTACACGCTCCCCGTAGCCCCAAGCCCCAATCTCAAGACGCCCGAAGCCATTCGCCTTTACCCCTCGTTGTGCTTTTTCGAAGCCACCATCCTAAGTGTAGGCAGGGGCACCCCCAATCCTTTTACGGCATTGGGGTATCCTAATAAAGAGTTGGGAGAATATCTCTTTACCCCCAAATCTATGCAGGGAGCCACCGACGCAAAGTACAAGGGGCAGCGTTGCTATGGAACGAATTACACGGATTCTCTATCCCAAGGGGGGCTAAGTATTGCCCCTCTCATCGACTGGAAGAAGCGAACCCAAAAGGTGGGTAAGCGGCTCATTGACCGCGAGCGCACTTTCGACCTTCTCGCAGGTTCTCCCTCACTCCGCAAGCAACTCCGAGAGGGATGGAGCGAGGAGGCAATACGCAAAAGCTGGCAAGAAGACCTCCGCAAATACCGAGCGTTGCGCCAGCAATACCTCATATACAAAGACAATAGACCCGAGACAAAACCTTAACCTCTCCCCTTAATTATGAACAAAGGCAGTATCATAGTCGCAGGCATAGGCCCCGGTAGCCCTCAAGATATCACCCCGGCGGTGTGTGAAGCCATTGCCCAAAGCGACGTCGTAATAGGCTATAAATACTATTTCCAATTCATTGAACCCTGGCTCTCCCCCACGGCTCGTTGTATCGACACCGGGATGAAAAAAGAGCGAGAGCGTGCCGCTATTGCTTTCGAAGAGGCAGAGAAAGGGCAGCGCGTTACGGTCATCAGTTCGGGCGATGCTGGTATCTACGGCATGGCTCCCCTCATCTACGAGATGAAAAAAGATCGGGATAGTGCGATAGAGATACGAGTACTCCCCGGGATCAGTGCCTTCCAAAAAGCGGCTTCGCTCTTGGGTGCTCCCATTGGGCATGACCTCTGCATTATCTCCCTCTCCGACCTCATGACCCCATGGGAGAAGATAGAGAAACGCATCATAGCAGCTGCCGAGGCGGACTTCGTAACCGCAGTCTACAACCCCAAAAGCGAAGGGCGGTATTGGCAGCTCCATCGGCTCAAAGCGCTCTTTTTGGAGCGGCGCGCTTCTACCACACCTGTAGGGTATGTGCGAGAAGCCGGTCGCCCGGGGGAACGCGTTGTACGCACCACGTTGGCACAATTCGACCCCGAAGAGATTGATATGTTTACCGTGGTACTTATCGGCAACTCTCAGTCTTACCAAACTCAGGAAGCCATCATCACACCTCGAGGTTACTACCGAGAGCGCATCGAAGGAGCAGAGGGCAAGGGGCAGCAAATCATGATGGAATCATTCCGCACGATAGAGCGTGAGATGCGCCACCCCGAGGTGCCTATTGATAGGCGATGGGCTCTCTTCCATGCCATCCACACCACGGCAGACTTCTCCATGGAGGATATTCTCTATACAGATCCCAACGCTGTGGCACGCATGCACGAAGCCATCAAGAAGGGTGAAATCAAGACTATTGTAACCGATGTATCCATGGTGGCAGCAGGCATCCGCAAGGGAGCTGTGGAGCGACTTGGGCTCTCGGTCAAATGCTATATCACCGATCCTCGTGTGGTAGAAAACTCCAAGACGCGAGGCACTACAAGGGCAGAAGAAGCTATTCGCCTAGCTGTGGAA
>QWCI01001301.1_pt1 | contig 10668 bp, 8 predicted proteins | sample 1972541 | NCBI WGS metagenome assembly QWCI01 (sample SAMN09866712, study PRJNA288562) | Human oral metagenome isolate term3_saliva, whole genome shotgun sequencing... | isolation source: mouth | host: Homo sapiens | place: USA: California | reverse complement strand
TGTATAGTTCTTATTACTATGGATTGTTTCCTAACATCGTTTATTTTCTTATCGGCATCTTGTCTGCCTTTGTAACTTGACGTAGCCCGCTACGCCTGCGTTAAAAAAACAGACAATATGCTCGATAATAAAACAAAATATGTTTAGGCTCTAATTACCTATTTGGGTTAAAACAGAATATATACATTCTACAAACAAAGAGAGCCGTTTTTAGCTGGTAAAAACGGCTCTCTTTTACAAATTTCAAATAACAACAATTGTTTCTTAAAGGAATATCTTATAGCGAATTTGAAGTAATCTTAGCTTTATAACTTCAGCGAATATTAAACATTAGTTCGTAATTCTGTATCAAGCAACACCCTCTATAAGAAATATTTAAGAACTGTTTGCTAAAACATTTTTATTACTCTTTTAATACCAGCCACAAGCAAATCAACCTCTTCTTTCGTATTGTAGAGTGCGAAAGAAGCACGAACTGTACCAGAAATATCAAAGCGTTCCATAAGAGGTTGCGCACAGTGATGTCCTGTGCGAACAGCTATTCCGAGTTGGTCGAGAAGCGTTCCTAAATCCATAGGGTGTATGTTGCCAACAAGAAAGCTAATAACAGCATCGTGATTGGCTACATTTATATTAGGCACACCAAAGAAACGAATATCTGGTATTGTACGCATTTGCTGTATTGCATAATCGGTTAGCATTTGCTCGTGCCGCTGAATGTTATCCATTCCTAATGCAGAAACATAGTCGATAGCGGTAGCCAAGCCGTGTGTTGCAACATAGTCGGGTGTACCTGCCTCGAATTTCAAAGGAGGACGTTCGAAGGTAGTTCCGCTAAAACTAACATGTTCTATCATTTCGCCACCCCCCTGATATGGAGGAAGTTTGTCTAACCAGTCTTCTTTTCCATAAAGAACACCAATGCCAGTAGGTCCATAGACTTTATGTCCGCTGAAAGCTAAGAAATCGCAATCCAACTCTTGCACGTCTATTGCAAAATGAGGAACGCTCTGTGCGCCATCTATCATTACAGGAACATTATGGGCGTGGGCAATACTAATTATTTCACGAACAGGATTAATTGTTCCCATTACATTGCTAACGTGTGCTACACTAACGAGTTTTGTTCGGTTGGTAATGAGCTGTTGGAAAGCCTCCATGTCAAACATACCTTCGTTGTTTATAGGAATTACTTTCAGCACAATGCCACGACGTTGGGCAAGTATTTGCCAAGGAACGATGTTAGAATGGTGTTCTACATTAGATACAATCACCTCGTCGCCTTCGTGCATAAATTCTTCACAGAACGAAGAAGCAACAAGATTAAGACTTTCGGTTGTGCCCCGAGTAAATACTATTTCGTTTGTAGAACGGGCATTGATGAACTTTCGCACCGTTTCGCGTGCCGCTTCGTGTAAGTCGGTAGCTTGTTGAGAAAGCCAATGAATACCACGATGCACATTCGCATTTACGTTAAGATATTCGTTGCGCATAGCATCTAACACACAGAGAGGTTTCTGTGTGGTAGCTGCATTGTCGAGATAAACTAACGGTTTTCCATAAACAGTGCGTGAAAGTATAGGGAAATCGGTACGCACCTTAAATATATCATACATAAGCCTTACTTCGTTTTATTTGCACAGTTGGCAACCACGACACTTATCGAGTTCGCCACGGAAACGTTTTTCTACCAAGTGGTGGAGACGGTCGCGAAGAGGAACAAGTTCCATTTTATCGATTACTTCGTTAACGAAAGCAAACTCAAGAAGGAGTTTGGCTTCTCTCTTATCTATACCACGCTGCTGCATGTAGAAAAGAGCAGCATTGTTAAGCTGACCAACCGTTGAACCATGATTACACTGAACATCGTCTGCATAGATTTCGAGCATAGGCTGAGTGTACATGTGAGCAGTAGAAGAGGCACACAAATTTTGGTTTACTTCGTGCGAAAGTGTTTTCTGTGCATCTTTTGCTACATACACAAGTCCGGCAAAAGCACCCACTGCGTGGTCGTCGAGAACGTATTTATAGAGCTGATTACTTGTACAATTTCCTACCGAGTGATTAATAACGGTATTGTTATCAACGTGTTGATGTTTGTCGGCAACAACACAACCATTCAGGAAACATTCGCTACCTTCGCCGCTGAAAGTAAGGTCGAGCTTGTTGCGTGTTACACCGTTGTGAAGTGTAATAATATTATGCGACACACGACTATTTTTTTGCTGGTCGATGTAAACATTTGAGATACGTACATTCTTTAGGTGTGTTTCTTCCAGACAGTTCAACTCTAACTTTGCATTGTTGCCAACATACGCTTCGATTACTTGTGTAGCAAGAAACTTACGATCGTCGGCAGAGTCGTCGCAAAATAACATTGAGAGTTCTGCACCATCTTCGAGCACGATGAGTATACGGCGATTGAGCATTAAGTTTACATCAGAACGAAGTATGTTAATAACTTGTATTGTGCGGTCGGCTTTTACATCTTTCGGTACATAAACAAACAAAACATCTTGCGCTAACATTGTATTGAAAGCCGTAAGAGCATCTTTCGCTGTATCGGCAAGTTTAGCATAATGCTTGGTTATAATTTCACTATGTGTTTTAAGTGCATTTGAGAAGCTATCTACTACAATACCATCGTTGAGCTGTGGTTTAGGCAATTGGTCGGTGTAGAACTGATCGTTCACAACGAAATAGAGTGAAGTATTAAGATCTGGAACATCGCACTTAAACTCTTCGTATGGATTGATGGGCATTTTCAATCGTTGCAAATTCAATCCATAATCGGGCGCAAAAAGCTTTGAGATATCTGTATATTTGTAGCGTTCCATCTTTTTCGTAGGAAAGCCTTGTCTTTTAAAATCTTCGAAAGCCTTATCGCGCACCTTATTCAAGACATCGCAGGAATGTTGTTTTATCATTCCTTGTGTCTCGTTGTATAAGTCTATATATTGTTTTTCGCTTTGCATGTTTAGTCTTTCTATTTATCTACTTCGGCTTTTATCCAGTCGTAGCCACGTTTTTCTATTTCACGTGCAAGTTCTGGACCACCAGTTTTTACAATACGTCCTTTATAAAGAATATGTACTACGCTTGGTTTTATCATATCCAGAAGTCTATCGTAGTGGGTGATAACGATGGTAGAAGTTTCAGCAGTGTGCATTTTATTTACTCCTTCAGCAACAATGCGCATAGCATCAACATCAAGTCCAGAGTCGGTTTCATCTAAGATGCTGAGCTTTGGCTGTAACATTGCCATTTGGAAGATTTCATTGCGTTTCTTTTCACCACCTGAAAATCCTTCGTTTACAGACCGATGCGAAAGTTTTGAATCTAACCCTACGAGGTCGCGCTTTTCACGCATCAACTTCATAAAATCAGCAGCTTTCAAAGGTTCTAAACCTTGATATTTGCGTTTTGCATTTACAGCAGCCTTCATAAAGTTAGTCATACTTACGCCTGGTATCTCTACAGGATATTGGAACGAAAGAAAAATGCCTTCGTTAGCACGTTCGTCTGGTCCCATTTCTAAGAGGTCTTTACCATTGAACACAGCCGAACCATCGGTTACGGTGTACAACGGATTACCTGTAAGTACTGCACTAAGAGTTGATTTTCCAGAACCATTTGGTCCCATAATGGCATGTATTTCGCCATCTTTAACAGTAAGGTCTATACCTTTCAATATTTCTTTATCTGCAATAGTAGCGTGCAGATTTCTTACTTCTAACATGTTGTTTTTGTATTATCGTTTCTTAAATAATAAATTATCTAATGCTCCAGCAAAGATATCTCCTACAAAGTCTAAAAAGAGATCTCCCATTGCTTGTCCGAAAGTATAATCTCTGTCTTCCCAACGTGCTCTTTCAAGAGCTTTTTCCTGCTCTGCGAACAGACTTGGAGGGTCGGGAACATAAAACTGACCACAATAGAAAGCTCGTGAATTTATTTTAGGTTCTACCATTCTTTCACGTATAAGAATTGAACCTGAATTGCATAGTGTATCGTTTTTAACTTTCTGTTCTATAACGTACTTCTGCCAACTTTTAGGTTGCCACCCTTGAGCTATAGAGACTGAGAATGTTAGCAACAACGCTATTAATAGAGCTATTTTCCGCATACATTTGTATCTTTGTATTGGTAAACCTTTCACTGGTTGCATATAAACACTTCTTTGCGACCTCATAGTAATTTGTATCTATCCCACAGTACCTTCCAGCGTAACTGAAAGAAGTTTCTGTGCCTCAACGGCGAACTCCATAGGAAGTTTGTTCAATACATCTTTTGCGTATCCATTGACTATTAATCCAATAGCATCTTCCATAGGAATGCCTCGCTGATTACAATAGAACAATTGGTCTTCGCTAATTTTCGATGTTGTAGCTTCGTGTTCTACAATTGCCGAATCGTTATGTACGTCCATATAAGGGAAAGTGTGTGCACCGCAGGTTGAACCTAAGAGTAACGAATCGCAAGAGCTATAATTTCGGGCATTGTCGGCATTGGGCGCAACACGCACCAATCCACGATAAGAATTCTGACTTTTGCCTGCCGAAATACCTTTTGAAATAATGGTGCTCTTTGTGTTCTTACCCAAATGTATCATTTTAGTGCCTGTGTCAGCTTCCTGATAATTGTTGGTAACGGCTACTGAATAAAATTCTGCTTGCGAATTATCGCCACGCAAAATACAAGATGGATATTTCCACGTAATAGCCGAACCTGTTTCTACCTGTGTCCAAGATAGTTTAGAATTCTTGCCACGCAAGTCGCCTCGTTTAGTTACAAGATTCAACACGCCACCTTTTCCATTCTCATCGCCTGGATACCAGTTTTGAACCGTTGAATACTTCACTTCTGCATTTGCCAATACTACTATTTCGACTATAGCTGCATGAAGTTGATTTTCATCTCGCATTGGAGCCGTGCAACCTTCAAGATAGCTTACATACGAATCGTCGTCGGCAATAATCAATGTTCGTTCAAACTGTCCTGTATTCATTGCATTGATACGGAAATAGGAACTTAATTCCATCGGACAACGAACACCTTTCGGAATATATACAAAAGAGCCATCGCTGAACACTGCAGAGTTGAGAGCTGCGGTAAAGTTATCTTTGTAGGGAACAACTGTTCCTAAATATTGGCGAACTAATTCGGGGTGTTCCTTCACAGCTTCACCTATCGAACAAAAGATTATTCCTTTTTCAGCCAGCTGCTTTTTGAATGTTGTTTTCACCGACACTGAATCCATAATAGCATCTACAGCCACACCACTCAATGCCAAACGCTCTTCAAGCGGAATACCTAATTTGTCGAAAGTCTTTTCCAGCTCTGGATCTATCTCTTTATTCTTAGGTTTCTTTGCTAATGGATCGGCATAGTATGAAATTGCCTGATAGTCTATCTCTGGCAAGTTTAAATGCGGCCATTTTGGCATTTCCATTGTCTGCCAATGATGAAACGCTTTTAAACGAAAATCGAGGAGCCAATCTGGTTCCCCTTTCTTCTTCGAAATAAGCCTAACGACATCTTCGTTTAAGCCTTTCGGGATTATATCCGTATGTACATCGGTAGTGAAGCCAAACTCATATTTCTGCTCGGCGACCTTCCTTACATACTCATTACTTTTATTTTCTGACATGTACTTTTTACCTTTTTAGACGGGGCGAAACAATAGAAGACAACAAACAAGACATTCTATTATTCTTACGCCACCTTATATATATATAGTATACGACAAACAAAAATTGTGCCGATACTCTTACATATCACATTTGTTACCAAAAATCAAGCCGCCTCACTTTTCCTTTGGAAATGAGAGGCGGCTTGGCACATCTGTCTTAAAGTTTTTGTTCTACCTCTATTTCTGTGAATGTTTCTATCATATCACCAGCTTGGAGGTCGTTGTAATTAACAAGAGAAATACCACATTCCAATCCTGTTACAACTTCTTTTACATCGTCTTTATAACGCTTCAAAGCACTTATAGCTGCAGTATGAACAACAATACCATCGCGAATAACACGTCCTTTGTCTTTACTGTGAACTTTACCTTCTGTAACTACACAACCAGCCACAGTTCCGACCTTAGATATTTTGAACACTTGTTGTACTTCTACCTGACCAGTAACTATTTCCTTCTTTACCTTATCAAGCATTCCAACCATCGCTGAAGTTACATCGTCAATCGCATCGTAAATAACCGAATAGGTATTAATTTCTACTCCATCACGCTCTGCCAATTTACGAGCATCTGCAGAAGGGCGTACTTGGAAGCCAACAATTACAGCATCGGAAGCGGCAGCGAGCATCACATCATTTTCAGAAATCTGTCCGACAGCCTTGCTAATTACATTTACTTTTACTTTTTCAGTAGACAGTTTGATAAATGAATCTGAAAGTGCTTCGATAGAACCATCGGTATCGCCCTTTACTATAATATTCATTTCATGGAACTCACCACGAGCTATTCGATGAGATATATCTGACAAAGTCAAACGTGTCTGAGTACGCAAACCTTGTTCACGCTGTAACTGTTCACGTTTATTGGCAATATCGCGTGCCTCTTGCTCTGTTTCCATAATATGGAAAGTATCGCCAGCAGTTGGTGCACCATTCAATCCTAGTATAATAACTGGTTCGGCAGGACCAGCCTTTTCTACACGCTGATTACGCTCATTAAACATTGCTTTAATACGGCCCCATGAAGTTCCTGCAATAATATTATCACCTATCTTCAATGTACCATTAGAAACAAGTACTGTGCTGACATAACCACGTCCTTTATCCAATGAAGATTCTATTACTGTTCCAGTTGCATTGCGATTAGGATTAGCTTTCAAATCAAGCATATCAGCTTCAAGTAAGACCTTATCAAGCAAGTCTGCAACGCCTAAACCTTTCTTTGCACTTATTTCCTGACATTGATACTTTCCACCCCACTCTTCTACAAGGAGGTTCATTTGCGATAAGTCTTCACGTATTTTATCTGGATTTGCACCAGGTTTATCAATCTTATTAATAGCAAATACCATTGGAACACCTGCAGCTTGAGCGTGTGCAATTGCTTCCTTAGTTGTAGGCATAACAGAGTCATCAGCAGCAATAATAATGATAGCAATATCTGTTACCTGAGTACCACGAGCACGCATAGCTGTAAATGCTTCGTGTCCAGGAGTATCAAGGAATGTTACTTTACGACCATTCTTTAACGTTACACTATAAGCACCAATATGCTGTGTAATACCACCAGCTTCGCCAGCAATTACATTGGTATTTCGAATATGGTCGAGTAACGAAGTTTTACCATGGTCTACGTGTCCCATCACTGTTACAATAGGCGCACGGCTTACAAGGTCGGTTTCTTCGTCCACGTCTTCGCTAATAGCTTCTTGCACTTCAGCACTTACATATTCTGTCTTAAATCCAAATTCATCAGCTACCAAATTAATTGTCTCGGCATCAAGACGCTGATTTATTGACACCATAATACCTACAGACATCAAAGTTGAGATAACCTGCGTTACAGGTAAATTCATCATAGTAGCCAACTCTGAAACAGTAACAAACTCTGTAAGTTTCAGTATCTTACTTTCCTTGCGTTCTGCCTTAGCCTCTGCGCTCAATCGTTCTTGAACAGCCTCGCGCTTCTCTTTACGATATTTGGCACCTTTCTTATTTTGACTCTTACTTGTGAGACGTGCAAGTGTTTCTTTTACCTGGCGTGCTACAGCTTCATCATCAACCTCTAATGGTTTCTGACTACGGTTATGCCTTTTCTTTCCACCAGTAGCATTTTTACTATTGTTATTATTGTCGTTAGTATTCTTTTTTCCACTACGCTTACCACCTTGTTGTTGATTTGCAGCAGCATTTATATCTACGCGTTCCTTATTTATACGAACACGCTTCTTCTTGCCCTGTGCATTTTGTACAGACTTATCTTCACGCTCTTTTCTGCGTTCTTCTTTCGTCTTTTTCTTTGGGCGTGTGCTTTGGTTTATACTACTAAGGTCTATTTTACCTAAGATATTTACCTTCGGCTGATTTAGCATTTTCTTCTCATTTGACGTTTGGAATATGCCATTATCTTCAGCTGTAATTTCTTTTTCAATCTTCGTCTCGTTCTTTTCTTTTTCAACCATAGGTTCCTTCTTTAAGGTTTCCGATGTAGATATATCGGCCTTCTGCGTATTTTCAGCTTTCTCTGAGCTTTCCTTTGCAGTTGCTGGTGTTCGAATTTCTTCGAACTTCTCTTGTACGGCAGCTTTCACCTCAACAACTTTTTCCTCTTTAGATGCATTCGACTCAGTCTTCTTTCCGGCAGTCGTCTGTTGTTTATTAATTCCTGCATCGTTCTTTCTATCTTTCTTTTCCTTCGAAGCAACAGGCACTTTTGCCGTAGGTTTATTCAACTGTTCAAGATCTATTTTTCCAAGAGTCTTAATTTTTGGAAGTTCTTGTTTCGTAACTGTTTCCTTCTTTGGTTCAAATGCTTTCTTCGTGCGTACTTTATCTTTCTGCTTCTTTTGGAAGATTTTAGCAGCATCATTCTTTACAACCTGATCGGGTTTAAACTCCTTTTCAAGCGCTTTAAATTGTTCATCGCTAAGTTTGAAGTTTTGATCTCCTTTCACTTCTCCCAGTTCTGGTCGCTTTTCCAAGAACTCCACTGCCGTTTGGAGTCCTATATTTAGTTCTCGAATTGCTTTGTTTAATCTGATGCTCATTAATATTTCTTTCTTTTTTGAATGTGGTGTTATGTTTTTGCTCTCGAACTAAAAAACAGATACTACAATAGTTTTATAAAAAGACGTTTATCATTGTATCTGTTCGCAGACACCTAACTTTCAAACTCCGCTCTGAGGATATTCAAAATGTTATCAACAGTCTCTTCTTCGAGGTCTGCCTTTTCAATCAGCATTTCACGAGGAGCATTCAATACCTGACGAGCCGTATCAAGACCTATAGACTTTATAGCATCAATTACCCATTTATCTATTTCATCTGAGAACTCATCTAGGTAAATATCTTCTTCTGCTGTTTGTTCATCGAGTTCACGGAAGACATCAATAGTATAACCTGTCAGCATACTCGCTAACTTTATATTCATACCACTACGTCCGATTGCTAAGCTAACCTCTTCAGGCTGTAAGAACACTTCTGCCTTTTTCTCTTCTTCATCGATAGTAAGACTACTTACCTTAGCAGGAGACAAAGCACGTTGTACAAATAGTTTTGTATTAGCTGTCCAATTTATAACATCAATGTTCTCGTTGCAAAGTTCACGCACAATGCCATGAACACGACTACCACGTACACCTACGCAAGCTCCAACAGGATCAATACGGTCATCGTAGCTTTCTACAGCTATTTTTGCGCGTTCACCAGGCATACGTGCTATACCTTTTATACTAATCAATCCATCTTCTATTTCTGGAACTTCTGCTTCGAGCAAACGTTCCAAGAAAGTTGGTGCGGTACGCGAAAGGATTATTTTCGGATTATTATTATCGTTATCAACGCGCAAAATCACAGCACGTATAGTTTCGCCCTTACGATATTGGTCGCGCGGAATTTGTTCACCTTTAGGAAGAATTAACTCATTATTCTCCTCATCTACAAGTAACACCTCTCGCTTCCAAACCTGATATACTTCTCCCGAAATTATTTGCCCAACGCGGTCTTTGCGGTTTCGATATATTTCTAAATCTCCTTTATCTGGGTTTACAATAACATCAAAGTTTTCGTCTGATCCATATTTCTTAGCAATTACGTTACGGAAGCTCTCTTCCAAAACGCTTACTAATGTAGTACGATCGATGCTCTTCGTATCCTTAAATTCTTTGAAGGTCTCAATCATATTCGGACGTTCTTCTTCTTTTCTTGCTGCCATAGTTCTACTTGAAACTAATTAGATATTTTGTGTATTTTACTTCATTCATATCGTACTCATGGTCTACATCCATCTTTACTGGACGTTTCTTACCTTCCACGTGTACTTTCTCATTGACCGAAACAACAAACTTATTTCCATCAACACTTTTTAAAACCCCACTCACTTTACGCCCATCGTGGTCTAACACTTCAACTTCTTTTCCTATAAAGTTTATGTATTGTTGTGGTACTTTGAAGGGTTGCCCTAATCCAGCTGAGCCTACTTCAAGTTCGTAATCTTCTTCATCACGTGAGAGATTTTCTTCTATAAACTTACTTAACTCTACACAATCTTCTATCCATACACCATCAGCGTGGTCTATTTCAACTACAACTTTACTATCAGGACTTATCTGAATATCAACTAGAAAGTATTCTTTACCTTCCAACCATTCGTCTACAAGCCGTCTTACAATGTTTTTATCTATCATATACGTCTAAAGTGTCTTTGTTGTCCACTGGTTCTAAAACCATATCTTAATCTTAAAATAGATTTTGAAAAACAAACAATCTATCTTACTAAAAGATATGAAAAATGAGGAACTCTTTAAAGCTCCTCATTCCTCTGAACGGTGCAAAGTTAGCAATAAATATACTGACTACCAAATATTTTATAACTTTTCTTTACCCGTTGGCGGAATTAATCAATAGATAAAATATCAGAAATATGAATGTAAAAAAGTTGCACATGTCGCTAAAAATCAGTAACTTTATGATAATCAA
>QWCI01002678.1_pt1 | contig 10669 bp, 10 predicted proteins | sample 1972541 | NCBI WGS metagenome assembly QWCI01 (sample SAMN09866712, study PRJNA288562) | Human oral metagenome isolate term3_saliva, whole genome shotgun sequencing... | isolation source: mouth | host: Homo sapiens | place: USA: California | reverse complement strand
CATTTCATCTTCGTTATGTGCAATACCACCACCAGTACCGCCCAATGTATAAGCAGGACGGATGATGATAGGATAGCCGATGCGATTTGCAAAGGCTACGGCTTCTTCAAGGTCATTGAAGATGTCAGATTCAGGAACTGGTTGATTGATTTCCTTCATCGCTTCCTTGAATAGTTCGCGGTCTTCTGCTTGTTTAATGGCTTCAAGAGTTGTACCAAGCAATTGAACGCCGTATTCCTCTAATACGCCTGCTTCGGACAATTGAACAGCCATATTAAGACCTACTTGACCTCCTAATGTTGCCAATAAACCCCAAGGGCGTTCTTTTTTGATTACTTCTGTTACGAATTCAAGGCTAATAGGTTCTACATATACGCGGTCTGCAATATCTGTATCAGTCATGATAGTAGCAGGATTAGAGTTAACCAATACTACCTTATAACCTTCTTCACGAAGGGAACGGCACGCTTGTGTACCAGCATAGTCGAACTCTGCTGCTTGGCCGATAATAATTGGACCAGAACCAATTACGAGTACTTTTTTTGCTTCTGTGGTCATATTATTTTCCCTTTCTCATCAAGTCTTCAAATTCGTCGAATAAATATAAATTATCAGTAGGTCCAGGGGACGCTTCTGGGTGATATTGTACGGAGAAAATAGGCAATTCTTTATGGCGCATCCCTTCTACAGTGCCATCATTTACACTACGATGTGTAATTTCAATATAATCAGGCAAAGTAGTATCATCTACTGCAAAGCCATGATTTTGAGACGTAATGTATACGCGGCCTGTGCGAAGATCTTGTACAGGATGGTTAGAACCACGGTGACCAAACTTCAATTTAAACGTAGAACCACCGTACGCTTGTGCCAATACTTGGTGACCCATGCAGATACCAAAGATTGGTTTTTTACCAAACATTTTCTTCACTTCTTCTACAGCATAGCCAAGATCTTGAGGATCTCCAGGGCCATTAGATAAGAAGATACCATCAGGATTTACCGCTAATACCTCTTCAGCCTTAGAATCTGCGGGAAATACAGTTAGACGGCAACCTGCCGCTTCTAAGGAGCGAAGAATATTTTCTTTCACACCATAGTCCATTACAGCCACATGGAATTCAGCATTTTTATCGCCACGCATGCCTTGCCATTTTGTAGTGACGCGCATAACTTGGTCCGTTGGCAAATCTTGTTTGAACAGTTTTTGAATATCTTCCATTGGATAATCAGCGCGCACAAGTACGCCTTTCATAACACCATGGTTACGAATAGTACGAGTAATGGCACGCGTATCTACATCATAGAGACAAGGAATGCCGTGTAAACGAAGATATTCGCTAAATAAACCTTCATTTTGCCAGTTGGATGGGAAATCACATAGTTCGCCTACGATAAAGCCTTTACAGTATGGTTTAGGACCTTGTGTAATAGCATTTAGTGTGCCATAGTTACCAACGAGTGGATATGTTAATGTAATAATTTGATCAGCATAGGATGGGTCAGTCAAGATTTCTTGATAACCGGTCATGCCAGTATTGAACACGACCTCACCCACCGTTGGAGCGCCGCCTAATAGGGAACCTTCAAATACGGAACCGTCTTCTAGTACTAATTTGCCTTTCATTATAGGACTACGCCCTCCTTCATAACGATGTTACCGTCTACAACGGTAAGTTTTGCTTTACCAGCAACAGTCATACCATCAAATGGGCTAACTTTACCTTTTGTATAGAATTTATTTCTGTCTACAGTCCATTGTTCTGTAGTAGAGAATACTGTAATATCAGCAGCTTTACCTACTTCTAAAACACCTGCATCTAAACGCATTAGTGCAGCTGGACGAGTACTCATATAGTACACAACTTGGTCGATGCTGAGTTTATCTGGACCATAAGCATTTGTGATTACAGCTGCCAACGATGTTTCAAGGCCACTAAAACCATTTGGTGCACAGCAAAACTCATGGTCTTTTTCTTCAAATGCATGAGGTGCATGGTCTGTAATAATCGCATCAATGGTGCCATCTTTCAAGCCTTCTAACAATGCTTGGCGATGATCTTCGGAGCGAATTGGCGGCGCCATTTTAAAAGCTGGATTATAATCGCGTAAGTATTCATCAGTAAAAGATAAATGTTGACTTGTTACCTCACAAGTTACATTAAGGCCTTTCGCTTTTGCACGACGAACCATATCCACCGTATTTTTACTGCTTACGTGAGCAATATGGATATGACCACCTGTCATTTCAGCTAACATAATATCACGGGCTACCGCAACATCTTCCGCTACTGCTGGACGGCCGATAACACCCATTTCATAAGATACAAAGCCTTCATGCATATGACCATTTTTAGTTAAGCTAATATCTTCGGCATGATCGATAACCATTTTGTTGAACATGGACGAGTATTCCAAGGCACGGCGCATGAAAGCAGCACTTTCTACATAGTGACCATCATCAGAGTAAGCCACAACACCTGCTTCCGCCATATCGCCAAGCTCTGCTAATTCTTTACCTTCCAAGTTCTTTGAAACGGCACCGATAAATTCAACCTTAACTACGCCAGTAAGTTCAGCTTGTTTTTTCAAACCTCTTACAAGAGCTGCATTATCTACAACGGGATTTGTATTGGCCATTGTTACAACGCGTGCACTTAAATTTTGACCGATGGCTGCAATTTTACCATCTTTCACGAGAACGTCTGCTACTTCATGTTGTTGTTTTGCCGGATTGACTACCGTACCATTCTTAATAAGCAAGCTCACTACCGTCACCTCCATGAATTGTTAAGTACAATACAGCCATACGAACAGATACGCCGTTGCGTACTTGTTCTTGAATTACAGATTGATCCCAGTAAGCTACATCTGGGGAAATTTCAAGACCGCGGTTCATTGGACCTGGATGCATAACCATAACATCATCTTTTGCAAGACTTAATACGTCTTTATTGATACCAAAAATGCGTGCATATTCACGATTTGTTGGATATAGAGCGGAGTGAATGCGTTCTAATTGAATGCGAAGCACATTGACAACATCTGCATCTTTCACAGCTTCACGCACATCGTGATGAATGGTAACCCCCATTTTTTCAAGCTCAGGATAGAGCATGGTACGTGGACCTGCTAAATGTACATCAGCCCCCATTTTAGTAAGACCATAAATATCGGATCGAGCTACACGGCTATGCATAATATCGCCAACGATTACAACCTTTTTACCTTCTAAAGAACCTTTGCATTCAATAATGGAGAACATATCGAGCAATGCTTGTGTTGGATGTTCATGGGCACCATCGCCAGCATTAATAATGATAGGGTCAACGGCTTTTGTCGCATAGAGTGGCGCACCTTCTGCACTACTACGCATAACAATCGCATCAGTTCCCATATAGGATAATGTTAATAATGTGTCGCGGAAGCTCTCACCCTTACCCATAGAAGAGCCACTTGGAGTAATGTTGATTACATCAGCCCCTAAATATTTACCTGCTAGTTCAAAAGAACTACGCGTACGTGTACTAGGTTCCATGAATAGATTGATAATCGCCTTACCTTTCAAGTAAGGGATTTTTTTGTCATCAGACAAAACAACCTTTTTCATCTTCTTCGCTACATCGAGAATCAATTTAATTTCTTCTGGTGTAGCATGTTGTAACCCTAACAAATGTTTGCCATGCAAGCTCACTTGTCCCATGATTGCCTCCTAACTCACTTAACAAAAAAGACCTTCTGCCCAGGGCAAAAGGTCGAATAGTTTGCACAAAGAAGCCCTTGAGGGCGCTTCAACTATATGTCCTTTATTAGCCTCTCTGGACCAATTTAAAAGGTGTTTTGTAATGCTACAGTATCTCGTACTGCTCAATGCATTTATCTCTTATCATTGTACTGAAATTACCGCTGAAAGTCAATGTAATTCCAATGAAGAAACACAAATAGGATGTGCCGAGGGACATCCTATTTATATAGTAAAACTAGTTGCAAACTCTTAGTTTCGTCTTCTTGTCAATTGCTCGATAGATACTGCGTCTTGTGCATTATCTTGCTCTTGATCAACATTTGTATTTACATCATCTAGCTCTGAAAAACTACGACGTTTACCACCTTGTGCAGCAATACGTGCTGCTTCTCGCTCTTCTGCAATTTTTTGGCGAGCAATTTCCGCATTGCGCTTAGCGATAATTTGTCGTTGTGCTGCTAAGCGGATTTCTTCAGCTCGTTGTGCTGCCTTCTTCTGAGCTTCTCGTTGAATTTCAGCACGACGGCGCGCTTCTTTAGCTTGAGCTTGCGCGATTTCATATTCACGATATCGTTTTTCTGCCAACTGACGAGCTTCTTCCGCTTTTCTTGCTGCTTCCGCTTGTTCCTTAGCAATGCGTTCCCGTTCAGCTTTACGTGCAGCTTCGGCAATACGATTTTCTTCACGGATACGCGCTTCCTCAGCAAGTCTAGCTGCTTCTGCGATACGTTCGGCTTCAGCACGTCTTGCAGCCTCTGCCTTACGTTTTTCTTCTGCAATTCTAGCTTCTTCTGCTTTACGCATTTCTTCTGCACGTTTCGCCTCTGCCGCAATACGACGTTCTTCAGCCTTACGCGACTCTTCTTGCTCTTTGGCAATAGCTGCTAGGCGCTCTTCCTCAGCTTTACGGGCTGCTTCTTGGCGTGCCATTTCAACTTTACGCAATGCTTCTTGACGAGCTTCCTCTGCTTTTCTAGCCTCTTCTGCACGTTTAACCTCTGCAGCAATACGCTCTGCTTCTGCTTTTGCCTCTGCTGCTTTCCGTTTTTCTTCCGCTTTACGAGCCGCCTCTTGTCGAGCTGCTTCGGCTTTACGAGCAGCTTCTTGTCGCTCTGCTTCAGTCTTAGCCGCCTGCTCTGCAGCTTTACGTTCTGCTTCAATACGTGCAGCTTCTGCTCGTTGTTCTGCTGCAATGCGCTCTTCTTCGGCCTTACGCTGCGCTTCTAAGCGTTGTGCTTCTAGTTTTGCTGCATATTCTTGTGCTTTCTTCTCCGCTGCTTCTCGAGCCGCTTGTTCTCGCTGAGCCTTTTCTCGAGCTACTTGTTCTGCAGCAATACGTTGTTGTTCCGCTTTGGCTGCCGCAATACGAGCATCCTCTTTAACCTTTGCCTCTGCTGCCAAGCGTGCTGCTTCAGCTCTAGCCGCATCATCCTTAGCCTTTTGCTCTGCTGCTATGCGTGCAGCTTCGGCTTTATCAGCATCATCCTTCGCTTTTTGTTCAGCTAACTGGCGTTCTGCTTCTGCTTTAGCTCTTGCTTTTTCAGCAGCTGCATCAGCCTTAGCTTTAATTTTAGCTTGCTCCTCAGCCTCACGTTTATCCAGTTCTGCTTGTCTTGCTTGTGCGGCCTTATGAGCTGCTGCAGCTTTTTCAGCAGCCAATTTAGCTTGTTCTGCCAATTGGTGCGCTTGTTCTTCTTTTTGAGCTTTTGCAGCTACATATTTTTCTTCTATAGCCACTTTTTTAGCTGCTTCCGCCGCTTCTTTTTGAGCTTCCGCCTCCAATGCACGTTGACCCGCTTCATTAGTAGCTAGTACACGTGCATATTGAGGATTGGCTAACGCCTCAGGCACGAGTAAAAAACGAACTGGTAAATTCGATGCCCCAGCAGGCATGAATTCAATGGTTAATGTATCACCACCATAATAGTTACCCATGTAACGAGAATCCATTACCGTATTGTGTCCTAATGCCATCAATCCATCATCACCACCAACGTGATAGGTCATGCTTTCACTAGGCACCTTTTGCCAACGTCGTTGTGCTTTCACCGTAAAGGAACCAGAATAGCCGCCACCTAAAGGGTTAAAGTACAGACGGAATGGATCTTCTCCACTCGTAGGGATTTTTACAGTATAGGAAATACCGTAGTTACCAGAATCCTTTACATAAGCCTTATTATCCATTTCATCGACGCCTTCTACGAAGCGGTCTTCTCTATCATTACCCAATTCCACATACGCGCCGCCTAAGGTCGTGTTGTATTCTTTGGAAACAGCCATTTTTCTTTCAGCACCGGTGAAAGTACCACGCAATCGCACATGGTCAATAGGCAAATTGTTTACCCAGTATGACGCTTCAATAGAGTTAAGACTCATAGGAATCATCATAACCCGTGCAAATACAGGTGCACTAGTCTGCAAATCTACAATACCTGTAAATAGTGCATCCTTTGGAATTGGTGTATGCTCCAAATCGGTAAACACTAATTGACGACTCTTTGGAGGCATTACAAACGAGTAGAGTTGTCTATCCGATAAAGGTTGCTCTAACTCCTTTCGCGATAAATCACGCCCGGCCGCAAAATAGTCAGGTGTAGCAATGGATTTCAATTCACGAAAAATAGCAATACCATTCGGCGCATCACCTGTATTCTCCAGTACGATAGCAATCTTATGAGGCTCTGCCATTTCATTTACATGATAGAAATAGATACGTCCTTTACCATTTATACTGCCCGCGCTAAGGACACCACCTACAGGCCCAACGTACTCAGGACTATCAGATAACAGTAACGTATCCTTCTGAGACTCAAGCTGCGCAGGTAACGGTGTAAACGAGAAATATCCTATGGAGTTAAAATCTATATCGCTTGCAGCATGACCTGTCAATGCGCTCATAACGGCTAACATAGTCGCTAGCTTGTATGTTTTCTTACATAACATAATTAAACCTCTTCCAGCCCCATAGGATCATATGTAAGGGCCAATGCTTCTAACTTTTTTAAACGATGGCCAATACCCGATTTTGACAAGGAACCATTCATCATTTCTTCTAATTCTTTTAAACTAGCTTCTGGGTTTTCCCAACGTAATCTAGCAACAACTTTTAATTTATCCGGCAATGCATCGATACCCATATGTTCATCTAAAATACGGATAGCCTTTACTTGACGCACAGCCGCATCAACTGTTTTCTGTAAATTTGCCGTTTCACAGTTTACTTGCCGATTAATCTGATTGCGCACAGTTTTCATAATGCGTACATTTTCAAATTCCATCAATGCCGATTGAGCACCCATGATTTGCAAACAATTTGTAACAGCATCTCCTTCTTTCAGGTATACCACATACTCCTCTTTACGCTCCGTCAGCCCTGCATGAATATGAAATAATCTTAAAACATATACAATTTCTCGCGCAAAGGACTCATTGCCTGTCATAAATTCAAGATGATAATCACTTTGCGGTTTATTAACAGACCCACCACCTAAAAAAGCGCCACGTAAAAACGCTCGACGTGCCTCCATCGAGTTTAGCCACTTTCGCGGTAACTGTTCTGTAACGGGCCACAAAGCCAAATCCTCTAAAGCACTACGCCCCTCTTGAGATGGGTCGACCGTTAATGTATACATATTCTTCTTACGCAAATTTAGACCTTGTCGAACTAAAACATGTGTAGGCAATTCATATTGTCGTTTTAAAATACCAAGCAAACGTCTAGCCACCGCATTATTAGCAGTGGCTAGGCGTACACCAATCGCTCCATTCATACCGAGTAATAAGGAACCACCCATGCGCAATAAACAAGATGCTTCTATTTTCATGGCCACATCGGTATCCGTTTCAGGCTCATAGGCACATAATTCATTTTTCACATCTTCTGCAAAAGACATAGAGACTCCTTTCCTTAACTTATGGAACTAATATTTTGTAATCTTATATAATGACAAACTACAACAGTAGACCTAGTGATCGGCACGACGCAAGTAATATTCTAATACTCTTGGTTCCATATCAGATTTCATAGCATAGATGATATCCATAAGAACCTTACCCAAACGCTCTGGATCATGAACAGCAGGTTTTTCTTGGCTGATTAATGTAGCACGAACCGTACGTATCCCCATTTCTTGCAAGCGTTTAGAATCAATTGCCATTGGTTCAGAACCCACGGCGCTATATTGTTCTACCATTTGAATTGGCAGCGGACCATCATTAGCAAGAACGGTATCTACAATACCAACTCCACTATGGTCAATAATAGCTTGTACATGATCGGCCAAGGAATAGCCCGACGTTTCACCAGGTTGTGTCATAACATTAGCAATATAAATTTTATTGGCTTTACTAGCACGTACATGGTCCGCAATCTTATCAGTCAATAGATTTGGTATGATACTCGTATAGAGACTGCCAGGCCCCAAGATAATAACATCAGCCTCATCAATGGCTTGTAGCGCTGCACCTTCTGGTTTTGGCAAGGCCGGTGTACTAAACACGCGCTTGATTGGTTGTCCGGAATAAGGAATATTACTTTCACCATTAACGATAGTACCATCTGCCAATTCAGCACTTAATTGAATAAATTCTGTGGAGGACGGAATAACGCGACCACGAACGCGCAACAATTTACTTGCCGCTTCGAGGGCCTCCTCTACATCGCCATCATAAACCTGTGCCAAAGCGGTAATAAAGAGATTACCAAAGCTATGACCAGATAACTCATTATCCCCATCAAATCGATAGCGGAACAAATTTTCCATTACACCTTCTTGTTCAGCAAGAGCTACAAGACAGTTGCGCAAGTCTCCAGGTGCAATCATTTTAAAATCTTCGCGTAAACGACCAGATGAACCACCATCATCGGCAACGGTAACGATGGCGGACAAATTAGATGTATGATCTTTCAACCCACGCAATAAATTAGATAAACCGGTACCACCGCCTATTACAACAATTTTAGGACCTTTATCGAGGCGAATATTTTGAAAAATAATATCCGACACCTTGCTAGACGGATCTGGTAAGACGGCACGAATAATAGTTTTAATAACCTTACTTGTACCAAGTAGTATCAATAAGGCTGCGATAACAATTAAAATAGTACCTACCAAAATTAGTACATTGTAATTATAATATCCCGTTAAGGAATAGGAATAGGCAAGAACTATATCCTCTATATAGGATAACCATTGATAGTTAAACAATAGTGAAATGCCTATGATTAATAAGCCTACCCCTAAGCTATAGAGAGCAAGCCAACGCTTAATATTAAGGCCCGGAATTAGCCACCGGAACCAACGTTTTCGTAACATAAAAACCCCTTTAATCCCCTAGATCTGCTTGATGTGGATTAAAGTCTTCTTCCACATTGTTTTTCATCATATCTCGATGTTCCACAGTCACACGATAGCCATTTTCTAACAAATGCGAATACAAAGCCTCTGCCATTGCTACAGAACGGTGCATCCCCCCAGTGCAACCTACAGCAACAATAAATTGAGCCTTTCCTTCTTGCTCATAATTAGGCACAAGGAAATCCATAGTATCAAAATAACGTTTTTTAAACTCATCTGTCAAAGGCAATCCATATTTAAAACCAAAGCTTACCACAGTTACAGTCATGCCATGTTTTTCTGCAACTTGAGTAAATCGTTTTTTCAAATACTCCTTTAGATTTGCCGTTTTCATATCTGTCGTATCGATAATATAATCTGCTTTATGGCGCACAGAATCAAGGATTTGCCGTTCCTTTTTTAGGCCAGTTGTGAGACGACCGCTAGGTGCCAATGGATGACTGCGACGAGATTCTTTATAACGGCGAATCAATGTTTCATCGCTAGCATCCATGAATACAATTTCATAATCAACCTTCATCTCTTTCAAGTTATCTAAAGAGGTAGACAAGGCTTCAAAAAATTCTCCGCCCCGAATATCTACTACGTAATACCTGTGTTTTTCCAGCACCAGACATGCCAGTTACGATTAATAAACGAAATGCTTCCATACCTTACTCCATTATAATAAATGTTCTTCAATCCAACGAGCCACACCATCATCATTATGATGACCACACACCTCACGAGACACTAATTTCGCATGCTCCACTGCATTATCAACAGCAACCGCATAACCAGTCTTCGATAACATAGATATGTCATTTTCTGCATTACCAAAAGAAACGATATGCTCCATACCAATGCCATATTGGCGCGCTAACTGTTCTAGTGCATCACCTTTAGACACATGACGGGCAATAATTTCTAAGAAATCCTTTTGACTGCGAACCAAGGTAACCTCATCGCCAACAAGAGGTGTCAAAGTAGCTATGATTCTATCAATATTTTCTACCCTATCAATGGCAATTAATTTATTCGGTTCCTGTGAAAGCTCATACAAGGAATCACCTAGGAACTCAGCCTTTGCACCAGTTTGAGCCTCATACAAATCCGATTGCCAATTCCGATGATGACACAACAATCTATCATCTATATAAGATTGAATATGCCAATCATATTCTCGAGCTAATTGTAAAATACGCTGTACCGCTGCTCGAGGTACAGTGCGTTCAAATACCTTGTGTGCCGTTTCTAATTCCTGTATTAGGCCACCAGAAAATAATATCATCGGTACATTTCCCAGATTAAGAGACATACCTACTGGTTTTGCCGTTTGATACATGCGCCCTGTGGCAAGGGTTATACGAATATCTTTCTCTTGCAGTCGATGCAGTACATCCTTTGTATACTCTGACACGGTATTATCACTGCGTAGTAAGGTCTCATCACAATCAATAGCCACCATTTGAATATGAGAAAAAGAAGGATCCATAGTTACCTCCTTTAAATAGAAATTATAATACTCTTTATTATACCATTTATCATAGAAATATATAAATTTTACACAAAAAAGAGACTCCAAAAG
>QWCI01002222.1_pt1 | contig 10690 bp, 19 predicted proteins | sample 1972541 | NCBI WGS metagenome assembly QWCI01 (sample SAMN09866712, study PRJNA288562) | Human oral metagenome isolate term3_saliva, whole genome shotgun sequencing... | isolation source: mouth | host: Homo sapiens | place: USA: California | reverse complement strand
GTAATATCTTGAAGATGTCTAATCATTGTTGGATCTAAATGTCCTAATATATCTAGTTTTAATAGGTTATGGTCAATTTTGTGATAATCAAAATGTGTTGTGATTATATCAATATCTGAATTATCTGCTGGTTTTTGTACAGGACAAAACTCATATATTTCTCTTCCTTCTGGTACAACAATAATTCCTCCAGGGTGTTGTCCTGTTGTTCTTTTAACACCTGTACAACCTTTAGCTATTCTTGCTATTTCTGAGTTTGATACTTTTTCACCCTTATCATCAAAATATCCTTTAACATATCCGGAATGCTGTTTTTTCTGCAATTGTACCTATTGTACCTGCTTTAAATGTTGTTCCTCCCCCTATTATTTCTTCTGTATATTTATGTGCTGTTGATTGATATTCATCTGAGAAGTTAAGATCTATATCTGGTTCCTTATTCCCAGTAAATCCTTGGTCTAAGTGAATTTACTTCTGTAATCCCTGTCATATATGCAACAAGGCTTGAACCTACAGACCCTCTTGAACCTACAATATATCCATCTTCATTTGACTTATGTACCAATTTTTGTGCAATTATATACATAACAGAGAATCCATTGTTGATTATAGAGTCTAGTTCTTTTTTAAGTCTTTTTTCTACAATATCTGGAAGTGGATTTCCGATATAGTTCTTCTGCCTTACTATATGTTATATTCCTAATTGTATCTTCACAGCCTACAATATATGGTGTTGCCTTATCTTTAGATATAGGTCTTATACCTTTTTCTATCATTTCATATATATAGTTTGTATTATCTACAACTATTTCTTTTGCTTTTTCTTCCCCTAAGAATTTAAACTCTTCAAGCATTTCATCTGTTGTTCTAAAATATGCCTTTGATTGTATATTTGCATTTTTCTTCTTTTGCCCTACATGTAATATTTCCCTATATATCATATCTTTTTCATCAAGTACAAAAACATCTCCTGTTGCTACAACCTTTTTATTTAACTTTTTACCTATTTCTACTATTTTTTCTATAATTTTTTCTATATCTTCTCTTGATTTAAATATTCCGAAGTTCTATTTTGTATTCATCATTTTCTGGTGGTTGTACTTCTAAAAAGTCATATGATTCTGCTATTTCTTCTAGCTCTTCATCTGTCTTTCCGATTTTCAATCGCCCTATATAGTTCACCGTGAACTATTTCCGAGAACCGATTATAAGACCTTCAGAATTTTCTTCATATATACTTTTTAATATTCTAGGTTTCATATAATAATGATTTACATGTGAGTATGATATAAGCTTATATAGGTTTTTGATACCTATTTGTTTTGTTACAAGTATTGTTGCATTATACATTGGATATTTTTTATATGCATCTTCATCTATCTTCCATTTTTCTTCAAACTCTTTCCATGTAGATATATTTTCTTTTTCAATCCTTTTAAGCATTTCATTAAATACATGTATAAGTGTTTTAACATCATCTAAGGCTCTATGTGCTACAATTACTTCTATTCCTAAATATTCTGCAATTTTTCCAAGTTTAAACCTATTAAGTTCTGGGAATATTTGTTTTGCAAGTCTTAATGTATCTATATACATATTTGAAAACTCATATCCGCAGAAGTTCTGCATTGTATCTTATAAACCCGATATCGAAGTCTGCATTATGTGCAACTAGAATAGAATCACCTATAAACTCCATAACTTTTGGCATTATCTTATCTATTGTTTCTGCATCTTTTACCATTTCATTAGTTATATTTGTTATTTTTACAACTTCTTCTGGTATGTCCATTTCTGGATTTACAAAACATTCAAACTCGTCTATAATCTCTCCATTTTTCACTTTTATAATACCAAATTCTGTTATCTTATCTGTTCTAAATGAAAGCCCTGTTGTTTCTATATCAAGTACACAATATTCATCTTGTATATTTCTTTTTTCATCTAAAAAACTTATAGCAGATGTACTGTCTATTGCAAGATATGCATCAACACCATATATTGCTTCTACTTCTGTTTTTCCGTGATATATTCATTGCATCTGGGAATGACTGTACAACTCCTAAGTCTGTTACTGCAACTGCTTTCATTCCATAGTTTTTAGCTCTTTCAAATAAGTCTTTAACAGGTATTACTCCGGTCTAATTGACTCATCATTGTATGTGCTCTAAGTTCTACTCTTTTTACAGGTGCATTGTCTTTTTTAAGATTTTTTTCTTTTGTCCCATCTTCTATCATTCCGAAGTGCTGTTATTGTTATCTCTTTTGCAAATGTATCAAATCCGTGGTTTTCCATATATCTTAAAAAGTCCATTTTGTGACATATGTTCTTTTATTCTTTTTTCTACATCTTCTATTTCTGCTTTTTTCAAGAACTTCTTAACCATAATACTTGAAGTTCCATCATATACTGCATAACTTACAAGACTTAAGTCTTCTCTTATCTCTCTTATTTCCTTATCAATAATTTCTCCAACTATTATTATATCTCCAAGATTTTCATGTATACCTTTAACCTTAACTACTGGCACTTCTTTACCATATGGCATTCTTCCAAAAATATGTTTTTTCTCTTTGTCTGTTCCTGTCTTTTTTTCTATTGTATTAGAAGCTATACTCACATTGCTACTTCCATTACTTTTTACTACACTTTGTTTTTGATTTTTTTCAACATTAGTACTCATATTATTACTATTATTTGTTTTTTCTTGTGATTTATCTTCCTGTTCTTTTTCTTTTTCTCTATTTTCCTTATTTAAAGCACTTTGTAATATATAGTTTCTACTTATTTCTTTTTTATCATTTTCATATTGTTCTTCTTCTTTAAGCTTTTTTTCTCTTAATATTTCTATATCATTTCTATTTAATTCTATAGTTATATTTATCTTACTATTATATATTCCTTCTAAAAGATTTTTTACAACCATTTCAAAATTCTTATTTTTTAAATATAATACAGGATTATTTGCAAATGCTATTACAATATTATATTCATTAACATATTCTAAATTTTGTTCATTACTAATCTTATTTAAATTAAAAGGTATTGAATTTTTTACCATTTGATAAAATAATGGTTCTCCTATAGAAATATATTTTAACTTTTATAAGGATCATATCTTTTAAAAGTTCTTCTATTCCAAATTCACCATTTTTTTTATTTAGATTTAAATAAAGATTTAGTATATTTAAATCTTTATCAGAATTTAATATATCTAAATCTTCTTTTAATATATATATGTTTTCATTATTTTCTTTAAACCATTTTTCAAACATATTTTATTTACTCCCCATCAGTAACTTTTATTTTTTTTCATCATCTTTATTTTCTTTTTTCTTATTTACTATTGCATCTTTAATTGTTATAAAACTTTCTTTTAACATTTCTTCAACTGTTTTTGTTGCATTTTCTTTAGGTTCCGTATATCCTGTTATTCCTATAAGTAGTGGTGCAAATTCATCAAGTTTATACACATCTTCAATGCTTACTCCTCTTCCTAAAAAACCTTTTTTATTTTCTTCTTCAAAAAATAATGTTGTAGGTAAAAATTTAAATTTCTTATATTGTTTTATATCTAATATTTTTGAATATTCAACTTTTTCTCTTTTGTCTATTATAAGTTTTGTAGATTTAATTAACATATTAGAGAAAAATCTTATAACTGTTCCTTCTCTTTTTGCCTTATAATACTTATTCTTTAAAAAACATGTAAATATATATAACACAAAACCTAAAATTCCAAGTACCGGATTTGTTTCATATAGGTTTGAAATTATAACCATAAATAATGCTAAAATTAATAATGTTATATCTATATTTCTTATAATATTATCTCTAAAATAATTATATACATATGTCATTTCAATATATTTTATACCTGTTTCTTTATCAACTTTCTTTTCATAATGATTATAGCTATTTGATAATTCTTTTAAAAATTCATCAGATATATCTTCAATATACCTATTTTTTTCATGTGTATTATTATAGTCTTGTATTACTTTTAAACACTTACTACATATTTTATGTCCTTTTTTTATTTCTCTACCACATACAATACATGTATTTTTTTCTTTATTATTATTTTTCTTTATCTTTTGTTTCCTTTTTTCTTTATCTTCCATATATATTATCCTGCTCCAAATCTTCTGTTTCTAGTATTATATTCTTTTACTATTTCTTCTAAATCTCCTATTTTAAAATCTGGCCAATGTTTATTTACAAAGAAAAACTCTGCATATGTAAGTTGCCATGGAAGAAAATTACTAAGCCTTTTTTCTCCACTTGTCCTTATTAATATATCTGGGTCTGGTATTTCTTTTGAATATAGTTTATCTGAAAATAGTTCTTCTGTTATTTCATCTACTGTTATCTTTCCTTCTAATACATCTTTTGCAATTTTTTTTGCACCTTCTGTTATTTCTCTTCTTCCACCATAATTAAAACATAAGTTTATTTGAAGTCCTGTATTATTTTCACTTACTTTTTCAATATCATCTATCATTTTAAGTAAATCTTTTGTAAGTCCATCTCTGCTACTAAAAAACTTAATTTTTATATTATAGTCATTTATCCTTTTTAATAATCTTTTAAAATATATTGTAAATATCTTCATAAGATATGTTACTTCTTCTTTAGATCTTTTCCAATTTTCAGTAGAGAAAGTATATACTGTTAAATACTTAAGTCCTTTTTCATTAGCTTTTTTTGTAAGTTCTTCTAAATTTTTAGCTCCTTCTTTATGCCCTAAATATTTATCAAGTCCTCTTTCTTTTGCCCATCTCCTATTTCCATCTAATATTATAGCAATATGATCCACATCCATTATATTGTCATTATCTCCTTACATTTTTTTTCATATTTTTCTTCTGTAAGTTTTACATACTTATCAGTTGATTTTTGTATATCTTCTTCACCTTTTTTTAATTCATCTTCTGATATCTCTTTATTTTTTTCTTCTTTTTTTATAGCTTCTATTGCTTCTCTTCTAATATTTCTTATTAATACTTTTGTATTTTCTGTTAATTCTTTTATTTCTTTAACAATATCTTTTCTTCTTTCTTCTGTAAGTTCAGGAAATATTAGTCTTATACATTTACCATCATTTTGTGGGTTTATCCCTATATTTGCTTCTATTATTGATCTTTCTACTGCTTTTAATATACTCATATCCCATGGTTGTATTAATATTTGTCTTGCTTCTGGAACTGATACTGATGATACTTGATTTATTGGTGTTAATGTACCATAATATTCAACCATTACCTTATTTAATATTGCTGGATTTGCTCTTCCTGCTCTTATTTCTGATAAGCTTTCTTCAAAGAAATTAACTCTTTCCATCATTTTTTCTTCAACTTCTGTTATTTTCATTTTTACTCCTTAATTTACTACTAATTTTAATATATCTATTATTATAACCTATTTTCATATATATTAAAAATATTATTAGACTTTTTTTATCTTTTATTCTTCATTTGTTATAAGGGTTCCTATTTCTTCTCCCATTGCCGCTTTATACATTGCACCTTTTTGATTTAATCCGAAATAATAACACATCTTTATTCCATTCTCTACATAATGTTATACCTGCTGTATCTACTGCTTTTAAATCTCTTTCTAAAACTTCTTTAAATGTTATTTTTGATATCATTTCTGCATCTAAATGTTTTTTAGGATCTTTTGTATAAAGTCCATCAACATTTTTTGCAAGCAAAATTATATCTGCTTTTATTTCTATCGCCCTTATAATAGCAGCAGTATCTGTACTAAAAAACGGATTTCCTGTTCCACATGTAAATATTGTTACAACATTTTTAGAAATAAGTTCATTACTTCTTTTGGTATTATATACCTCACCTATTTTTTCCATACTAAGTGCTGTTTGTACTCTTGTTGCAATTCCCATATTTTCTAAAGTATCTTGAAGTGCTAGACCATTCATAGTTGTTGCAAGCATTCCCATATAATCAGATGTTGTTTTTTCTATTCCTGCACCTTCTTTTCCTCTCCAAAAATTTCCGTCCGTCCTACTACAATTCCTACTTCTACACCTTTAGATACCATCATTTTTATCTCTTGTGCTACTTCTTTTAATACTTCAAAATCTAAACCTTTTCCTTTTCCGCCACCTAAGGCTTCTCCACTTACTTTTACCAATACTCTTCTATACATATCTATACCCTCACTTTTTATTTTATATTATAACTCATAATTATTATCATTATATATTACAAAATACTTTTTTTCTAGTAAAATTATATTATATTTCTATACAGTAAATTTAAAATATAATTGCAGGTTTTTAGCCTTAAACTACAATAAGTTCAATAACCTGCAATTACTGTAGTTTATTACTCATGCCTAAAAACAATATTTTAGGTCTTTTTTGAACTTTTTATACACTAAATGCAGGCTGTACTTCCTACAACCTGCATTTACTCTAAGAATTCATATTTTTTTGAAAAAAACTGCAATAAGTCATTAAATTTGCTCTTTCAATTGTTCTTCTATTGCATCTATGTTTCTTTCTATGAGATGTAGAATTCCAGAGAAAAATTCCAAGACGTCGCTTGTTGTTCCTATCTCTAGATTTTTCTCCATGTCATTGTATTCTCTTATGTATTCTTCCTCGAGCTCTTTTTTTTTCTTTATTAGTTCTTCTTTTTTCATATTTTCACCTCTTTTCTGGTTATTTAACCATAAAATTTAATTGATTTCTTTTCCTTTTTTTCCTTATTAACATAATTATTATACTATAACTTTATGTTATTAGCAATAGTTTTGACTTGTTTTTTCTTATTTAGTAAATTTAAAATATAATTGCACGTTTTTAGCCTTAAACTGCAATAAGTCATTAAATTTGCTTTATATTTCTATACTTCTTCTAGATCCATATTCCAAAGATATTCTTTAAGTTTAATATTATTTTTTAGATATATATATTTCTGTGGCGGAAAAAAGTTATAATCTTTTTTTAATGTTATAAGATCTATCGGTTTTTCTAACATATATATCTTATGTATATGATATGCATATATACTTTTTTTAAGCCCATTATTAAAATCACTATTTCCGTATTCCATCTTCTTTTATCTTTTCTGGATATTTAATAACTTTATCAATATATATCATATATTCAAGTTTACCTATAGGCATAGCTGTATACACCCAAATCCTTTTTACTCCTTCTTTAGGAATATATTTTCTAAATTCATAATTTTTTATCTTTTTTAATATATTCATACTAGGTTCTTTTCTTATAGTTATTATAATATCTTCTATCATACTTTCTTTTGATTTTTCTATTTTTTCTTTCATATTTAATATATTCCTCCTTCATATTTTTAAACATTACAATATATGATATTATTATAATATAATCAATTAATAATATATATATACTAATACAATAATAGGAGATAATATAATGAAAATTAAAATAATATGTGTTCGGCAAAATAAAAGAAAAATATATAAAAGATGGTATAACTGAATATGCTAAGAGACTTAGTAAATATACTAATTTAGAAATTATAGAAGTTATGGAAGAAAATTTCATAGACAATCCTAAAGCTGAAGAAATAATTATTATCATGGATAAAGAAAAAAATAATATTGAAAAATATATATCTGATAAAGATTTTTTAATTTGTTTAGACAGGAATGGAAAAGAATTAAGTTCTATACAGTTTGCAGATAAAATAGAAAATATAACAATTGATCGGACATTCAACAATTACATTTGTCATAGGTGGTTCATATGGAATATCTGATAAAATACTTTCTAAATCTAATATAATATTAAGTTTTTCTAAACTAACATTTCCACATCAATTATTTAGATTACTATTACTAGAACAAATATATAGGTGTTTTAAAATTATAAGGAAAGAACCATATCATAAATAATAAAAAAAGAAGGCCATATAATCCGGACTGGCCTTCCCCTTATTTAATAATATTATATACAGTTTGTTTTTTTGATTCTTTTTCTGTATATTTTAATATAATTTATTTGTATATCTTAATAACATACATAATAAATATAATATTGGAAGATTTCTAAAACCTTCCTGAAAAGAAAAGTATGATGGGCATAATGCCCTAAAAAATTAAAAAAATTATTCTGCAAGATGTGTTTTCTTGCAATTATCACATTCTCCTGTTAAGTGAATGTTTTCTGAAAGCGAAAACCCTAATTTTTCAAGTGTTTTTTCCGCTTCCTTTAAAGTGTCTTCTTGTATCTCTACTGTTTTATGGCAAGTTTTGCATTCTATTTCTGCTTTACTACTATTTTCATCTTTAAAAATATACATATATGATCCGTCTTCATTATATATTTTCTTCAAAATCCCAGCATCTTCCATATTTTTAAGATTTCTATAAATAGTTGACAAGATGGTTTTTTTATTTGTTTTCTCATACATTTTTTCTGAGATTTCTTCAACTATTAAGGGTTTATTACTTTCTCTAAAGATCTCTAATAATATCTTTCTATTTGTAGTATTATTTAGTTTTTTCGCCATAATAGACACCTTTCTTATGATATTATATCATGTCCATCATTTATAGATGAACAATTATATTATACCATATTTTTTTTATTTTTAAAACATATTTTAAAATAAAGTTCACTTTATTCTATAATTTTTTATATATTGAATTTTAATAACATATACTATAGTATATTATATATAGTGATTAATTTAATATATTAAAATTTATACACTTTTTAATGTGTTTTGGAGGTAAAAATGTATATTGGAACAATAGTAGAAGATACTTTAAAAGAAAACTGTTCTTTATTAAAAAATGAACATGGGCTATCATTATATATTAAATATAATGATAAAAATATTTTATTTGATGCTGGCCCATCAGATGTATTAATACACAATAGTGTAAAAATGAATTTAGATTTATCTGAAATTGATTATTTAATAATTTCACATGGCCACTTTGATCATGGAGGAGGAATTATTCCTTTTTTAGAAAAGAATAAAAAAGCAAAAGTATTTATGCAAAAACATTCTAACAAAAATTATTATTTTGAAGATAATAAAGATAAAGAATTTATAGGACTTGATCCTTTAATCTTTAAAAATTATTCTGATAGAATAGTCTTTACAGATAACTCAATAATTAACATCTGTGAAAATGTTTTTTTAATACCAAATATTGATGTCAAAAAAGAACTTACATCTAATAATAAGGCTATATTAATAAAGCAAAATGATAATACTTTTATTCAAGATAATTTTGAACATGAACAAGCTATGGTTATAAAAGATAATGATAAATATTATCTATTTAGTGGATGTTCACATAATGGTATTATTAATATAGGAGAAACTGTAAAAAAAGCTTTAAACATTGATAAAATTGACTTTTTTATTGGTGGATTACATTTAGTAGATGATCCTATATTAAAAACAAGTATTAAAACTTCTGATTTAGATGATGTTGCTAATTATTTAAAAAATAATATTGGTATGACATATACTTGTCACTGTACAGGAGATCCGGCATATAATTATTTAAAAGAACAACTAAATGATAAAATTGAATATTTACGTACTGGAAGTGAGCTTAATATATAATGAAGCGAGGTTTAACCTCGCTTTATTTTTATATTTGTATCAATTTCTTAAATATAAATATTCTTAATTATTATATTTTAGTTTAAATTACCATATATTGTTTCTAAGTTTTTCTTCATAGCTTCTACATATTCTAAGCTTTCTGCAGGATCTTCCATTATATATACTGGAAGTACTTTTGCTCCTGTTTCTCTTGATACTGTGTTTATAACATCTTTATTTGCTGTACTTTCTGTAAGTATACCTTTTACATTATGTTTTTTACAATATTCAACAAGTGCTTTCATTTTTGCTATAGTTGGTGTTCCTTCTCCAAATACATCTTCAACACTTAATTGTTTTAATCCAAATTCATTTGCTAAATATGCAAGTGCTGGATGTCCTATCACGAAATTCTTCTTAGTTGATTTTGCAAATTTTTCTGAATATTCAGTATATAATTTATCTATTTCTTCTGTTACTTGTTTTGCATTTTTTTCGTAAAATTCCTTATTCTTTGAATCTACTTCTATTAAACTTTCTTTAATTTTTTCAACATATTTTTTTGCATTTTTTAAAGAAAGCCATGTATGTGGGTCTTTTCCATCATGATGGTGATGATGTCCTTCTTTTTTTTCATCTTTATCTTCATGTTTCTTTTCTTTTTTATGATCATCATCATGGTCATGATCCTTATCTTCATGTTTATCGTCTTTATCATCATCTAGAATATCATTTTCTTTAACATCTAATTTATCTAACCCTTTAGCAAGTTCAACAACTTTTAAATTTTTGTTCTTAACTGATTCTACTGCCTTATCTGCCCATGTTTCTAGTTCATCACCATTATATACAAACATCTTAGCATTAGATAGTTTTAATATATCTTGTGCTTTAGGTTCAAATTCGTGTATTTCTGTTCCATCTGGAACTATCTTTTCTATTTCAACCTTATCTTTTCCTACTGCTTTAACTAAACTTTCTACAGCTTTAATAGTTGTAGCAACTCTTATTTTTTCTTCAGAAGTTTCTTTCTTCTTTTCTTCTTTTTTACCAATAATTTGGTCTTTAATACCATCAGTAATATTTGTTATTTTAGTCCATTTCA